>Ga0194115_10004722_pt1 | contig 14498 bp, 12 predicted proteins | sample TA2MahsurfametaG_3_FD_148656 | JGI IMG/M metagenome (GOLD analysis project Ga0194115, IMG submission 148656) | Freshwater microbial communities from Lake Tanganyika, Tanzania - TA2015002 Mahale S4 surface | ecosystem: Environmental > Aquatic > Freshwater > Lake | place: Tanzania: Lake...
GTGGAATTGGCATTGCAAACAGCCGCCAAAGACGAGGTAGGTGTGTTTGTTCCTTCTAGCAAAGACTGCGCCGTTTGTCCGCCTACAGCACGCGCACTAGCCGTGCCAACTAACAGGCGTCCGCTGGAGTCGATGCGGGCGCGTTCGATGTTATTGGTGGCGAAAGCCAGAGCAGTGTTTTCTTGATTACTGATTAGCGCGTAACCGGCACTGCTATAGCCAACATCTAAGCCATTGGCAGCTAAGCCCGTGTGATTTAGCCGAATAAAAGAGGCCGTGGACCCAAATACTTCTACTTGCCTATTAGGGCTCGTAGTGCCAATCCCTACTGATCCTCCATAAGGATTAAGCGCCAACGGCCTAGCTGCAGAACTAGTGCTTGACTGAATGGCAATAGTATCTGTTACGCTATTTGCATAACCGATATACGCTCCGTACTCATTTGCGTGACTAGCGACAAACCTTGCCGTTGCATTTGAAATAAAATTACCAATAGTTGATTGAGTTGTGATGCTGCCGCCTTTTGCGTGAAGTACAGAGCCTGGGCTAGAAGTCCCTATGCCTACTGACCCTGAAGAATTGATGAACAAGCGCGGCGTAAGGCCACCGGCTGTTGTACTGGTTGATACGCTAAATGTTTCAGATGCAACTAGTGCTGGTTTAGGGACTCCAGCGGTTCGATCAAAAGAAAGTAGGCGAGATCCTTGTCCGGTCCCTGCAGAGCCAAGTTCCCAGCCGGTGCTGCCATCTGTTTTTACGTTGAGAATATCAGCAGGACTAGAAACACCGATCCCTACGAGGCCAGCAGAGGTGATGCGTAGGCGTTCGGTAGAACTAGAACCGTTTCTAAAAACGATATTAGAAGATGTGTCTGTATAAATATCGCCATACTGCGTACCATTGGTTACATGCTGCCAGCGAATGGCTTTGTTTCCAATAAGAAGAATCTCTTGACTGGCTACGCTGCCCGCAGAAACGCCTACCCCAACATTCCCGCTCGCATCAACAAACAACCTCCCAGCCCCACCAGTTGCTACCCCTACGGTGTTTGCGGCAGGTAGATAAACCCCATTTGTGGGGACGGTGCTGCCGGTGGGGATGATGCTGGCGGCGGTGTTGGTGCCGGTGGTGACAACGTTCTGGCTGCCGAAGTCTGGGCTAATTTTGGTGCCAGCAATGGCGGCAGATGCGTTGACATCTGCATTAAGGATGGTCCCATCAAGGATCATCGTGCTGGTCACCGTGCCGGTGTCGCCAGTGGTGACGACTGTGCCCGTGGTGTCCGGCAACGTGATGGTGCGGTCAGCCGTTGGGTCGGTGACGGCGATTGTAGTCTCAAACGCATCAGCCGTGCTGCCTTCAAAACTTAGGCTGCCGGTGGTGCCAATCTCAAGGTTGCCGGTGATGGTGCCACCGGACAGGGGGAGTGCTGCGTTGGCTAAGTCGTAGGCCGATTTGACTGCTGTGCTGCTGGCGATCGTGGTTGAGCTGGTGGTACTGGTGCTGTCGCTCAGTTTGGATTGCAGGCTGGCAGGGGTGACAGCACGGTCGGTATCGCTGCCAGTTTGGGTTTCGGCGTTGGTGGCAAGTTCCAGCAAACCTTGGACAGTTGTGCTGCCGGCAGGGGTAACGTTGACCCAGGCGCTGCCATTCCAGATTTTTACGCCGTTGGGGGTGAGGCTGGTGTCGAGCCAGACTTCGCCGGTGCTGTTGCCGCTGCTGCCGCCAACAGCCGGGCTGACGTTTGGTGCAGTCGTGCCAACGTGCACAGGGCCGACTTTGATAATGCTGGCACCAGTGCTGTCTTTGAAGAACAGGCCGGGGCTGGTGGCGTTGGTGTTAAGAGCGATTTGGCCGTCTGCAATGCTCGTAGTGGGGCGCTTGTCGAGCGTGCTGCTACGCAGAGACTTATGGGTAGAGGCCATTCCCTTAACTCCTATAGGACGGGATTACCTCAGCAGTCTAGTATTCGCCGTCATCTAGAACGACGTCGTAGGTTTCAAAAACGTAGGTGAAGTCGCGCCAGGCCGTGTAATAGTTGGCGCCTTGGACTTTTAGTAAGACATCGCCGGGTTGGCCGCCGATTGGGACGTTTTCGGCGCTATAAACAAACGATTCGGTGCGGTGAGACATCAGTACGTGCCATCGTCAACCACGCCTATGGTCATTTCGCCGGTGCTGTTGTCGACAAGCACCTCGGTAGACTCCAGCACCACGCCGATTTGAGTGGTGGTGGCGATCTGGGCGCGGCCCCACAAAAGCACCAGTGCGTCACGAACATCTGCAACACCCGTCATGTCGGGCGTGAAGTATGTGCCGTCGCAGAGGATGTCGTAGTCGTTAAAGGTGCCGCTGGCACCGGATACCACAGCGACTTTTGTCCAGTTGGCGCCTGTGCCTTGGCTTAAGACCCAATCGCCGACCGCCAAACTGACTGCTGGCGCTGGAGTGGTGCCGGTGCCGGCAGTTGTGACGGCAAGATAGACGCCGTTGTTTTGTGCGTTGGGTGCGCCGAGGGCTTGCCCGATTACCAAGCCGGCTTCGACGCCATACTCATTTAGCGTGACGACCGTGTTGGTGCTGGCGTTATAGGTGCCACCGAAACGCAGGTTGAGCTGGGTGGGGCTGCCATAACCGACCAGCAACCAATACCCGTTTGGTGCGGGGCTGACCGTACCAACCCAGATGTAGGCAGAACGGTCGGATGGGTTGATCCACCACTGGCCGGCAAATTCGGGTGTGGGGGCGGTTTCACTGACTTGGGCGATGCCGTAGTCGGCAAGTTGTTGGGCAGTGACGCTGTTTTCGGCAAGGAAGGCACTATTAAATGTGCCGGTGGTAATTTTGCTGGCATCGAGATCGGGAATGTCTGCGGCAGCAAGAGTGGTGCCGGTGCTGACGTGGCCTTGGGCATCGACCGTGACTTTGGTGTAGGTCCCAGTCGAGACGGTGTTGGTATGGTTTAAGACGCCGGCGCCAGTGACAGTAAGGCCGGTGCCGGGTTGGATTGCGCCGTTAGTGCCGGAAGCAGCTATCGGTAGATCGGTAGCGGCAAGAGCGCGAAAGGTTGGAGCGGCGGCACTTCCGGTGGTCGGACCAGCGAAAACTGTTGCGGCAGTTTGGGTGTCGAGGCTGGTTGTGATGGTGGCACTGAAATTATCCGGTTTGGTGACAGAGAAAGCCAGCGGCGTCGTGTCGCTGAATGTAATGGTTTGGATGGCAGAGACTTGCTGCCAGGCCGAACCAGTCCATACGTAAGCGAGGCCGGTGTTGGTATTGACCCACTGCTGACCTTCGTAGTCGCCGCTGCCGCTAGGGGCGTTACCGCTTACGACGGTGGTGGAATCGGCAGCTAGTTTGGGGCCGGTGACGGCGGCTGCTCCAATCTCGTCGGTGGTGACGGCGCCGGTGGCAATCTTGGCGGTAGTGACCGCATCAGTTGCCAGGGCTGCAGCGCCTAGGCCGGCGGCGTCAATTTTGGCTGTAGTAACCGCGTTATCGGCGATTTTGGCGGTGCTTACGGAACTATCCGCATAAGCTGCCGTGCCAAGGCCAGAAGCATCGATTTTGGCTGTGGTGACAGCGTTATCGTCGATTTTTGCTGTAGTTACAGCGTTATTGGCAATACCGGCGGTGGGCAGCACCACTTGCTGGTAGGCGCTGCCGTCGAAAATTTTGAGGTTGCTGTCGGTACTGTTAAAAAAGCCGCGACCTTCAAAATTGTCTGTGGCTGGTTCGACCGAGTCGTAGGCAATGCTCGCATCGTCGGCCAGTTTGGCGGCGGTGACGGCGTCGTCATCCAGAGCTGTCGTGCCAATCTTGGTGGCACTAGCTTGGTCTAGCTTGGCTAAGTCGATGCTGGAGCTGTCGGCCAAGGTCGCGCCAGCCTCGAACAGGTCTTTGGCGGTGACTTTCTTGGTTTCGCTGGCCGAGATGTCTACGATGGGCAGAACATCGGTGGCCGCCACATCGCCCTCGGCGAGTTGCGTAAGTTGTGTAATCCTCTGGTCGGCCACGCTTTCGCTCCAGCAGGGGCAGGGTCTTCTGGCAGTTTAGTCCGTCACTTCCGTTAGCAGGAAGTCCAGGTTTTGCTGGAGACGGAGTCTGTCATCGTCTTCCTTCAGGATGTAGCCCGAAGGTTCGCCGATCAATAGGCGGATTTCGCCAGTCGTCACAAAGTCAATGACGCAACTGATTGCTTGGTCGGGCCGCACCTCAATTCCGGTGCGCGTAACCATCGCATCGAACTCGTAGTAAATATCTTTGGTTTTTGAGTAGGTATCGCTTTCCACCAGTTGCAGAAAACAACTAAATTCGCTGCCGATGTCTGTGCGGTTAATGAGTTGCAACATCAATAAGGAATTTTCAATGAGGCCGCTATTTTCAGTATTGAACAGGCAGTCGATCGAACCAGCGCCGCTTAGAAGGCCGGCTGAATACATCTTTTTGAAGCGATCAGACATGGTGGTTGTGTCTAATGCTTCACGGTCAGTGTTAAAACTGAAGCCAGTTACGTCGCCAAGGACGCGCTCCACGGAACCGTAAATTTGCACATCAATAGGTAATGCAACCCCGGTAAAAGTTTCTAGCGTGTACTCGGCGGAACGGTCGTTGTTGACGGCGGCGCTAAAAGTTTCAAATAAACGCAGACCGCCTAAGGCATTGACGTTGCAGTAGACGGTGACTGAGTTTTGGGTCGCTCCACCGCCATCGGGCCAGGTTGCAGTGGGGAGAAAATCAAGGCCGCGTGCGTCTGTTGTGGTAATAACAATTTGATCGCCGGTTAGCAGATTGTCGAGCGATCCATCGAAACCGACACGGTTAAGAGTTGTATTAACATCGGCAGGCAAAACAAAACTGCTAAATGTGCCAGGGGATTTGCGGCGGAGTTTTACTTTGCCGTAATGGCCTAGAAAAAAAGTCATGAGTCAACCAACTCGATGAACGGGCCGTCTACGGTGAACTGGATGCCGACAGAAGACAGTTCTCCAGTGCTTACTTGGATAGAGGCGCTGGTGATATAAGCGTTAAATGCGATGTCGTCTTTGACATCGGCGCCGGCTCCAGCAGTTGTGCCAGCTCGTAGAACAATTCCGACGCGGTCTGCTGAGGTCACACCAGCGGTGCTGGTTTTCATGATCTTGTTCAGAAACTGCTCGAACTGGACGCCCGGCTCGGTGCCGGTGGTGCCTTCGCGGCGGTAGTACAAGACGGTGGCACTGCCTGTCGAACTGACCGCGCCAGGTGTAAAAGACTTGACGGCGGTGTCGACGGTGGTGGTTTCGAGTAGCTCCAGGCTGGTTTCGAGAGACCAGTCGCGTAGCTTTAATGCTTGCTCGGTAGCCGCAGGGTTGGGAGCCGTCGTAAACGAGCTACTGAGGTACAGAGCGCCAGTGCGGCCCGTAAAAAATGCCATGGCTGGCAGCCTTTTTTGTCAGTCTACCGCCGTATTGTAAAGAGGCTATCGCTGAAATCCGAGATCAGCGCGTTGTCGTTGGTGTCGCAGGGGAAGATCGTGGCGCGGACTGTAACCTGACCCTCTTCGTCCATTTGGACGTCTGAGACACGGAAAACTCGTTTGCGGCGCACCTGCGTTCCAAGCACAAACAACCACCCTTCGCGGGTTGCAAGAGATGCGGCGGTATTGTTTGTAATGGTGGCTGTAGTAGAAACAACATCGTTGCCGCTGCGATACAGCAAAACCGAATAGTTGCCGTTTGGTACAGAATTGTCTAGGGGGATATTTAGTACACCGCCTGCACCAATAGAGCCGGTGCGGATGCTATCCCAAGAATTGAAGCCGATATCTACGTAGATGTAGGAACCCGGGGCGATGGGGCTAGTGGTTGGAAAGGTTTTGAACTCAACGGCTGTGCGGACATGCCTGCGGGTGTTACACAGTAGTTTGCCGAACAAAATGGCTTGGGCTTCGTTGGTGACAAATGCAGAAATGTCAAATGTTTGGCGTATGGCGTCAGCTTCTACGGCATCGCGCAGTTGCACGGAAACGGACTTGTTTACGGCAAAAACTCCATTGCTGTCCAAGCTGCGGTAAATGACTGTGGCGATGAGGTCTTGGACGCTGGAGTCATAATCCATGAACTCCTCTTTGTAACTGTCTTCGATGATGTTGCCCGGATTAAACAGAGCACTGATGCTGACGCGACGATCCAGGGCGCCGGTTGTGCGGTTGTACGGCACGGCGGGGACTAGAGTTTCGCGGCCGCCGATACGAGCAAACTCCAGCAGGCTAAACGGGGCAGTCTGTGTCCAAAACTCGCGCCAGTTTTGACGGTCAGCAATCAGACCGTCCATAAATAGATTGTTGGCACGGCAAAAGCGTTTGGTAATGGCAAGTTGCTGTGTGTCGACACCTTCCAGTTCGGCATACGTTCCAATTCCGTCAGTCGCGTCGATGATGGTGTCGAGGAAAATATCTGGTGCAAAGCAAGTTGGGCCGTCGGGATTTGAGGGGTAAGTCAGATTAGAGGTGTTTAGACGCCGGACAGGTTTGCCTCGTGTGACAAACGCGGTAAAAGCACGCATGTCTTGCAAACTTTTACCACTGAAAACGTTGAAACCGATCAATGACAAGTTTTGGTACAGACGACTTGTAAAAGTTTCGGTTTGCTGCTCGCTTACCGCTGTGATGGTGAACTCGGGGCCGCGCTCGAAGGAACTATTAACTTGGGTATCTGCGTCGAGGCTGAACCAGTCCCACTCGTTTGTTTCAACCGGAGATTCGTTAATAGGCGGTAAGGGGTAGCGGGCAGTAGCGATGCTGTCACGGGTAAATCCGGTGAAATATATGCTGCGCCCGTTCGCTAGAGAAATAGTGGTGGCGTCGCCGGAATTTTGGATGTAGTGATAACGGACTCTACCGTTTGGAAGTCGTAACTCAGCGCGCTCCTGAGTTTCGGCGATTGGGTCAATGACAGGTTCTAGTTGGAACTGCCAGTTTTGAGCTGTAGAGCCACCGTTAAATTTGAGGTAGATATAGTTGTCTTGGTCGGCAGCACGTCGAACAGCAAAAATGCCAGGAATATATGCCCATGCTCCACCGGCAATGCGATAGCGCACTGTAAATAACGCAGTTCGATTTGTGATGCCGTTATCACTGGAAGCGTATCCGGGCCGGTTTCTACTTCCATATCTTTGCTGGCGACCTGAAATTCTACGAAAAAGCTGGCATTTGATTGCAATATCTACAATGTTGCACGCACTGAGCGTGTTGTATGAGGCTTCTTCAATACGCACCAAGGCTTTTAAGTAGTACAGGTCGTCGCTTCCTTTTGTTGCAGCATTTTCTAGTGCGATAAAATTTTCAATGTCGGTTCTTTCTGTTTCTGTTAAATTACGGACAAAGTTATATGAAGTTACATATATTTGACTAGGGCCTCGTCCTGTGTAGTTACTTCTTTGTGTACTTACACGTTCCCAAATTTGACCAGATTGTAGTAAATCGGCTGCGGTTTTTACTGAAATTTTTTGAGCTGTAGGGATAACCGCCATAAAGCCTGGGGCAACATCTCTGCCGTCTAGTGCCAGCAGATTGTTGACTGTTTGCCTTACGCGCGCGTATGTGGGGTCATCTCTATACAGAACTGCAGTATCGCTGATTTCGTCGTAGGTATATGGCAAGACAGGGGCTTTACCGGCTTCAATACATGTCAAATCCACGGTTACAGCGCCTTCGTCGGTGCTGGTTCCATTTATGCGGGTGACACGGAAACGGGCAGAACCAAGTTTGAAAATACCTGCGTCGTCAAATACGCTGGCAAATGTGCGCCTGGCGTCCATGGCGGAGCGCGTTAAATCGTCATCGAAAGTGACGCCGGTGGGCGGGTTAGCCGTGGATGCAATGGTAATTCGCATCGTATTGCCGACCGCAATACTGCGGAGTGCCCCAGTCCAGACGGTGGAGCTGGACATCGTGATGCCTAGTGCTGTACTTGATTTATTGCCAGCTTCGTTGCGGAGATAGGTTTTAACGTTAATAGGTACGGGACTATAACCGCCAAAAGTAGCCGAGCTGCTGGGGGAATACGCTTGACTAAATCCGTCGACGCGAGTGTTTGCAGTGGTGGGTTGGATACGGTATGGATTGTCACTGGTGCGACCGTATTTAGTGGGATCTTCAGCCGAAGATCCGTACGCTTCATCACTAAACTGCAGTGCTCCAGTGCCGTTGTCGTCGAAATACAGCCACTTGTTTTGGGCGACAAGGCTGGTTATGGGCGTTTGCCCGAAGGCTGATTTGTCGCGGTCGATAGCAGTGATGGGGCCGCCGGCAAGCGCCATCAACATTTGCAGGAATTGGTTACTGCCGTAACTGCGGACAGCAGACCAGATCAGCGCACCAGACATGCGGACACCGCCGCTTGTATTGACTGTTCGATCGGTATAAATCAGTGGGACGGTATCTCCGTACTTTGCAAGTTCTTGGGCGCTGTTAAAACCAAAACGCGGTGAAAATCGTTGTTCGCGTGTTTGACGTTCGCCTATTCCAATAGATGGAATACTGGGTCTAGGCATCAGCAATGCTGATACCACTTGAAAAATAGCTCCAACGACAGCAAGAACGATGGCAATGATGGTGGGGTCGTTGCGAATGTCGAGGACAGTACCTTCTTTTATGTCGTTGTATTGCTGCTGGATGGCAACGAAATCCAGATACTCCTCTTTGGTGATGCCGAGGGCAGCGATGAGGTCGTGTTCGTAAGGAAGTAGCTTGCGCGTCATCGCTCCATCCAGAAGAGGTGGCCTGTGTTTGGCGGCAACACGGCTTTGATTACATTATGCGTGGGACCGATGAACAAAACCGTTTCACAGTCCAAATAGGTGCCAATGGCAGCGCCTGTGCCAGCGGGCAAAAGCACCACGCTGCCAAGTTGGGCGTAGCGGTGGCGGCGGCCGTTTTCCAGTAACCAGCGTGCCAGGTTGGTACGGTTGAAAGTTTCGTCCGTGTACTTGTCGTACACCCAGGCAAACAAGGGGCTGTAGTCGCCGTAACCCAAGCGGCGGTGAACTTCACAGGCGAGCTGGAAGCAGTCGGTTTTGCCGCTGCCATCGCCGGGGCGGTGGCCCCAGCCGTATTCAAGACCGATTAGATCGTTGGTGTGGATCACTGGAGAATGATCTGAGAGTCCAATGGCAGGGGGCCGACTAACGAACGATCCAGGGTGCGGTTGGGGAAATTGGTGGCCACACTGTCGATGGCACTACGGAATCGAAGCTCGATCGTAGTCTCGCTCAAGCTGCTGCCCGTGCCAACGTAATACTCGGTTTGGACGTTGTTGGTGAAGGCGCCGGCGGCGGTTAGCCATACGGTGGTCAGGGTTAGGCGGCTGAGACGGTTGCCGTTTCCGGATTGCAGCAGCCGGACACCAATCTCGATGTTCGGGAATAGAACTTGGAGGATGCTGTTTTCGCCATTGAGGCTGGCCATGGAGCCTTCAGCGCGAAAAGGCGCGAAGGTATGAATTATGCCGTTGTACGTTTTGTTTTCGTTGACGAAGTAGTTCTGGAATAAGTAGCGGCTGCCGTTGCTGGCGGTCAGATTGAAGAATTGGCAGATGCGGATATCCATTAGGCGTCGTAGCGGGGGTCACGGATTTCGCCAGCCAAGGAGATGCGGACACGGTTGATGCCGGGGCGGACAGACTCCACCTCGGGCGGACCAGCATATTCCCAGCGCAGGTTGTCCACGGAGGCGTTGGCGCGGGCAGCGAGAGTGCTGCTCATGCCGGCCGTGATGCTGGTGCTTAAAAGGAAGCGGGCGTTAGCGGCGGTTTGGCTGCGGTAATGGTCGATCAGGGTGACGACGTTGGCGTCGCTGATGTTGTCGAAGCTGAGTTCCAGGGCAGCGCCGTAGGGGGAATTGCCAAAGGTGCGCTTCACCACAGCGCCATTTAGTGAGCGGTATGCACGCTGGGGATATACGCCGGGCTTGAAGCTGCGGGCGGTGGGGGTGATCGAGGGGAAGTTGGCCATCAGCGCATACCCAGGCGGCTACGGGTTTGGGGGGATTGTTGGATGCGATCTAGAGTCATGGTCATGCCGCGTTGGGCGCCGTCGCGGGCGGCTTGGCGGCGAGTGGCGGCCATGGCAGCTTCCAGCTGGTCGCGGCTTACATACTCAGTATCGCCGAAACGGGTCGTCTCGAAGCTCATGTTGAGGACTGGTGCGCCACCGCCCATGCCGCCGCCGGCCATGGCTTCGCGGAGGCCCATGGCGTTGACACCAAGGCGGCCGCTGCCGTCGCGCTGAAGTGGCATGATCGCCTCGGGACCAGCTTCGCCCATAAGGCCCGTTTGTGTTGTGCCACCGTTGGCAAACTTGAATAGCGTCGGACGGTTGACGATCCCGCCAGCAGCGAAAGCTGCGATGCCGTTGGAGAAATAAGCGCCGTTGGCTGCGCGTATCCCTGGAGCAAGTCCAGGCAATGGGTCGATACTTCCGCCTGGCGTAACGTTTACACCTGCTCCACCGCCGCCGCCACCGCCACCGCCGCTGCTGAAGCCGATGCCCAAGGCTTTGAGGATGGTGCCGAGGATGATCATCGTGATTTGTTGGGCGATGATCTGGGCGGCCATGTTGATGAAGTTTTCGCCGATGCTCTTCATCATGTTGGCAATCGCTTCTTGGCCGCTGGACGCACCAGTCACAATTTCTTGGAACGCATTGCCAAACGCTTGGCCGATATTATCGGCGGCGGCTACTGCAAGTTGTTCTTGGTTGGTCAATGAAGCCAGACTTGTTTGGAGTTCCTCCATGCGCTTGGCGCCAGGGCCTTTGATGCGGGCGGCAGCCATGTCACGGTAAAGCTGGGCCTCAGCTTCGCTAACAATCAAGCCTTGTTTTTTGTAGTCGAGGATTTGAAACTCGATTTCACGCAAAGCACGGACGCGTTCGTCTTTAATTGTGTCGAGTTCGTTTTGACGTTCCAGGCCGGTGATGATGTCTTGGAATTTTTCTACGCGGTCGGCTTCGATTTTTGCCAGGTCTTGTTGAGTTTTAGAAATTATCAGTGATTGTTCGGCTTGTTGCGTGCGGGCAATAGCTAATCGCGCTGTGGCGTTTTCTTCTTTTTCAAGAAGATTGACGGTTTTGATCCCCCACTCGGCAAGCTGTTGTTCGCCTTGTAAACGCCGCACCAAAGCAGGATCACGTGCGAGTTCGGCGGCGGCGATCTTTTTACCGAACTCTTCTTGGCGTTTGTACTCCAAGGTTGCCAGTTGCTGCTGGCGCACAACTTCGGCTACGCGCTCAGCTTCGCGGGCGGCATCACGAGCAGCTTTGTCAGATCTTTTCGTAGCTTTTGGAGCTGTAATCCCTCGTAAATCTTCAGATGTTACACGCCCTAGAGGTGCTGCCGGAACAATACCTTCGGCTGCGGCGCGTTCTAGGATTCGTGTCCGAACTGCTGTTGTTTCAGCGCCCGCTACAAATGCTGTACCGCCTCCTCTTACATTTCGTGTTTCGCCGCCGCGTTCTTGTGCTGTAATCTGTGCAAGGCGAGCTTGTTGGACGGGTGTGGCTTCGCTGCGTAATACGGCTAAACGCCTTTCTGTTGTTATACCGCCCAAGAAAGAATTAAGAATAGAAATAAATTGCGACAGCGGACCAGACACTAAAGCAAAAAGTTGTGCCGTAAGCAGGTTCCACTCTTTAGTCAGTTTATTGGTTTCATCGCCCAGTTTTTGAAGAGCTTCAACACCTTCTCCGCCTATATTTTTAGCGAGATCTTTAGTAAGTAAATTTGCTAATTCAGTTACTTTGCCCTGCTCTTCTAGTGCAATAGCTTGATCTTCAATAACCGTACTAGAAAACAACGCTTTTTCGCGCATAAAATCAAACGTTTTACTAGTCGAGGTAAGTGCTACTCCGGCTTCCGCTGTGGCAGCGACAAATTTATCTAATTGTTGACCGATTGCGCTAAAACCAATTTGAGCAGCAAAAGCACCTTTACCCGGAACTAATCCTCCCGCAGCACCACCTAAAACAGCCCCGGGGCCACCTCCGAACAACAAGGGAAAACCTGCGCCAAGGGCGAGTCCTTGTAGTCTTTCTCCTCGAATACGTTGAGTTCTTTGCAAATCCTGTGTTGCAATATCTGCGCGCAATTCAGCCGCGTCTGCAAAAAATTTATTCCAACTTTGCCTTGTATTTAGAGATTTAGCTTTTAAGTCTGCTGCAATGTCGGCTGCTTCTAAAAAGAATACGTCCCATGATCGACGAGTATTTAAGCCTTTAGCTACTAGGTCTCTGCTGTACTCTGCTGCTTCAGTAAAAAAGGTACTCCAGGTTTGCCTGGTGTTAAGTGCTTTAGCTACTAGGTCTCTGCTGTACTCTGCTGCTTCAGTAAAAAAGGTACTCCAGGTTTGACGAGTATTTAAGCCTTTAGCTACTAGGTCTCTGCTGTACTCTGCTGCTTCAGTAAAAAAGGTAGACCAATTTTGGCTAGTATTAAATGCCTGCGCTGTTAAATCTCTACCTAGTTCACTAGCTTGCTTGAAAAATGTTGTCCAATTTTGTTGAATTTCTTGTGCTCTGATAAAAGCTGGCGGCAAAGCAGGTGTTTGTTGTCCATACCCGGCGTCGCTGGGGCGAATTACTCTTCTTTCTGCTATTTCAGCGGCTTGAATACTGCGCACAAGTTGTAAACGTTCACGCAACCCGGCATTTAACTCGTCGGTAGCTTTTACATACGCACGCGCCGCAATAACAGCTTCATCGGTATCTAAAGCAGCTCGATTAAATGCTGTGGCAGCTTCTCTAACAGCTGTGCTTAAATTATTGATATTACGTACAGTTTCAGCGCCGCTAAATAATTCGATATAGTTATTAAGACTATCTACAGCTTTAGATGCTGTATTTATTTGATCGGTTAATTTTTTTAAGTCCTGTGCGCCTTTTACGGCGATCTCAATATCGGCTCTGTAAGCCACGGCGGCGTGCCACAGTCTGGTACTTCAGTTTACGGCAGAAAGAAGCCGCCGGGGTTAGCGGCGCGTGTTTTTTATGTAGGATTAGGGTGCTCCGGCGGGTTGCAGCCCCCAGAGCGTGGACAAACCTGTATCGGAGGTCGTCGTGACTAAGCCTAAACCCCTGCCGGAAACAGCTGCACTGCTTGCGGCATTTGACTACGATCCGACTTCTGGGTACCTGCGCCGAAAAAACGGCGCGCCTGTGGGAACGCTAAATAGCAAAGGTTACTTAAGGTGTAACTTTAAGGGTAAGGCTTATAAAGTCCACAGACTTATATGGAAAATGCAGACTAATACGGATCCGGTGTGCATAGACCATATAAATGGGTGCGGCGCAGATAATCGCTGGTGCAACTTACGAGATACAACGCTTCGTGGCAACCAAGGTAATAGGCGTAGACGGACACCTACAACAGATGCACTACCTGGGGCTATACAGGTGCGAGGTAGATGGCTTGCTTTTGGAGCAAGCAAATACTTAGGTAGTTTCGCTACTGAACATGAAGCGCACAAAACTTATGTAAAGTGGCACCGTGATTATTTCGGTGCCATGTCTATCTACGCCGTTTAGCTTTGTCCAGTTCCTTCTGCTGGTCTTCATTCAAAACTTGAAAATAAACGCTCCACAAAAGCAACTCTTCTGGCGTTACTGATTGCTTGAGCTGCGTAAGGCTCATGCCTAATTCCTTGGCTACACCAAGTTGAAGCATAAGCCAGTTATCTTTACGCAGCTCGCCTGCTAGTTTTTTACTTCTACTTGTTCGGCGTCATCAGTGATGATCGCCAGCATCAGCTTTTGGAGGTCGGCATCCTTGACCTCGTTCTTGAGGATGTCGATTTCGCCGGCGGCAAACAGCTTTTGGCCGCCTTCGTCGCAAGCCTTGGTGATGAGGAGTTGAAGGGCGAACGCTCCAGCATCGTCGGATTTGGCGTTGCGTTGGGCGCGTTCGCGCTCGGCCATGGTCAGCGGGCTGACCCACATCTCGAAGATGCTGCCGTCGCTAAGTTCGACTTCTTTCTTGGTGGGCTCCAGGTTGGCGGCCTTGCGGAGGCGGTCGATTGCCCGGACAGGAAGTGAGGCAGGCATAACACCGTGCTGTGGTACGTTCTACTGTAGCGGAGTAAACGTGAAAAAGCCCCGCTGGTTAGGCGGGGCGCTCCACGTTCACCCGAGATTACGTTATCAGGATTGGGAGAAGTCGAAGGTGGGGGTGCCAGCCGGGCGGAAGTTGACGGTCACCGATTGGGCGTCGTCGGGGTTGATGTTCAGGCTGGCGGAGGTCAACACGGCGTCGAAGCTGATCGAACGGCTGAGGGTGTCGCTCAGGGTGCCGCCGCTAAAGACGCGGTCGGTGTACAGCTTGAAGGCGGCACCATCCTGCTGGCGCTGGAGCACGTCCTCGATCATCCGGTTGGAGAGGGCGGCGTCCTCGTTGGTCATGTAGACCGTGGCAGTGCCACTGCCGTCGCCGAAGCCGCTGATGTAGGTGCGGAAGGGGACGTACTGGC
>Ga0194115_10004725_pt1 | contig 14496 bp, 11 predicted proteins | sample TA2MahsurfametaG_3_FD_148656 | JGI IMG/M metagenome (GOLD analysis project Ga0194115, IMG submission 148656) | Freshwater microbial communities from Lake Tanganyika, Tanzania - TA2015002 Mahale S4 surface | ecosystem: Environmental > Aquatic > Freshwater > Lake | place: Tanzania: Lake...
AGCTTCTTTTTCTAAAAGCTCTGCAGGCACAGTAGCTTCTGCTGCACAAAATTATATTAGCAAACCGGTATTTGAAAGAGTCATTAATCAAGCTGCTGAATTTACAGTTGATTCTTATAATTCAACTTCTAATGCTTCTTCTGAGTTTTTTAAAACTGGAACTGGAATTGCTGTTGGGGGAGGGGTTGCTGGTATTGCAACTGCTTTAGCTCCAGTTGCTGCGGTTGCTAAAATTAACAATCCTAAATCTTCTGCAAAATCTTCTTCTGCAGAACCTTTAGACAATTCAAAAAATATACAACAGCAAAGGTAAGTTCGGAATTTTAATTTTTCGAAATTTTGAACTTATTTTCCCAATAAAATTTTAATTTTATTGGGTTCAGCATTCCTTCCAAAAAAAAGCAAAACTAAAAAAATTCAACATATATTAAAAATTTACTTGATCTTCAAGTTAACAAATTTCAAAGTTTATTAAGTTCAAAAATCGTTGAAAATAATAAATATTTTAGAAATGAAAACTAAGTTCCTAACTTTCAATAAGTTAGCTGTCGCTCTTCTGTTTTTTGTGTTGCAAACTATTGCTTTTAATTCTTTTGCTTCTAATCCGGAACTAAGCGAAGAAATAGTTAAAGAAATAGAAAGCTCATTACTCTTTGATAAAGAATCTTCTCAAGATATTGAAATTTACAAACCAACTGCAAAGAAAGAAAAAAAACCTGATATAACAATCGATAGAGGTTCTGCAAAAGAATCTAATAACATAATAAAAATTGATATAACAGAATCTTCAGACAAACCTTTAAATTTAAGTATTATTGAGAAACAAAGAATAGCATATAATACAGCTCTTATTGAGCAATATGAAGTTGCAATAGAGCTTTATAAACAAATTATTAAAGCTGACTCGTCTAATGAATATGCCAAATTCTCTTTGGCAGTTATTTATCAGCAAATTGGTCAACTAAAACAAGCTAAAGAACTTTATTATGAGTTGCTAAGAAACAACCCATCAAACAAAGATGAAATTATTGAAAACTTACTTTCTGTTTTAGTTGAAGAGTCTCCTAGAGATTCTGTTTATCTTTTATCAAGATTGTCTTCCGAAAATCAAAAGTCATCTTACCTAAAAGCTCAATTGGCTTTGGCTTATGATAAGGTTAAAGAATATGATAAAGCGATATATGTTTTGAAGCAGGCTATTGAAATTGATCCAAGTAAAATTGAATATCGTTATAACTTGGCAGTTATCTATGACAAAACTGCCAACTACGAAAAGGCGTTAGAAAATTATTATTATGTTATAAAAAATTACGATAACAGCCAGTTTATTCCTCTTGAGCAAATTAAAGAAAGAATAGAGTCAATAAAATTAAATTCGTAGGTTTAAATGAGTTATAGTATAGTTGATCTTTTGCGTAATGCAAAAAAGATGAAATGTTCCGACGTTCATATTTCCACAGGTAATTTTCCTTTGGTTCGTCTTGATGGTGATATGATGGCTGTAAAAGATTCTTCTCCTTTCTCAGCTAACCAAGTTATTGATATGCTGAATGTAGTTATGAATGATATTCAGAAGAAGGTTTATAAAGAGAAACTGGAAGTTGATTTTGCAGTTCAGATTGAAGAAGGTCTTAGATTTCGTGTAAATGCATTCAATACTATAAATGGTCCTGCTGCAGTTTTTAGAGAAATTCCAATTGAAATTAAAGATTTAACATCAATTAGCGCGCCTGAACCTATTAGAAGGCTTTGCTATGCTGAAAAAGGATTGATTTTAGTTGTTGGTCCAACAGGTAGTGGTAAGTCAACAACTCTTGCTGCTATGATTGACCAAATAAACATGGTAAGTCCTGGTCATATTATTACAATTGAAGATCCTGTAGAGTTTGTTCATAAAAGTAAGAAGTCTCTGATAAATCAAAGAGAAGTTGGTGCAAGTACATTATCATTTTCTAATGCACTAAGAAGTGCTTTAAGAGAAGATCCAGATGTTATATTGGTTGGTGAGTTAAGAGATATGGAAACAATTCAACTGGCTTTAACCGCAGCTGAAACAGGACATTTAGTTCTTGCAACTCTTCATACTAGTTCTGCAGCTCAAACAATAAACAGAATTATTGACGTTTTTCCAACGGAAGATAAGGCCGTAATTCGTTCAATGTTGTCAACTTCAATACGTGCTGTTGTTTCTCAAAGGTTATTAAAAAAAGATGGTGGCGGAAGATGCGCAGCTTATGAAATTATGATAGCAAATAGTTCGATTCGAAATTTGATAAGGGAAGATAAAATTCCTCAAATTAATTCAATTATTGAACTTGGAAAACAAGCAGGAATGCTTACTATGAAAGATTCTATTATCGACTTATTAAAAAGAAGAGTAATAACAAAAGATACTCATGATGAAGCTTTGGAGGCTCTAGAATAAAAAAAACTTAAGATGTTTTTAATTAAGCTTATTTGAAATTTGTGCTTATCAGAATTTTGTAACATTTATTCTTGAAAATTATTAATAAATTTGAAATAGAGTTCAAAAAGAGTTTATTTTAAAACTTGTATTTTCTGAGTTTAAATAGTTATGATTCTGAACTTCAAATTATTGTTATTTGAAGTTAGCTTTTTCTTGTTTATCAAGAATTTTGATGCCGTTTAATAAAGTTTTTTAAACAAAAAATAATATACCAAAACATAAGTCTGTTGACGATTTCTTGTTAAAAACCAATAAATTTAAGTTTTGGCATATTGGTAATTTTAGAAACAATTTGGAATTATATAATGAAATCTATTTTTAGAACTAAATCTATAGAAAGTGTAATTGAGGGTGCAAAAAAGAAGTCTCTAAAGAAAACTTTAGGAGCTTTGGATTTGGTCTTGCTTGGAATTGGTTGTACAATTGGAACTGGAATTTTTGTTTTAACTGGAATTGCTGCAGCAAAGTATGCCGGTCCAGCGGTTGCAATTTCCTATGCTCTAGCTGGCTTAGTTTGTATATTTGCTGGTCTTGCTTACACTGAACTTGCATCTGTAGTTCCAGTTGCAGGTAGTGCCTATACGTATTCTTACGTTACTTTGGGTGAATTTATAGCCTGGCTTGTAGCTTGGGGTTTAGTTCTTGAATATACTGTTGCAGCTTCAACAGTATCTGCTGGTTGGTCAGGTTATTTTGTGGGAATTTTAAAAGCTGGTGGTGTTAATTTTCCAGAATATCTATCTAAGTCTCCTTCTGAAGGTGGCGTAGTTAATCTTCCTGCAGTTATGATTGCTCTATTTATTGGCGTATTACTTTTACGTGGAACAAAAGAAAGTCTAATTGTAAATCGTATTTTGGTAGCAATAAAGCTCGGAGTAGTTTTTTTATTTTTAATTGTTGCTGTTCCTCATATTAAAATGGAAAATTATGCCGATTTTATGCCATTTGGTTGGCATGGTGTTGGTATTGGTGCAGCATCAATTTTCTTTGCTTATCTTGGTTTCGACTCTGTTGCAACAACTGCTGAGGAATGTAAAAATCCAAACCGTGATTTACCAATAGGAATTATTGGAGGACTACTTATTTGCGGTCTGCTTTATGTTTTGGTTGCTCTTGCGCTGACAGGAATAGTTCCATACGCTCAATTAGATAATGCTGAACCGATGGCATACGCTTTAAGAGTTAATGGAAGTAATATAGGATCATCTTTAGTGGCAATTGGTGCGATTGTTGGTATGGTTGCTGTATTGTTGGTTTTAATGTATGGACAAACCAGAGTTTTCTTTGTAATGGCAAGAGATGGCTTAATTCCACAGTTTTTTGGCAAATTGCACAAAAAATATGAAACTCCTTACTTAGGTTGCTTGTTTGTTATGGTTGCAGTTGCTGTGATTGCCGGATTTACTCCAATTCATACTATGGGACAAATGAGTAGTCTTGGTATATTATTCGCTTTTACTATTGTTTCAGTGGGTGTTATGGTATTGCGTGTTAAAAAACCAGAACTAAGCAGACCTTTTAGATGCCCTGCAGTTTTTGTAGTTGCACCAATTTCAGTAATTAGTTGTATTTATTTGATGTATAACTTGCTTCAAAAAACCGGATTAGCTTTTGTTGTATGGTTTGCAATTGGTTTGGTGGTTTATTTTTCTTATTCCTACAAAAGAAGTCCTCTGAATAAAGCTGAATAAAAACTAAATATAATTGCAGTTATGAATCTATTTCGTAAAAAAACTATTAAAGAGCTTATTGCTAATTCTGAGAAGCATTCTTTAAAAAAGACCCTTGGTGCCTTTGATTTAATAATGATTGGTATTGGATGTACAATTGGAACTGGTATTTTTGTTATTACAGGAATTGCTGCTGCTAAATATGCTGGTCCTGCAATTTCAGTTTCTTATCTTTTAGCGGCTTTTGCCTGTATTTTTGCTGCTCTTTGCTACGCTGAACTAGCTTCAATGGTTCCTGTTTCTGGTAGTGCTTATACTTATTCTTATGCTGTTTTAGGTGAGTTTATAGCATGGATGGTTGGTTGGGGTCTAGTTTTAGAATATGGAGTAGGTGCTTCAACTGTTGCAGCTGGTTGGTCAGGTTACGTTGTTGGAATTCTTAAATCAGGAGGAGTGATTTTGCCTGATTATTTAACTAAAGTTCCTTTTGATGGTGGAATAGTAAATTTGCCTGCAATCATAATTACTTCTTTTATTGGACTTTTACTTTTTCGTGGAACTAAAGAAAGCGTTTGGCTGAATAGAGTTTTAGTTGTTGTTAAGTTAGGAGTTATTTTCTTATTTTTAGCAATTGCTAGTCCAATGATAAAAACTTCTAACTGGGAAAATTTCATGCCATTTGGAATTAATGGTGTATTACTTGGTGCTGCAACTGTATTTTATGCTTATATTGGTTTTGATGCTGTTGCGACAGCTGCTGAAGAATGTAAAAATCCCCAAAGAGATTTACCAATAGGAATTATTGTTTCACTTCTTATTTGTACCTTGCTTTATGTTTTAGTTTCATTGGTTCTTACGGGAATAGTTGACTACACAACACTTGATAATTCAGAACCTCTTGCAAAAGCTTTAAGAATGAATGGTAATAATATGGGATCTATTCTAGTTGCAGTTGGAGCTGTTGCTGGTATTACTTCAGTTTTATTAATTCTTTTATATGGTCAGTCACGTATATTTTTTGTTATGTCGCGTGATGGTTTGATTTCTAAATCTTTTAGCAATCTACATAAAAGATTTGCTACTCCTTATTTCAGTGTTGTTATGGTTGTATTATTTGTATGTGTTACTTCAGGTTTTTTACCTCTTGAGGCTTTAAGTCATATTACAAGTATTGGAACTTTATTTGCTTTTATAGTAGTGTCTTTAGGAGTTTTGATTTTGAGAGTTAAAAGACCAGAAATTGAGCGTGGTTTTAAATGTCCAGCTGTTTATTTGGCGGTTCCTTTATCTGTAATGAGCTGTTCTTATTTGGCTTATAATCTTCTTCTACAGAATGGTATTTGGTTTTTATTGTGGTCTATAGTTGGCTTAATAATTTACTTTTCTTACGGATATCACAAAAGTGCTCTTAACAAAAAATAGAAGAGCAATCTGTTTTTATTTTTGTAACTAATAAAGAAAATTATTCAGAAGCTTTTTTTAGAATTAAGTTACACAAAAGATTGGTTATGATTAGGTTAATCAATACCAAAAAAAAGACTTTCATAAAAGATTGCCAAGAAAAATTCTCCATATTGGCTGCAATCAAGACTAATGGTATAACATAGCAATTACTTATCATAACTACATTTATCATCGTAAAAATTTCTTTTGTTCTAAAGAAAGCAATGGCTGCAGTAATTAAAATTAAAGAAGAACAGGCGGCCAAAATCCAAAAAAATACTATCATGAGTTCTTTTTATATTTAGATAGTAAAAATAATATAACTGCAACTTGCAGTAAAAGCAAAGTTGTAATCATATCGAAAGATGAATTTAAATCAGAAGATGATTTAACTATAATGAGGGTTATAAAATTTGTAGAAGCGAAGTAAATTGAAATAACTTTTTCATAAAAACTTTTACACTGAAAAGTCTTTATGATTGTTATTACTATTACTAAAGTTAGAGCAATTGCTATCAAATTTGACATTAAAAATCATTTTAGCGTTAGTAAATTCCAACAGGGTCTGAACCAGAATCTGTTTTTTCGGAAGTTTCTTCTTCATTTTCAGTTGATTCTAGATCCATTGAATCATTTAGTTTGAATGCTTCCAAGAATACTCTATCTTTTGGAGTAGAAGCATTAGGAAACTTTCCAGTTGAACGATCAATTTTTACAAATTTTACAGTATTTGGAACTCTGAAAGGCTTTGAAGGAGAGTCTTTTAATGCTTGCTTCATAAAATCAATGAATATTGGTAAGGCTACAGAAGCACCAGTTTCATCTGAACCCAAACTTTTTGGCATATCAAATCCTACATAAACTCCAGCCACTAAATCAGGTGAAAAACCAACAAACCAAGAGTCGTATGAGCTGTTAGTTGTTCCTGTTTTTCCGGCAATTATTTTGCCAATTGACTTAGCTCTTCCAGCTGTTCCTCTTTCAACAACTCCTTGTAACATAGATGTTATTTGATAAGCGGTAGCAGAATCAGTAATTTTTTCTTTGGTTTCATCAAGAACTGGCAAGTAAGGTTCACCATCTTTTACTAAGCAATTTTCGCAATTTCTTTTATCGCGACGATAAACTGTACTACCATTACGATCTTGAATTTTTTCGATCATTGACGGAGTTATTTTATGTCCACCATTCACAATCATTGCATAAGCTGAAACAATTCTTAACAAGCTTGTTTCTGTTGAACCCAATACAAGAGAATAAATTTTTTGAGGATTATCGTTAACTCCAAATCTTTTGACAACGTCAACAATTTTATCTAATCCAATTTGATCTGCCATTTTTACAGTTGTAACGTTTCTTGAAGTTTCAAGACCTGTTCTTAATGTAGTTGGCCCATAGTATTGACCAGAGTAGTTTGTTGGTTTATAAGGAGGTAAATCTGAACCTTGATTAAGGGTTATTTCTTCATCCATAATTACTGAAGCTGGAGTCATGCCATTTTCAAGAGCTGCTATATAACCAAAAGTTTTCATTGTTGAACCTGGTTGTCGCATTGCTTGAGTTGCACGATTAAATTGATTGGGTGCATCAACATAACCTCCCATCATTGCTAAAACTCTTCCACTGTGAGGGTCAATTGCTAAAAATGCTCCATTAACTTCTGGAATTTGGCGCAATATGTAGTTTCCTGCTTTTTCAGTTTTTTCAACTAAAATTACATCTCCAACTTTGAAAACATCATCAATTTTTTTTACTACTGGACCAAGAGCATTAATACTGATATATTTTCTGGCCCACTTAACTGAGCTTAATTCAATTGAACCAAGATCGCCATTTTCAATTCCAATTGCAGCAGAATCTTTTGTTAAAGAAAGAACAACTGCTTTTTTCCAGGAGTCTTTATAAAGTTTTTTTACATCAAACTTTTGTAATTCTGATTGCCAGTCATCTCTTTGTTCAAGCTTACTTAAAGCACCACGGTAACCATGCTTTTGATCATATTCTTCAATTCCTTTATCCAAAGCAGCTTCTGCAACTTTTTGTAAGTTTGTATCAAGAGTTGTTCTTACAACAATTCCATTTTCAAAAACATCATCAGATCCGTAAAGTTCTGTTAGTTCTTTTTTGACACTGTCGGAAAAGAACTCTGCTTTATTATAACCTGTGTAATTTTGTTCTTTTAAAGTAATGGGTTTTGCAATTGCTTCCTCAGCTTCTTTAGATGTTATAAAGCCTTCTTCTTGCATTCTTTCAATAACCCAATCTCTGCGCGCCTTTGCTTTTTCCATATTTTTTCTTGGATCAAGCTTTGAAGGAGCTTTCGGCAATGTAGCAAGAAGAGCATCTTCTTCAATTGTTAATTCATCAATAGATTTGTCAAAGTAAGTTTCGGCAGCTACTGCAACTCCATAAGCTCCAGATCCTAAGTAAATTTGATTTAAGTAGAGTTCTAAAATCTGATCTTTAGTGAAAGATTTTGTCATTCTAAAAGCTAAAATAGCTTCTTTTATTTTTCTTTGAATTGTTCGTTCATTTGATAGTAGGAAGTTTTTTACAACTTGCTGTGTAATTGTTGATGCTCCACCCATGTGATCACCTTTTACAAGAGAAAAAGCATTATTAATTGAAGTTCTAAAAATTGCAAAAGGATCAATTCCTGAGTGCTTGTAAAATTTAGCATCTTCTGCCGCTAAAAAAGCGTTGATAAGGTTTTTAGGAATATTTGTAATTGGAACAAATACTCTTTTTTCTTTAGAAAACTCATTAATTAAAGATCCATCAGAAGCGTATAGTCTTGTTGTGATTAGAGGTGTATAAGATTTTAGTTGTTCGTAATCAGGAAGATTTTCGCTATTTTTTTTGATTAAAACAAGAATAGCAATGCTACCAAAGAACATAGAAAGCATTGAAAATATAACGGCAGATTTGGCGAGTTTTTTCATGTTAGTTTTTTAATTGAGAAAAATATTTATCAATTGCTTCTGCTAAGCTGTTAGCAATTTTTCTTTTATATAGTAAGCTATTAAGTTGTCCTTCTTCATTTTTATTAGAAAGATAGCCAAGCTCAATCAGAACCGAGGCAACGTCTGGTGCAGTTAAAACTGCAAATCCAGCAAAACGATGAGTATTTTGTAACACTTTTACACCCGAGTTTCTAACTGAAGTAATTACGATATTTGCAAATCGCGAGGAGTTATTCATACTGTCTCTTTGGGATAAGTCAATTAGAGTTTTCATTATATCTTTACTAGCTCCTTCAAAATCTATTCCAGCTATTATGTCCGCACGATTTTCTTTTTGAGCTAAAAGTTGAGCTTGTTTATCTGAAGATGTTTCTGATAAAGTATAAATTGAAAATCCAGATGTTACAGAATCATCAATTGAGTTAGCATGAAGAGAAATAAATAAATCTGCTTTGAGTTTACGAGATTTTTCCACTCTTTTTTTTAGAGGAATAAAATGGTCATTTTCACGTGTAAGGTAAACTTTATACTTTCCCGTATTGTAAAGTTGCTTCTTTAGCTCTTTTGCATAAGATAAGGTGATATTTTTTTCTTTCGTTCTTGCGTAAAGACCAATTGTTCCAGGATCTTTTCCTCCATGTCCTGCGTCAATAACAATAATTTTTTTGCTTGGTTTAATTTTGTAAGAATTAACTTTTTGCCCTTCTTTGTTTGATTTACTTGTTGAAATAACTTTTAAATCATTTTCTGTTAAGCCAGTAATTTTTGTTATAATAGAAGTTTGACTGTTTTGCTTGATGGAAGTTTTTGAGGTTTCCAGAGATAAAGTTTTTTTAGAGTCAAAAACTATTCTTAAAATTCCTTCTTTATTTAATGAAGTTCTCATTCCAGAGATAAAAGATGGGAAGTTTGGTTGGTAATTTTTGTTTTCAAAATCAGAATTGAAGAGATCAATTACAATACGATCTGGATTTTTGAGAGTGAAAATTTTGAACTCAGAGCTGTCATTGATCTTTTTTGAAAGAAGAATTTCTAAATTTCCACTTTGAGAAAATTCAATTTTTTTAACTAAATTTTTTGATTGATCAGCAAATGCTGAAAAATTTTGCGAAAATAAGGTAACCAAAACCACAAATACGATCTGAAAATTTGACCTGATAAAATGCATTTTGGTTGATTAGATTTATTTATATTTAATATAAGTTTTTTTAAAATTTTCTTGATCAATTTTTAACTGTAATTTTTTTTTCTCGCAACAAATTTGCTCCATTAATTTTCATAATTGTGTAGTAAACAACTTTATAAACTTTTTTTAATTAGATTTACTTAGGTTTATAGGTATTTAAAAAAAGTAAGTTAATTTTCGCAGTTAAGTGCTTATCATATTTCAAAAAATTACAATTTACTTTTTGCTATAATCAATGATAGCATGGTTTTTTAAGTTTTTTTAACCAAATTTTTTAGTAAAAATGTGTGGAATAGTTGGAGTAATTAGCAATCAAAATGTTGTGGCAAAAATTCTTGATGGCCTAAAGAAGCTTGAATATAGAGGTTATGATTCTGCAGGAATTGCAGTTTTAAAAGAAGCATCATTTGAGACTGTGAAAGAAGAGGGTAAAATTTCTGTACTAGAAAGTGCTTTAGCAGCAAGCTCAATTGATTCTAATATTGGAATTGGACACACTCGTTGGGCAACTCATGGACAACCAAGCAAAGAAAACTCTCATCCTCATGCTTCAAGCAAAGTTTGCGTTGTACATAATGGAATTATTGAAAATCACCAAGAGTTAAAAGCAAAGCTACAAAAAAATGGTGTTAAGTTTTTAAGCGAAACTGATACAGAAGTTGTGCCACACCTAATTGAGTACTATTACGAAAAAACTTCTGATATAAAACAATCTTTAATTTTGGCTGCTCAAGAAATTCAAGGTACTTTTGCTTTGGCAATTATTTTTAGAGATAAAAAAGATTTGATTGCTTTTGCTAAAAGAGGCTCTCCTTTAATTTTAGGTGTAGGAAAAGGAGAAAATTATGTGGCCTCAGATTATTATGCTTTAAGTGCTAATACTGATAAAATTATTGCTCTTGAAGATGGTGAATTTGGAATAATATCACAAAATTCTTATGAGGTTTTTGATGAAAAAGGAAATGTTCTAAAAAAGAAAGTCAAAACCATGGAAGCAACTAAAAATCAAGTTTCCAAAGATGGTTTTGATCATTTTATGTTAAAGGAAATATTTGAGCAGCCAAGAGTATTAGAAGAAACTGTTCAAGCTTATGTTAATTTGAGTGATAATTCTATTCATTTACCAAATTTTCCATTTTCTTTAAAAGACATAAGAAAAGTAACTATGGTTGCTTGTGGAACTTCTTATTATGCAGCATCTTGTGCTAAATATTTGATTGAAGAAATTGCTAAAGTAGAAGTAGAAGTTGATATTGCTTCAGAGTTTCGTTATCGTTCTCATCCTTTTAGAGAAGACAATTTGATGGTCTTTATTTCGCAATCTGGTGAAACTGCTGATACTATTGCTGCCTTGAAATATGCAAAAAGTAAAGGACAAAAAGTTTTATCAATTGTTAATGTTGCTCATAGCAGCATGGCTCAACTATCAGATGCTGTAATTAGAACAATTGCAGGACCTGAAATTGGTGTTGCCTCAACAAAAGCATATACTGCACAAATTGCCACTTTATCACTCTTTGCAATTGAAGTTGGAGTTGCACAAAATAAAGTAAATAAAGAACAAAAACAGAAGTTAATTTTTGACCTAATTGATTCTGGTGTTAAAATGAATCATTTTTTCACTGAAAAAAATATTACAAATATTAAAAAAGTTGCCAAATCTTTAACTAAAGCAAAACATGTTTTATATATTGGTCGTGGCATTTCTCAAATAACTTCTTTTGAAGCTGCTTTAAAGTTTCGTGAGTTATCTTATATTAACGCACAAGGAATTGCTGCCGGAGAATTAAAACATGGAACAATTGCTTTGATTGATAAAAAAATGCCAGTAATTGTAATTGCCCCAACCAATTCTTTATTTGAAAAAACAGCTTCAAATGCTCAAGAAGTTAACGCGCGTGGTGGTAAAATTATTTTAATTAGTGACCAAGAAGGAATAAGCCATATTAGAAAGCTTGCCAAAGATGTAATAGAAATTCCTGCTTTGAGCGGAATGATTCAGGAAGCATTGCTACCAGTAATTTCAACTCAAATTTTGGCTTATTTTGTTGCATTATTTAAAGGTAATGATGTAGATCAGCCAAGAAATTTAGCAAAATCAGTGACTGTAGAATAAAGATAACTAATATTTTTTTTAGTAACTTTTATAGTTTGTGGGAAGCAAGTTAATTAAATTTAGATTTAACTAAAATGTCAGAAGAAAATAAAACAGATTTAATGCGTAAAGAACTATTCAATATTGAAGCAGAGCAGGCTGTTTTAGGAACTATAATTCTTAATAATGAATATTTAAATCGTGTTTCAGAATTTTTGCGCGAGGATCATTTTTATGAGCCATCGCATCAAAAAATTTATGCACAAATAATTCATAATATTGAAAAAGTTAATATTGTTGCTAACCAAGTTACTTTGAAACAATTTTTCGAGTCTGATGCAACAATAAAAGCAATTGGAGGTGCTATTTATTTATCAACCCTTCTTGCTTCTGCTTCTGCAATTATTGATATTGCAGACTATGGTAGGTTAATTTATGACCTGTCGCTAAAAAGAAATTTAGTGATGATTGGTGAAGAAATTGTTGTAAAAGCATATAAAAGTGAAGATAAAACAAGTGCAATTGAACAAATTGAGTTAGCAGAATCAAATCTTTTCAAACTATCTGAAAATGGTAATGGAAAAAGTGATTTTCGCAATATTTCCTACTCAATAAAAGAAACACTTGAAAAAACTACTTTGGCAAAACAAAGAGATAGTAGTATTAGCGGAATTTCAACTGGTCTTGTTGATTTAGATAAAATATTGAGTGGAATGCAACCATCAGATTTGATAATTCTTGCTGCTCGTCCGTCAATGGGTAAAACAAGTTTGGCTATCAATGTTGCTGTTAATGCTTGTAAGTTTTTAAATAAAGATGTTGAAAATTCATCTGATAAAAAAGCTGTTGGCTTTTTCTCACTAGAGATGTCTGCTGATCAACTTTCTGCAAGAATTTTATCAATGGAAACAAGTATTAATGCTGGAAAATTTAGGAATGGCAATTTAAGCGATATGGAGTGGGAAGCAATTGCTACAAGAAGTGCCGAAATTTCCAAATTACCATTTTTTATTGATGATACTCCAGCTCTTTCAATTTCTGCAATTAGAACAAGAACAAGAAGATTAGTCAGAAAAAATAACTTATCTTGTTTAGTAATTGACTATTTACAGTTAATTCGTGGAAGTTCAACTAGATCAAGTGATGGAAGAGTTCAAGAAATTTCAGAAATCACTCAAGGTTTAAAAGCGATAGCTAAAGAATTTAATATTCCTGTTTTGGCTTTATCGCAGTTATCGCGTGCAGTTGAACAAAGAGAAGATAAAAGACCACAACTTTCTGATCTGCGTGAATCAGGTTCAATTGAGCAAGATGCCGATGTTGTTGCCTTTATTTATAGAGAAAGTTATTACCATGAAAGAAAAAAACCAGCAGAGAACGATGAAAAATATCAAGCTTGGAATCAGAAAATGAATGAACTACGTCATGTTGCTGAAGTTATTATTGCTAAGCAAAGAAACGGACCAATTGGAAACGTTCACTTATTTTTTGACGCCGAGTTTACAAGATTTGGTAATTTAGAAGTTTATCATCAAAACTAGAATTATTTTTATGGTTAAAGTTCTTGGAATTGAGACTTCTTGTGATGAGACAGCAGTGGCAATTGTTGATAGTCAGAAAAATATATTATCTCATGCTTTAAATTCGCAAGTTGATATACATAAAAAATATGGTGGTGTTGTACCAGAAGTTGCTGCTCGTGCTCATGTAGAAGTTCTTGATAATCTAATTTTGCAAGCCTTACAAGAAGCAAAATTACAACTCAGTGAAATTGATGCTTTTGCAGCAACCTGCGGTCCGGGCTTAATTGGTGGTGTAATTGTTGGAATGATGGCTGCAAAAACTTTATCTTCAGTTTATAAGAAACCTTTCATTGCAGTTAATCATCTTGAAGCGCACGCTCTTACAGTTCGTTTGACGAACGAAGTTAAATTCCCATATCTTTTGCTTTTAGTTTCAGGTGGTCATTGTCAAATTCTTTTGGCAAAAGATATAGGTTTTTATGAAAAGATTGGAGAAACGATAGATGATGCTTTAGGAGAAGCTTTTGATAAAGTGGCTCAAATGCTAGGTCTTCCTTATCCAGGTGGTCCAGAGATTGAAAAAATTGCAAAACTAGGAGATGAAAACTCTTTCAAATTTTCAAAACCACTAATTGATAACTTTGTCGGTAAAGATCATCTTTTTAATTTTTCTTTTTCTGGTTTAAAAACTGCTGTCAGAAGACAAATAGAAAAAGTAATTGATGATGAATTTTGTCACTTCACCTCATCAGATAAAATTCCTTATAAAATTAAGTGTGATATTGCCGCTTCTTTCCAGAAAGTTGCAACTGATATAATTATAAATCGTTTAGAAAATGTTCTAAATATGGCTTTGAAAGATTCTCAGGAAAAACCAAGAAGCTTGGTAATAGCTGGAGGAGTTGCTGCTAATCGTTATATTTTCTCTAAAATTCAAAATTGGGCAGAACCTTATAAAATGGATGTTATAGCTCCACCAATTAAGTTATGTACAGATAATGCCGCAATGATTGCTTGGACTGGATATGAAAAGTTTAAGCTTGGTTTGGTTGATGATTTAAACTTTAAACCAAGAGCAACTTGGCCTTTGTAAAAGATTACCAAACCAGAATGTTACTATCAGTCACTTCAGATTTAATTTTTGTGGTT
>Ga0194115_10004727_pt1 | contig 14494 bp, 7 predicted proteins | sample TA2MahsurfametaG_3_FD_148656 | JGI IMG/M metagenome (GOLD analysis project Ga0194115, IMG submission 148656) | Freshwater microbial communities from Lake Tanganyika, Tanzania - TA2015002 Mahale S4 surface | ecosystem: Environmental > Aquatic > Freshwater > Lake | place: Tanzania: Lake Tanganyika...
ATAAAAAAAAAGGGGTAAAAAAAAAAAAAAAAAAAAAAAAACATAATTCTTCTAAAAAAAAAATACTATTAGTCGCTACTATTGGACTTCCTATTTTTTTTTCAAAAATACTTTTTAATTCTAAAAATACTAACACATTAAAATTCAATTTACAAATTGCAGATGAAGTTAGAAAAAAAATGGGAAAAAAATCAAAAAAATCAAAATAATTTAATATAGTTAAATGTATTAATTTGTTTATAAAAAAAATATAATATTAATTATTTGAATAATTTTTATCAAAAAAAAAAATATCAACATCACTAACCAAATAAATAAATATAATAGTTTTGTGTTATCAATATAAATAAATAAACAAACATAATAATTAAACACCTTTTAAAATTTTAATTACTGCTAAAATTATTAAAAACCAATAAAAACTTAATCTATTATAAACAATAATTAATTTAATTTAATAACGTAAATTAAATTAAATTGAATATAAATTAATTATAAAAAAAAAATATTTTATAAAACTATTATTAAATAATATACATAATGTATAATTTTATTAAAACGAAAATAAATTGATAAACCAAATGAAATTATATGTAAAAAATTTAAAAAAATTATAATTGTAAATAAACTAAAATAATATGCAAGTATTAAAATATTGTTCTTTATTTTATTAATTTTACATAATAATAATTAAAAAGTAAGTAGACTAGAAGTAAGCAAATTAAATAATTTTTAAAAACATTAATATGTTATTAAAATTATTATAAAAATATAATATAAAAATAATAAAATGGAATTTCTACAAATTAAATAAATTGCATACAACTTATCAAAAGTATTCTATTATTTAGGTATTTTTTTTTTTTATTTTATATGCATAAAATGATAGTTAAAAACTTATAATAACACATTTATTAAAATAAATTTATCGTATTCATTATTTTATTTTTATTCAAAATGTAGGACTTTTTAATAAATTTTTTTTTTTCATTAATAAATAAAACGTAAAAATAATTTTTTTATTTTTTCATTATATATTGATGTTTCAGTTATGCGCATTATATTTGGAATTTATAAATTTTTTTTTTTATTGTAAATTTATATAACACATATCAATATATAATATAATTTATTATGTAGTTATATAAAATTTAAATGCTTGATGCATTTTTAAATGTTACCGACTTTCTTATGTATAGTGGATGTAATATTACCACCAAATCATTATATGTCTCAATCTACGCTAAACGATTTAACAACGCTTAGCTTACACATACCTGAATTAATATATCTAATAGAAATTCCAAAACCAAGCAACTTTATGTATTGTTTTATGTATGGCAACTCCATTTGTTATTATGGTCAAGTAATAGATAGATGAGACGATGTTATCGAATTTAAAAGTGATACATCCTTTACTTATATATCTAACAGTGAAATCGACAATATAAAAATTTTACCTAAAGCTCTATTTTAAAAATTCCTTTTGAAGAGTATATGGCAGGAAGAAACGCTGGTGAACGCTGAGGATTCTTCAAATTGGATGAAAAAACTATGGATTATTTATTAAATAAAAAATGATTATAATAATAAGTTTGTATTTAAACTAATGAGTGTGATCTTGACTTAGAGTTAACGTTAATTAAATGTATAACACATGCAAATTAAATATTTTTTTTTATATACATATAAAAAAAAATAATGTCGTGCGAGTATTTTACGTAAACAATTATAATTTGATCAAATATCAAATATTTTTTTTTATAATGTTTTATTGAACAGAATTAAATATATAATATAAATTATGTCCACAATTTTTTAATTAAATTGAAAGAGAAATCAACCACACCAAATATTAAAACTATCTCACCTTATAGCAATCGTAAAAAATATTAAGCAATGTGTGAAAATGTAATTTATCAATTAAATGAAACAATGAAAACTATAGTAATTGTAAATTTCGACCGAATATAAAAATTATGTTTATAACGATACAAAAAGTTGTATAAAATACAAATTCTTAATCTATTTAACAAAAAATATGTTTTATGTAAAGTTCATGATATTTTTTTGTTAAATAAATAAGATGTTAAGATAATAATTTGAAATTACTATTAATATGGTTATTTTAGTTAAAAAATAAAATTTTTTTAAAAACATTCTTTATAAAATATAAAAAAAAAAAATAATTATTCAATAATCTTACAATTAATATTATTTATTTAATTAATAATAATTATAATTTAAAGAAAAAATAGTTTAACGGTAAAACTGTAGTCTTCAAAACTACCATTATAGGTTCAATTCCTGTTTTTTTCGTTTTATTAACCTTTAACTGAAATTTATTTACGTATATACTAATATACGTTACGTTTTTTTTTAATAACATTGTTTTTAATATCAATAGTGATAATAATTAAAAAACAAATAAATTAAAAGTTAGGTATAAATAAAAAAATAATTTTAAATTTTGGTCCACAACATCCAGCTGCACATGGAGTCCTTCGATTAATTTTACAATTATCTAACGAAATTTGTGAAAAATTAGATATTCATATAGGACTTCTACATCGTAATACAGAAAAACTTATCGAAAAAAAACATTATGAAAAATCAATACCATATTTCGATCGATTAGATTATGTCTCAATGATGAATCAAGAGCATGCATATTGTTTATCAATAGAAAAATTATTAAATATTCAAAATCAATCAAAACATACAAATTATATACGAATCTTATTTGACGAATTAACAAGAATTTTAAATCATATGTTAGCAGTCGCATGTCATGCGTTAGATATAGGAAGTATGTCTAGTATTTTTTGATCTTTTGAGGAAAGAGAAAACATTATGGAATTTTATGAACGTGTCTGTGGTGCTAGAATGCATGCAGCATTTCACAGAACAAATTTAAATTTTATTCATATTTTAGAATTTAATTTATTAAAAGACATACTAAAATTTATAAAAAATTGTTATAAAACATTAAATGAAATGCATAATGTTTTAACATATAATAAAATTTGAAAAAAAAGATTAATAAATATAGGAAGTATAAATTTATCAAATGTTTATTCATGAAGTCTTACTGGAATATTAGCGAGAAGTTTAGGACTAAAAAAGACTTAAGATTATCAATAAAAAATTCTTATTCAAATTATCATAATTTTAATTTAAAAAGTTTTTTAGGCTCTAACAGTGATAATTATGATAGATTTATTCTCAGAATGTTTGAAATGGGAGAGAGTTTAAACATTTCAAATACGATTTGTTTATGAATGTGTAAAAATCAGTTAAATTCAAATATAATATATCAACAAATAACAAATAAAAAAATTTTAAATAAAAATAATACATACAATTATATGGAAGATTTAATTGAACATTTTATTCAATGACATACAGGATTAAAAATAAAAAAAAATAAAATTTATCAATATATTGAATCACCAAAAGGAGAGTTTGGCACAATTTTACATTCTAATAACTCTAATAAACCAATAAAATGTAAAATTAGATCACCAAGTTACTTTAATCTTCAATTTTTAGCAAAATTAACAAAAGGACATTACCTTTCAGATTTATCCGCGTTAATAGGTACTATTGATATTGTATTTGGTGAAGTTGATAGATAATAAAAAAAAAAAATGCTTAAATAAATTAAATCCAATTTACAGCAATTACTAAAAATTCAACTACGTGCGTATTATAATAAAAAAACAAAATCTAAAATAGTAATTTTACTAAAACTTTTAATTAATATAGTCATTACACTTAAATAATTCAACACGTCAATGCACGAACTAACGACAACCATGCAGTACCTGTAAATTTTTTTTTTTTTTAATAAATAAAAAATTAAAAATATTTGAAAATTGGTAAGGTTCTACGTGGATTATCACATTAAACCACATATTCCACCATTCGTGATAATTTCCGCCAATTCTGTTAACTTTGAGATTTGCAACTATACTCATCAGATGGATTATTTTAGCGTAAACTCTATATTAATCATCATTTAGGGTAAAAATTACCAGGATCTCTAATCCTGTTTATTTCTTTTACTTTCATACATTAGCGTCAGAATAATTTAGTAAAATTCATTAGAACAATGGCAAAAATATTTAAATTATTGCATTTTATCGCTATTTAAATACATTTTTTTACTTTTATTTATACTCAAGATTATTTTGTTATATATTATCATCTTTTGAATTTAGTTTTATATAACATTAATACGCCTACGTATCCATTACACCCAATCATGCCGAATAACGTTTGTTGCTCAGGTATTACCGCGGCTGCTGGCACCTGTATTTGCCACAACTTCTTTCTATACTTATAAACATAATTTTTGTATTTGGTCGAACTTTACAACTACTATAGTTTTCATCATTCCCATTAAATTGCTAGGTCACGCTCTCACGCATTACCTAATATTCTTCACTGCTGCCATAAGGTGGTATAGTTTTCATATACCATGTGGTTGATCCTTCTCTCAATTCAACTAAAGATTGTAGACATAGTTTATACTATATATCTAATCCTGTTCAATAAAACATTATAAAAAAAAATACTAGATATTTAATCAAATTATAATTGTTTTATATAAAATACTCACCACGACGCTATTTTTTTTTTATATGTATATAAAAAAAAAATATTTAACTTGGATGTGTTATACATTTAATTAACGTTAACTCTAAGCCAAGATCGCACTCATTAGTTTAAACACAAACTTAACACTTAAATATATATATATATATATATCTTTTTTTTTATATTAAAAATAATATTGTTAATTTAAACAAATATTAAATTAGTTTTTTAGTTTTCTATATTTCTGAATGACACAATATTATATCTTGTAAATAAAACTCCAGTTTCAGTAGTTGCACAAACTAAAATGACAGAAACTAAACCAAGTGTAGCAATCTTAAAACACTAATATTTTATTAAAATTAATACAATATTAATAAAACTATAATATACATATATAATAAAACAAAAAAAAAAAGAATTAAATAATTTTAAAAAACTTTAATACGTTATTTAAATTATTGAGAAATTATAAGATTAGATGTTAAATGTTACATAACAGTATTAAAAATCTTAATAATTTTTTTATAAAGTCTGAATAAATGATTGGAGTGTTTTTTTTTTTTACTGGTGCGTTCAGATAGATATACTCAAATACTTATATAATTATGTAAAAATTTCAAATTAAAAACAACTATAATAAAATAACAAAAAGTCTATAGCAATAATTTAACGCTATATATTCTAAAAATTTAATTTTACACTGTTCAAACACAATTCCACAAATATTAAATAAATTTAACATGCCCATAAACAAAATCGTAATGATCTAGTTTATAATTCAATTATATTTGTTATATGTCATCAAAAAATATTTTCTATACCGTACGAGTAGTAAATATAAATCAAGATGTTTTTACTATATCTTTATAACAGATATATCTTTTAAGTATATATCTAGCAGTCAAATTACTAATATGATAATTGTACTTAAAAAAACTCTTGAAATTGACATGTTAGAGATCATAAAAACAATAGATTTATAAATTTATCAAGATTTTTTTTTTTACGTTAAAAAAACTAAAAATTATGTATTAAGTGAAGAGTGGTTATAGCAAATATATTAAATTTATAAAATTTTTTAATTATATTTTTATTTATTTATTTACTTATTTTCACAAATTCAGTAATGCTGCATGCTTTTAAGTTTAATTTTTCGATAACCTTTTTAATTAAATGAATTCATTAATTAGCTGAATTTCAATTTCTACTATAATAGACCATTGGCAGACTTCTCAGGGTAGTATACTGCGTAATCAATTAACACTGCTTAATACACATTTTTTTCACACTTCTAATGCAAATTCTTTAAGCGTACTTCCACAAATATTAAATGGATCCGGCGTGTCCATAACCCAAAACTATAACAGTCCTTACTTGTATCCTAATTATATTTGTTATATGTCATCAGATAGTAGTTGTTATATCGGTAGAATAGTAGATATAATTGAAGGTGGTTCTACTATATGTTTTGAAACAGATATATCTTTTAATTATATATCTGGCGGTAGAACTACTAATAGGATAATTTTACCTAGTAAAATAACTCGTGGAATTGACATAGCAGAGTTATACGAGGCACTAGATTTGGGTAATCGTCAAGGATTTTTTACGTTAAGGGAAGCAGCTAGAGATTATCTATTAAGTAAAGAGTGATAAAAAATGTATTAAATTCATAAAAGTTTTTTAATTATATTATTTTTTTCGTAATTTTTTTTTCAATAAAAAAATTTGTTTAAATTTGTTTTAAATATTTTATTATTTATAAATTATATTTTAAGAGTTAGTTTTGAAAATTATTTTATAGTAACAACTATTAATAGTAAATGATATTTTTTTATAATAAAAAATTATGAATTATTTATTAAGTAAAAAATTATTATAATAACAAATGTATAGTAATAATAAGTTTGTATTTAAATTAATGAGTGTGATCTTGGCTTAGAGTTAACGTTAATTAAATGTATAACACATGCAAGTTAAATATTTTTTTTTTATATGTATATAAAAAAAAAAAATAGAGTCGTGGTGAGTATTTTATATAAAACAATTATAATTTGGTTAAATACCTAGTATTTTTTTTTATAATGTTTTATTGAACAGGATTAGATATATAGTATAAACTATGTCCACAATCTTTAGTTGAATTGAGAGAAGGATCAACCACATGGGATATGAAAACTATCCCACCTTATGGCAGCAGTGAAGAATATTAGGCAATGCGTGAGAACGTGACCTATCAATTTAATGGGAATGATGAAAACTATAGTAGTTGTAAAGTTCGACCAAATACAAAAATTATGTTTATAAGTATAGAAAGAAGTTGTGGCAAATACAGGTGCCAGCAGCCGCGGTAATACCTGAGCAACAAACGTTATTCGGCATGATTGGGTGTAATGGATACGTAGGCGTATTAATGTTATATAAAACTAAATTCAAAAGATGATAATATATAACAAAATAATCTTGAGTATAAATAAAAGTAAAAAAATGTATTTAAATAGCGATAAAATGCAATAATTTAAATATTTTTGCCATTGTTCTAATGAATTTTACTAATTTATTCTGACGCTAATGTATGAAAGTAAAAGCAATAAACAGGATTAGAGACCCTGGTAATTTTTACCCTGAATGATGATTAATATATAGTTTACGCTAAAATAATCCACCTGATGAGTATAGTTGCAAATCTCAAAGTTAACAGAATTGGCGGGAATTATAACGAATGGTGGAATATGTGGTTTAATGCGATAATCCACGTAGAACCTTACCAATTTTCAAATATTTTTAATTTTTTATTTATTAAAAAAAAAAAAATTTACAGGTACTGCATGGCTGTCGTCAGTTCGTGCTTTGACGTGTTGAATTAAGTTTTATAACGAACGCAATCTTACTTCTAATTAATTTAATATATATATATAATATATCAATTAATATAAGTAAACTGAAGTCAAGTCCTCACGATCCTTATAGATTGGGCTACACACGTATTACAATGATAAAAACAAAAAAATCTAAAAAAGTAATTTTAAAGAATTTTTAAAAATTATCATAGTTCAAAATCATCTCTGAAATGAAATGATGAAGTTGAAATCATTAGTAATCATAAATTATTATGTTATGATGAATTAAAAAAATAATTTTGCACACACCGCCCATCACATTCGGAAAGTTTGTTAAATATTAAGAGCAAAGAAACTTTTATTTTTTATAAATTTAAAAATTATTTTTTTTTTTTTTTAAATAGATAACCTCAACTATTTATAAAGTTATTTGAATTAAGTTGACACAAGGTACTGGTAGAAGAATCTGTAAGTAAATTAATGATTTTATATAATAAAACATAAAATTATTAAATATTTTAACCTTATTAATAGATCAAATAAAATATAAATTATTGTACTCAACAACGTTATTTTTAGTTACTAATTATTTTTAGCATAAATAATAATAATAATTAAAAAGAAAACATATTGCAAACAAAATAAATTTAATAATTTTAAAAAAAAAAATATTAATACATTAGTAAAATGATTAAAAAAAAACTTAATGCAAAAATAGTGAATAATGATTTATAGATATAACAAATTCTATAAAATTTGTTTAAAATAGTTTATTACTCGAGCTTTTTTATTATTATATATACATACAAAAATTTTATTAAAACACTATACACATAACTAATAAAAAATTTATTTTTGATATGTATATTTTTATGTCAAATTTATTAATAAAAAAATATTTTAATCAAATAAATTTATTATCAAATTTAATTATATCATTTTCTCAGTACACTCACGATTTATACATATTTTTAACATTTCTTATATACCATGCAATATTAAAAAGATGTTTCTTTTAAAATTTCACATAGAAAAAGTTATATTTTTATGTTAAATAATAACATTGTTGAATTCTAATGATCATATCGTTTTATAGTAATATGTTTAGTGTTTCAAAAAATTTTACAATAATATGATATGAGTTGAGTATATTTACTGTTTTTTTTTATTAGTAAAATAAACTTTATAAATTATATGTTATATAATAATTATAATTAGCAAAAAAATGTATTAAAAGGATGTCTATAATTTAAGATATGTTATTTTTTAATAATTTAAAAATTTAGCGAACAAATAATTTTATAACAAATAATATGTAAATTTTATTGAAAAAAAATATAAATTAAAATTTATTGTAGAGATGATCAATATAAATACCAATAATTATAAAACTAATAAATATGGGCAAACATATACGACAAAGAGTAACAGTCTCGTGTTAGAGAAAGTTATAATTATTTTATAACTTTTAAAATTTTTTTAGTATCAATATTAATAGCAATTTTAAAAGCAAAGAAATTAAAAAGAATTGATTTAATAATTTTAAAAAACGTTAATATGTTATATAAATTGTTGAAAAAATTATAAAATTAAACGCCAAATGCTCTAAAACAAGATTAAAATATATAAGATTGAGATTTCAATAATTTTTTTATAAAGTTTGGAATAAAGTAACAGATTGGTAGGCATTTTACTAATGCGGAAAATAAGTTTCACAACTTTTTTTATAAAGTCAAGTGAAGTTTTAATTTAAAAAGTAATTATAAATTATTTATAAAATAAAAATTAATTAAATTAATAAATACATTAAATTAATGAGTGTGATCTTGGTTTAGAGCTAACGTTAATTAATTAAATGAATAACACATGCAAATTAAATATATATATATAAATAACTTCGTGTCAGTATTTTATATAAACCAATTATAATTTGGTTAAATATCAAAGAATTTTTATAATGTTTTATTGAATAGAATTATATATATAGTATAAACTGTGTCTACAATCTTCAGTTGAACTGAAAGAAAAGTTAATCACATAGAACACGAAAACTACCATATCTTATGACAGCAGTGAATGCTGTTGTGTAATTCGTGAAAACGTGACTTATTAATTAATAGAAATTGTGAGTTTATAGTAATTGTAAAATTCGATCAAATACAAAAATTATGTTCATAAGTATGGAAAGAAACTGTGGCAAATACAGGTGCCAGCAGTCGAGATAATACCTGATTAATAAACGTTATTCGGTATGATTGAGTGTAGTGAATACGTAAGCAGATTAATATTATATAAAACTAAATTTAAAAGATGAGAGTATACAATATAATAATCTTAAGCATAAATAAAAGTAAAGAATGTATTTAAATATTGATAAATGTAATAATTTAAATATTTTTGTCATTGTTTTAATGAAATTTGCTAACGTTAATATTAATTGTCAAAAGTGAGAGCAACACTAAAAATTTTATTATATGTTTAAATTAACATGCACGTACATTTATAGTAATCGTTACCTGCGATTGTCGATTTATTTTCTTAAATTTATTTTTATAGTGAAAAAATTACATGAACTTCTAAAATAAAAACGGCTGTGAATTACTAATGATTAAATAATTATTGTACATCACAAAAACTTAATTTTTATCGAAAATATGCTTTATTTTAAATTTAATGTATTTAGTGTAACAATATAAGTAAGATATTAAATAAAATGAATTGAGATTATTATCAATATAAATATTTTAGTAAAATAAAAAAAAAACATTGAGAATTTTTTAGGTTTAAAAAAAAATTTATAAAATTGTTTTAGAAAGTAAAAAAAATGAAAAATAATTTTTCAATAGCTTTATATCTAATAACATTTAATTAATTAATAACAAGCACAATTTAAAGGAAAAATAGTTTAACGATAAAACTGTAGTCCCAAAACTACCATTATAGGTTCAATTCCTGTTTTTTCTCTCGCTTTATTAATGTTTTAATTTAAACTTATTTTTGTTATAATAAATTTATATTATCAACATAAAAATAGATAAATAAATACGTTAATTAAAAAAAATTTTAAAACTTTGATCAGTGTAAAAATTATTAAAAAAGTTAATAAAAATAAATTTTTATAAATAATCACAAATTTCATTTAATAATTTAAAGTAAATTTAACATAAATTTGTAAAAAAAAAAAAAAAAATTTTAAAATATTAATTATAATTTATAATATTTAATTTTATTTATAAAAATTATTTTTTTTTTATATTAAAAATTATAAAGATAACTAAAATTAAATAAATTTTATTTTTTAAAATAAACTATTAAATTACATAATTTTAATTAAAAAGTTTAATGTTATAAATGATAGTTTTGGGACTACAGTTTTACAGTTAAACTATTTTTTCATGTTATAAATTAATTTAAATAAATAACAGAAAATTAAAATATTTAATAAATTTAAATTATTTCAAAAAAATTAAAATAAAACATGTTAATTCTTAAAATACAATGCTTCATTTTGAATTAAAAAATTAAAAATAATAAATCAATTATAATATATGAAACATGTTACATATAATTTTCAAAAATTTTATTTATCAAATAAAAATTTATAATAATATATATATATATATATAAATTTCTTTAATTTTAAAATTTAAAAAGCTAAAAGAAATGCTATAAGTATCATTAATATTGATACTGCTAAATTGTTTAAAAATTAAGTGATAAAAATATTTAATAATAAATAACATTATTTCAAATAATTGAATGTCTAAAAAAAAAAATAATAATAATAATATAAATATTCAAAAATACAGTGTTTTTAGTTTAGTTTTACAATTGTCTGATGAAATTTGTGAAAAAATGCCACCACCTTTTTATATACCTTACGATATTATACCATATACAGGCTCCTCGAGAATTGTCCTACAATGTCCAGAAATAGTTATATTAAAATTTTCATTACACAAGTTACTCACAGGATCACCTTATTGTGCTGGATTTTATACTGAAGATGGTGTGTTTTATTTTGGAAAAATAATTAGATTCATAGATGAAAATATTGTTAGATTTAGGCCAATGTTAAGTGGTGACTATCGTTGTCCACGTTTTATTGATAAAGTTGTAGTCATACGAGAGAGGTATTTTTTTGATATAGATCTAAAAGAGTGTAAGAAGGCTTGAAGACGTGGACTATCGTGGGGTTCTAAAAAATGAGGTTTTGTGAGAATACGTCCTACATTAAGAGCTCGTTTAATAAGACAATATTTATCGTAAATTAAAAACATATTAAAAAAAAAAATGTTTATAATTTAAGTTATTTTATTTTTTAATAACTTAAAAATTTATAAATACTATTATATTTATTTATATAGAAATATATAATAAAATTAATTTATAATACGCATATAATTATATAACAGAATTTATTACTAAGGTTGTGGAAAGTTCAACTTCTTAATGCGTTTTAAGCTAAAAATTATAAGTTTTGTTTTATCTTTTAAGTGCATTAAAGAAAATTAACATATCATAACAATACAATATAAATTATTTTTATATATTAGAGAAAAATAATCAATAAATGAATTTTTACTATAAATTAACAAATACGTTAAAATTATATTTACAATGTAAAAATTTAGTAAATAAATAATTTTGTAGCAAATAATATTGAAATTTTATTAAAAAAAAAAAAAATTTATAAATTAAAATTTATTTTAAAAATGACTAATGTAAACAGTAATAATTGCAAAACTAATAAATTTGTGTAAATATATATAATAAAAAACAATAATTTAATATTAAATGATATTATATTAGTTTTATAGTTTTTAATATAAATATTAATAATTAAAAAAACAAATAAATTAAAAGTAAGTAAATTTAATAATTTTTTAAAACATTAATATGCTGTTAAAACTATTAAAAAATTCGATATAAAAATAATAAGCAAATATTTTTACAAATTAAATAACTTTTATGCAATTTATTCAAATCAAAAGTTAAATAATTTGTATTCAATTTAATCAAAGTATTTTATCATTTATGCTTTTTTTTTTACTTTATATATATAAAAATTAAATTACCATACTATATTAATAATTAGTAAAAAAATATTTTAACTAAATGAAATTATTATCAGATTTAATCATCTGCTCTTCTCAATGTTATCCTGATACTGCACATATTTTTAATATTCCGTATATACCATGCAATAGTAAAGAAATGTTTCTTTTAAAATTTCACACAGAAGAAAACTACACTTTTATGTTAAATAATCACATTGCTGGTTTTTATTGATCGTATCGTTTTATAGCAATATTTTTAGTGTTTCAAAGAATTTTACAATGATATGGATTAAATATATTTACAGTTCTTTTTCATTTGTAAAGTAAATTTATAAATTATAATGTTATTTAGTAATAATAATAATTAGCAAAAAAAATGCATTAAAAGGATGTCTATAATTTAAGATATGTTATTTTTTAATAATTTAAAAATTTAGCGAACAAATAATTTTATAACAAATAACATGTAAATTTTATTGAAAAAAAATATTTGAGTAAATAAAAAAAAATATTAATTAAAATATATTGTAGAGATGATCGATATAAACAGCAATAACTATAAAACTAATAAATATGTGCAAACATATACGATAAAAAGTAACAGTCTTGTGTTAAAAAAAATTATAATTATTAGATAATTTTTAAAATTATTTTTAATATTAATAGTAGTAATTTTAAAAGTGAATAAATGAAAAAGATAGGTAGGTTTAATAATTTAAATAACGTATTAACGCTTTTTTAAATTTATTGAAAAAATTATAAGATTAGACGCTGTATGTTCTACAACAGGGTTAAGATCCTAATAATTTTTTTTATTAAGCCCGAGTAAAAGAGCGGGTGGGTGGGTCTTTTACTAGTAATGGCAGGTTAAATTTATTGAAAAAATTATAAGATTAGACGCTGTATGTTCTACAACAGGGTTAAGATCTTAATAATTTTTTTATAAAACCTGAGTAAAAGAGCAAATGGATAAGCCTTTTACTAGTTAGGGCAGGCTCTAAAATTTTAAAACTCATTTAATACTGTATTAAATGATTTAAAAATTATAAAATTACACGTTAGGTGTTCAAAATATTGTCAGAAACCTTAGTAGTTTTTTTTTTCTAAAGCCTGGGTAAAAAGTGGGGGTGGGTTTTTTACCGATAACGAAAAGCTCGATAATTTTAAAAATCATTTAATACGTTATTAAATTATCGAAAAAAATTATATGATTAGACGTTGAACGTTCTAAAACAGAGTTAGAAATTTTAATAACTTTTTTATAAAGTTTAAATAGAAGAACGAAAAAATGATTATATATTACTGCTCAAGATAATTATCTTTGAATTATTTATATAGTGATGTAAAAATTTCAAATTAAAAAAAGCAACCATAAGTTATTTATAAAAAAAAAAATTAATAATAACACTAAAATAAATAAATATAATTAATAAATAGAATTGTTACCAGATTTAATCATCTGCTCTTCTCAATGTTATCCTGATACTGCACATATTTTTAATATTCCGTATACACCATGCAATAGTAAAGAAATGTTTCTTTTAAAATTTCACACAGAAAAAAACTACACTTTTATGTTAAATAATCACATTGCTGGTTTTTACTGATCGTATAGTTTTATAGCAATATTTTTAGTGTTTCAAAGAATTTTACAATGATATGGATTAAATATATTTACAGTTCTAATTCATTTATAAAGTAAATTTATAAATTATAATGTTATTTAATAATAATAATAATTAGCAAAAAAAATGCATTAAAAGGATGTCTATAATTTAAGATATGTTATTTTTTAATAATTTAAAAATTTAGCGAACAAATAATTTTATAACAAATAACATGTAAATTTTATTGAAAAAAAATATTTGAGTAAATAAAAAAAAATATTAATTAAAATATATTGTAGAGATGATCGATATAAACAGCAATAACTATAAAACTAATAAATATGTGCAAACATATACGATAAAAAGTAACAGTCTTGTGTTA
>Ga0194115_10004728_pt1 | contig 14489 bp, 13 predicted proteins | sample TA2MahsurfametaG_3_FD_148656 | JGI IMG/M metagenome (GOLD analysis project Ga0194115, IMG submission 148656) | Freshwater microbial communities from Lake Tanganyika, Tanzania - TA2015002 Mahale S4 surface | ecosystem: Environmental > Aquatic > Freshwater > Lake | place: Tanzania: Lake...
TTAGAGGAAAAATACATGTAATATCAATATAAAAAAAAATGTAATATCTAAGCACATAAAGCCCCCATAGTTAAGCGGTATAACAAGTCCATGGTAAGGATTAGTGAGAAGTTCAATTCTTCTTGGGGGCACCATTAAAGTCATAAAATTTAAAAAAATTAACTAATTTTACAGAGTTCAAGCCATCTTTATTTATTTTTGATACACTAGAATAAAATTTTCTACATAATATAATCATAAAAATTAATATGACCTTTGAAGTTAAAGTTCCTGATATTGGTGACTTTAAAAATGTAGAAATAATTGAAATACTAGTTCATGAAGGCGATGAAATAAAAAAAAACGATCCCTTAATTACTCTAGAAAGTGACAAATCGAGCGTCGAAATTCCATCTCCTTATGAGGGAAAAATTTCTAAAATAAAAGTTAAAGTAGGAGAAAAAGTATCTCAAGGATCTTTGATTGCGATAATTTCAAACGGAGGATCAGAGAAAAATTTATCAAAAATAGAAAATAAAGACAATATTCCTCCTGAAACCGAAAAGATTATAAATCAAGCAGAACAAAACTTAGAAAAAAATAATTTAAACCTAAAAAATGGAGCATCTCAAAATATATCTTACGAAAATACAAAGTCTTTTAGAAAATATCTAAATGATAATGGATCAAAAAATTCTCATGATGATGTTGATCCAAATGAGACGGAGGAATGGATTGCGTCGCTTAATGATGTCGTTGAAAGAGATGGTCCGAGACGAGCTCATTATTTGATTGGAAAATTAATTAATCAAGCATACATTTCTGGCTCTAATATACCTTACAACCAAAAAACACCTTACATAAATACAATTCCCTCTGAGATGCAAGCAAAGCATCCTGGTAATCAAAATATTGAAAATAAGATTAGGTCCCTAATTAGGTGGAATGCCGCCTGTATGGTTGTTAAGGCAAATAAAAAATTTTCAGAGCTTGGTGGTCATATCGCAACTTTTGCATCAGCTGCAACTTTATATGATGTTGGTTTTAACCATTTTTGGAGAGCACAAAATGATAAATTTTTAGGGGACTTAATTTATTTTCAAGGCCACTCAGCTCCTGGAATTTATTCCAGATCTTTTTTAGAGGGAAGATTTACTGCTAAACAACTTGAAAATTTTAGGCAAGAAGTCGATGGGAATGGTCTATCTTCCTATCCTCATCCTTGGTTGATGCCAAACTATTGGCAATTCCCGACAGTGTCTATGGGTCTAGGACCAATAATGGCAATTTATCAAGCTAGATTTATGAAATACTTACAAAATAGAGGACTAATTGAAGATCAGAATAGAAAAGTTTGGGCTTTTTTAGGGGATGGAGAAATGGATGAGCCTGAATCAACTGGAGCTATAAGTTTAGCTTCAAGAGAAAAATTAGATAATCTAATTTTTGTAATTAATTGTAATCTTCAACGACTTGATGGTCCAGTTAGGGGAAATGGAAAAATAATTCAAGAACTTGAAGGAGTTTTTAGAGGAGTGGGATGGAATGTTATAAAAGTAATTTGGGGTTCTTACTGGGATCCTTTAATAGCTAAAGATAAAACTGGGCTTCTATTTAAACGAATGGAGGAGGCTGTTGACGGAGAATATCAAGCCTTTAAAGCCAAGGGTGGAGCTTATGTCAGAAGTCATTTTTTTGGAAAATATCCTGAACTTTTAGAGTTAGTTTCAAACATGACAGATGACGACATTTGGAAACTTAATAGAGGAGGACATGATCCCCATAAAGTATATGCAGCCTATCACGCTGCAGTTAACCATAAGGGTTCACCAACTGTCATAATTGCTAAGACAATCAAAGGGTACGGTATGGGTAAAAGCGGAGAAAGTATTAATACTACTCACCAACAAAAAAAATTGGGTGTTGAGGATATGTTTTATTTTAGAGACAGATTCGACATACCTTTGACAGATAAACAGGTTGAAAATCTTGAATTCTACAGACCTCCAGAAAATTCTGAAGAAATTAAATATTTAAAAGAAAGAAGAAAACAATTAGGAGGCTTTATTCCATCTCGTAGATTTAAGAACACTCCCTTAATGGTCCCTGGTGTAGAGGCATTTGAGTCTTCCTTCGCAGACTCCGGAGATAGGGAATTATCAACTACAATGGCATTAGTTACAATTTTGACAAAAATTCTAAGAGATAAAAACTTTTCAGCAAGACTTGTGCCAATTATACCTGATGAAGCAAGAACTTTTGGAATGGAGGGTTTCTTTCAAAAAATTGGAATTTATGCGCATGAAGGACAAAAATATGAACCAGTAGACTCAGAGCAAGTGACCTCTTATAGAGAAGATAAAAAGGGACAGGTATTACAAGAAGGAATTACAGAAGCGGGTGCAATGTCATCGTGGATTGCTGCAGCAACATCATATTCAAATAACAATTTTGAAATGGTTCCTATTTATCTATTCTACTCGATGTTTGGCTTTCAAAGAATCGGAGATTTTGCTTGGGCAGCTGGAGACGCTCAATGTAGAGGTTTTTTAATTGGCGCGACGTCTGGAAGAACAACTTTAGCAGGTGAGGGACTCCAGCATCAAGATGGCCATAGTCTAATTATGGCATCGATGATCCCAAATTGTATATCTTATGACCCGACGTATGCATATGAAGTAGCAACAATTTTCGAAGATGGATTAAAAAGAATGCATGAAAAACAAGAGAATGTCTTTTATTATATTACAACACTAAATGAAAATTATAAACATCCTGCAATTCCAAAACATGTAAAAAAAGAAGAAATAATTCAGGGTATGTATTTATTTAGTGAGATAAATAATAAAGGAAAGACAAGAGTGCAGTTGCTTGGAAGTGGGGCAATACTTAATGAAATTATAAAAGCTGCTGAGATATTAAGTAAAGAATATCAAATTGACTCTGATATTTGGAGTGTGACAAGCTTTAATGAGATTAAAAAAAATGCCTTAGAAATTGAAAGAAAAAACCTACTTAACATAGGGAAAAAACCTGAAAAAAATTATATACAAAAGTGTTTCGAAAAAAGAGGTGGTCCTTTTATAGCTGCAACAGATTATATGCGATCACTCTCTGAACAAATCAGGCCTTACATAAATGGTACCTATGTGACTCTTGGCACAGACGGATTTGGTAGAAGTGATACAAGAAAAAAATTGAGAAAATTTTTTGAAGTAAATGATGAATTTATAGTCTATACCACATTAAGTACCCTGGCGCGAGAACAAAAAATTGCATCTAAAATTGCAAGTGATGCTATGAAAAAATATAAAATTGACCCTGAAAAAAAAATACCAACCAAAATATAAAAATCGAAGTGTCAAGAAATAGAGATCTTATAGTGCCAGATATAGGGGATTTTAAGAATGTTGAAGTAATAGAAGTTTTAGTAAAAAGTGGTGATAAAATTATTAAAAACCAACCCCTAATTACTCTTGAAAGTGACAAATCAAGTGTTGAGATTCCCTCAGCCTTTGAAGGAATAATAAAAAAAATTAACCTTAAAATTGGAGATAAGGTTTCTAAGGGGGATAAGATAGGAGAAATAGAGGGTGATGTTGAAAAAACTAATTTAGAAGAAAAAAAACAAACAATGGATATTGTCAAAGAAAAAAAAGAAAAAGATCTAAATAATAGTTTTTTGAGAGTCCCAAACATTGTTTCTAAAACAAAATTAGTTGTGACTGAAATTTTTATAAAAAACAATTTCTCAGTAAAAAAAAATGATATTATTATTGTTATTGAGGATGAAAATAATTGTTTTAATATACCTTCGCCAAAAGATTATTTTATAAAAAATATTCATATTAAAAAAGGACAAATTATTAAAGCAAACGAAACAATAGCAGAGGTATTAGATGATAATAAAAATGCCGTAATTAATAATAATTATGAAAAAGAAAAAGTTTCAAAGGAAATTTTTAATTCCTCCTTTTCAATTAGTGCAAGTCCAAAAGTAAGAAAATTTGCAAGAGAGCTCGGAATAAAATTAAATTTAGTAGTCGGTACAGCAAGAAAGGGGAGGGTTTTAGAGGAAGATATTAAAAACTATGTAAAAAAAAATATTTACATAAATACAGAAAAATTAATTAATACCTCACAAACGGAAATTGCGTTAACTCAGAAAAAAGAGGTTCAACCTCCTTACAAACATAATGAATTTGGTGATATCAACATACAAAAAATACCAAGAATTAAAAGATTATCCGGACCTCATCTTGTTAAGTCTTGGACTGAAATACCTCATGTAACACAACATGACGAAATTGATGTCACTGATATGGAGATTTTCAGAAAAACGCTTACTAATCTTGATACTAAAGAAAAAATATCTTTAACACCTCTGGTCTTCATAATGAAGGCTTTAGTATTAGCAATGAAAAAATATCCAAATTTTAATTCATCATTAGACTCAAATAAAGAGGAGATTATATTTAAAAAGTATTTTCATATTGGTGTTGCGGTAGATACACCAAATGGTCTTATGGTTCCTAAAATTAGAAATGTTGATCAAAAAAGTTTATTAACCCTAAGCAATGAATTAAGGGAAGTTAGCAAACTTTCAAAAGAACTAAAAATAGATAAAAAAGAATTCTTTGGAGGTTCTATTACAATTTCTAGTCTTGGAGGTATAGGTGGTAGTTATTTTACTCCAATAATAAATAGTCCAGAAGTTGCGATAATAGGCATTGGAAAAACAGAAACAAAACAAGTCTATATAGAGGGCAAGTTTATCCCAAGAAATTTAATGCCCATATCGTTGTCTTATGATCATAGAATAATAGATGGTGCAGAAGCAGCAAAATTTTGCCAGGAATTAAAGAGTAGTTTAGGAAAAGATTTTGCTTTTAATCTTTGTCTTTAAACAATGATCCATGGCTACTGTGCAGAAAAATATTATCCTGTTAAAAGAATATTTGAAAATTATTTTTTAAAACAAGAGGAAATAGGAGCTTCATTTGCTATCTATAAAGAAGGAAAGCCGTTAATTGATTTATGGAGCGGTCTTAAAAAAAAAAATGGTAGAAAATGGGAAAAAAATACTATCGTAAATGTATTTTCAACAACTAAAGGAATTTATGAAATAGTTACCTCTATTCTAATAGATCGAAATATTTTAGACTTAGAAAAACCTGTTTCTTATTATTGGGAGGCTTTTAAACAAAGTAATAAAAGAGAAATTAAACTAAAGCATATTCTATCCCATAAATCTGGGCTATATAGATTTAAAGAAAAGATCACACAGCAAGATCTTATAGATTGGAATAAAATAATAAATATTTTAGAAAATCAGGATCCTGATCATCAAAGTGGTCAAGAAACATATTATCACGCAAAAACACATGGTTTTTTAATTGGTGAAATTGTAAAAAAAACAACAAAAAAAAGTATAGGTGAATTAGTTTCTGAGTTACTTGCCGAGAAATTGGCATTGGATTTTTTTATTGGAACTCCAGAAAATCAATTATCAAATATAGCTTTTCTTTACGAGAATAAGACAGAAAGTAAGATAGATTACGAATTTAATGCTTTTAATAATCCTAAACATGAAATAAATTTTTATAATAAAAAAGACTGGCAGATATCTGAAGTTCCCTCTATGAATGGTCACGGAAATGCAAGAGGTATTGCAAAGATTTATGATATTTTTGTAAATGATTTAATATTAGAAAAAAATATTTTACTATCAAAATCATCAATTAAAAAGTGCTTAACTGAGAGCAACAATAAAATTGATAAATCTTTATTGATTCCAATTAGATGGTCGGAAGTTGGTTTAATACTCAGGGGAGGTTGGTTATTTGGAAAAAATAAAGAGTCTTTTGGTCATAATGGCTGGGGTGGGTCTTTAGGTTTTGCTGATCCAATATTAGGAGTTGGAGTTGCTTATACTACAAATAAAATTAATTCTACTATGGAACCAGATAAAAGAATTTTAAATTTATTAAAAAAATTTTATGAAATTAATTATGAATATTAAAAAATATTTATCAAATCCTCATAATAAATTATATTTAAATATTTTTTATAATTGAAAAAAAAATCTTTAAATTTTAGCTTTTTAAAATTGCTAGTATTTAATTGTAATAACTGTTTGTTAGGACTTTTTAAAATTAATCCAATTCCCTGATCGGCATAAATGACATAAGTATCTATTTCAGATTTTGTTCTTGCTTCTACTATATTTTTCCAAACATCTCCATTCCAATGACCTGTTGCTCTAGGAACTGCTTGATGTATGTAACGTTTAGGTAAACAATCATGTAAAAATATTACACCATTATTATTCAAAAAAAATAACGAGTTATCAATATCTTTCTTAACTTGGTCATATTCATGAAGACCATCAATAAAGATAATATCAAATTTTATTTTATTTTTACTAAAAAAATTGTCACTTGTTTCTCTTATTGTGCCACCAGAAACTGGATCAACTCCAATCTTAGTCTGTATTTTGATTTTTGAGAATAGTTGGTCCTTAAAACAACCTATTTCTAAGTAAGTTTTATAATTTTTTCTTTCAATCGTTTCTTGAATAATTTGGTATCTGCTTGGATATTGAGTCCAGTTAAAATTTAGTTTTTTATAAAATTTCTCACCAAAAATGTAATGATATAATCTTTTAAAGATAGCAAATCTTACTTTTTCCCCTTTTTCCACAATTAAAAATTTTTCATTTGATCTGGTCTTAACCAAGAACTTTTTCCTTGATAAGCATTAATTAATTCAAATAAACGATATTTATGTATAAAATATTCTTTTTGATTAATTAATATTATTGATGCAACCATTTTTATTAAAGAAGAAATAAATTTGCATAAAGTTATTTTATACGCATTTAATAAACCAAAATGCTTATAATTATAGTAATATAGAGACCACATCCAATGTCAATTTATGCATAATTCGATATTAAGCTTATTATGAGAAAAGTTCTTCCCATAATGTTAAATTATTGATTGGGGGCTATATATTTTTCCTCCACTATCTTTAATTCTTTTACATTAATCCATTTCTTTTAAAAATAAAAAAAATTTTTCATCAAAAATTTTATTAAAGTTTTTTCTTTTAAGATTTAATAGCATTACAAAGCCTTTTACTAAGTCAACTTTTGTAGAGTATTCTCTATCATTTTCAATTACGTTGAGTTTTTTTTATCTAAAATTTTTGAGGGAAAATTGAAAAATTCTCATTTAAAAAATTTTAAACTTTGTATAATACTTTCAGAGTGTATTTTTCTAAATATGCGTCTGGATTTAAGTTACAAGCATACTTTGTCTTTACTTTTTGATAGTCCAATTTTATTTCCTCTTCCGTAAGCAATATTTCGTCATGAAATAACACTTTAATATTAGGAAATTTCTTTTTTAAACGTTGTTTAATAAAAATATTTTTTGAATTCTCAACAATAATAACCTTAATATCACGTTTAATACTTTTTAAATATTTATTGATTATATGATCACTTTTAAAACAAATTATAACAAATTTTATACTTTTCTCAAATTGGTCATTAATTTTAACTATAAAGTATTTGTACAAAATTATATAAAATATTTTTAATAATTTAAATTTTATAAATGAAAACAATAGTTGTAACAGGTGGTTTAGGGTTTATCGGCAGTAATCTAATTAACATTTTAAGTAAGAGAAATAATTTTATAATCAATATAGACAAAGTAAATTACGCTTCCAATTTGAATAATATTTCTAAAAATATAAAAAACTATAGATTTTATAAGCAGAATATTAATAATCAAAATTTTATCAAAAAAATTTTATACAAATATAACCCCTCGTTAATATTTAATTTAGCAGCAGAAACACATGTTGATAGGTCAATTGATAATCCAAAACAATTTATTAATTCAAATATTTTTGGAATTTTTAATTTATTAGAGGTCATTAGAAAATTTAAAAAAAAAATTAAATTGATACATATTTCTACTGATGAGATTTATGGAGATATTGTAAATAATAAAAGCTCTATAGAAACTGATCCTTATAATCCAAGCTCGCCTTATTCCTCTTCCAAAGCAAGTAGTAATCTTTTGATAAGATCATACATCAAGACATTCGGAATAAATGCTATAATTACTAATAGTTGTAATAATTATGGTCCAAATCAATATCCAGAAAAGCTCATTCCAACTATCATTTATAATATATTAAATTACAAAGCTATTCCAATTTATGGAAAAGGAAAAAATGAAAGAGAGTGGATTTATGTTGAGGATAACTGCAGGGCTCTAATTGATGTAGCAGAAAAAGGTAGGCTCGGCGAGACATATAATATTGGATCTGGAAAAATTTTTACAAACTTAGAGATTGCAAAAAAAATTATAAATATTATTGGCTACGGAAAAATAAAATTTGTAAAAGATAGACCTGGTCACGACTTACGATATTCACTCAACTCTGATAAAATTAAAAAACAGATAAAATGGAAGCCTTTCACTAATATTGATGAAGGACTTAAGACTACAATAACTTGGTATAATGTTAAATATAAATCTAATTTTTTTAAAAATAAAGAAATTGGCAAAAGATTAGGATTGCTAAAATGAGGAGAAAAGGAATCATTTTAGCCGGAGGCAAGGGAACTAGACTAAGTCCAATAACCAAAGTTATTAACAAACAACTTCTTCCATTATATGACAAGCCTACAATTTTTTACCCATTATCGGTTTTGATGCTTTCAAACATAAAAGATATTTTAATTATTACTAATCCCAATGAAGATTATTATTTTAAAAAAATATTAGGCGATGGATCAGATTTTGGAATAAAATTAAGTTATATAAATCAACAAAAACCCAAGGGACTTGCCGAAGCATTTATTATTGGTGAAAAATTTATAAATAAGAAAAAAGTTGCAATGATACTTGGTGATAATTTCTTTTTTGGAAAGGGGTTTACAAATAAACTGTCGGAAATCAGGAATTCTGACAAATCTACAATTTTTTTATATCCAGTCAAAAATCCAGAAAATTACGGTGTAGTTTATTTAAGAAAAAATAAAATAAATAAAATTGAGGAGAAACCAAAAAATCCTAAGACAAATCTGGCAATTGCTGGTCTATATTTTTTTGATGAAAATGTATCAGAATACGCAAAAAAATTAAAACCATCTAAAAGGGATGAACTAGAGATTGTGGATTTGATAAATATATATAAAAAAAAAAAAAAATTAAATTACAAACTTTTGGGTAGAGGATCTACTTGGCTTGATACTGGAAGCATAGAAAGTCTTTATGATGCGTCGCACTTTATTTGCAATATTGAAAAACGACAAGGACTTAAGATAGCTTGCATTGAAGAAATTGCTTTGGAAAAAAAATGGATACGAAAAAAAAATATTAAAAAAAGAATCAAATTTTACGGAAAATGTGAATATTCTAACTATTTAGAAAATCTTGTTTAGATGAATAAAATTAAAGGATTAAAAGTTTTTAAAACGAAGCATTTTTATGATAAAAGGGGTTATTTTGTAGAAATCTTTAAAAAAAAATTTTTAAAAAAAAATTTTATTTTCAGCTGTATTTCCCATTCAAAAAAAAACGTATTGAGAGGTCTCCACTTACAACTAAAAAATCCCCAGGGAAAATTTTTGACAGTGATAGAGGGAAAAATTTTTGATGTTGTGGTTGATCTTAGAAGAAATTCAAAAACTTTTGGAAGATATTTTTCTATTATTTTAGAATCAAAAGATAAAAAATCGTTATATATACCTGAGGGTTTTGCTCATGGGTTTCTCTGTTTAAAAAAAAGTATTGTATGTTACTTTTGTACTAAATATAGGGACAAAAAAAGCGAAATTGGAATTATATGGAATGATAAAAATCTTAATATTAATTGGCCAGTAAAAAAACCAATTTTGTCAAAAAAAGATGAGAAAAACCTTACACTTGAAGAATATTTAGAGTTGGTCAAATTAAAATGATACCTAACTATAACATAGTTATTACAGGTGGAAGTGGTCGTTTCGGAAAGGTACTAAAAAAAAAATATAATTTGAAAAATTTTTTTTATCCTAATAAAAAAAAATTAGATATCCTTTCAGAAAAATCTATACAAAAATATTTAAAAAAAATAAAACCAAAAATTCTTATTCACTTAGCTGGACTATCTAGACCAATGAATGTTCATGAAAAAAATATTTGTAAAAGCATAGATCTAAATATTATTGGAACCGCGAATGTTGTAAAAATATGCAAAAAAAATAATATAAAATTAATTTATTTCTCAACCAATTACGTTTATGAAGGAAAAAAAGGAAATTATAAAGAGACCGATCCAGTACTTCCAATTAATAACTATGCATGGTCGAAACTCGGTGGCGAGTCATCAGTGCATATGTATAAAAACTCATTAATTCTGAGAGTTTGTATGACAGAAGAGCCCTTTGTACATAAAGAAGCATTCTCTGATATGGAAACAAATTTTATTTTTCATAGTGAAGTCGCAAATATTTTATTTAAAATACTTAATTATAATGGAATTATAAATATTGGTGGTGAACTGCAGTCACCATATAATTTTGGAAAAAGATATAATAAAAGCTTAAAGAAAACTTTAGTAAAAAATAAAGAAAAAAATTTTCCTTCAAAACCATCAATAAATATTTCAAAATTAAAAAGTTATTTAAAATAAATAAAAAATTTGTACGACATATATATTTTAAAAAAAAAGACAAATTTAAAAGAATGAAATTAAGTACAAAAAAGAGATTAATACTGCAAACCTTGTTTAAAAAAAATTAATTCTAAATATTTACTTTATCATTATTATTAATCCAGTATTTTAGAAACGTGACTTGAAAAATTTATAAAACCATAAAAGTAAATATTAGATTTTATTTTAGTATAAATTTTTTTAGATTACGAGTATTTTTTAAAATATAATCGGGAAAAGAATCATCAATTTTTATTTTGGTATAGAGCCAACCTCTTTCGAAAAGATCTTCTTTATTTTTAATTTTTTTTTTTATAACTTTAACTGATGAAAATCTTTTATTACTAAATTCTAAATGTGCAAAAGTTTTTAATTTTTTTGAAATCTCATCCGCTGACATTAGATTGTTAAAATGCCAACCGCCATTATCTATAATTTGAATGCTTTTTTCTTTATCTACTCTAAAAAAAGAGTATTTAAGATTTTTTCTTAAAACTTTTTGGCGCAAAAAATCTATAGATTCTAGATTTTTTTTTAAACAAACTCGTGTACCTTCCCATGGGGTTTCATACGAGTTAAACAAATTTAATTTATAACAAAAACTTTTTTGTAAAAATATTCCATATTTTTTTTTTAGTTTTAAATTTTTGATTTCATTTGGATTGGGGATTTCATCTGGATCAGAGAACATTATATAATCGTCGTGATGCGAATTTTTTATTCCTTCAAATAGATATTCCCTTTGATATGCCTGCTTTTCCCACTCATTTTTTAAATTTGTAGGAAAAGGTTTATCAAGCACTACATAAATAATCTTTTTGTTAAAATAACTATTTTTTAATTTAAAATTTAAATCTTTTTTTTTTCCTTTATGGTCAAAACGAGACTCACATATAACAAAATAATCTACAACATTTTTAAGTATTTCAAACCTAATATTTGTAATAAAGTTTTCTCTAAAAAAAGTAATACAATCGTAAATTTTATTATTTTTCACAAGAAGATGTAAATCAATTTTCCAATTTCAAATTTTCTAACTGCTCAATATATGCAATGGTTAGATTGTTTAATTTTTTTAGTTCATTAATTTTTTTTTTTAAAATTAAATCTTCCAAAAATTTTATTTGATGTTGATAAACATTATGTTTTTCAAAAGATTTATATTCTTTAAAAAAAAAATTTTTTTTTATAAAAAAACTAAAATTTTGATCCGGTTGAATTGGTTTTGGTACCATTAAAATACCTTTATCTCCGTAAATTTTTAAAATTCCATTTTTTTTTTTATTTATAGAAACCGATAAATCTGCAATAATATTATCTTTAAAATTAAGTCTAAAATCACAATTTTCGTCTACCATAGTTAAAGCAAATCTTGAGGAAGACTCAATTTTATCAGGTACGGTTAAATATTCGCCAAAATTTACTCCAGCTATTAACATTGAATATGACAGAGGATAGCAAGCTAAATCATTGATAGCTCCTCCTCCTAGTTTTGGATCTGTTTTAGATGAAACAAAATCAATTCTTTTCTTAAATAAGTTTATTTTTTTTTTAAAAATAGATACAGAAAATCTTTTTCTTAGATCATAACCTATGTCAAATTTTATTTTATAAATGTTTCCAATTTCATTTTGTCTTAAAATATTTAATATTTTTTTTGTTTGGGGATGATGCAAATACATGAGTGCCTCTAAAAAAATTAATTTATTTTTTTTTGCTAGTAATAAATTTTTTTTAAAGCTAAAAGATGAAGTATCAGCTGGTTTTTCAACTAATACATTTTTATTATTATTTATACAAATATTCGTATAATAACCATGGAGATTATTAGTTGTAGCAATATATATTATATTTGCTTTTGATGCTGCAATAAATTCTTTTTCATCAAAAAAAATATTACCGTCTTTTAAGTTAAAGTTTTTTTTTAAATACGAAATCTTTTCTAAATTTTTATTTCTTGTTAAAATATTTGAAATAATTGAAAAATCTGAACTTTTAATCAAACGCATATATGTTTGAGCTATACTTCCTGTACCAATAATATCCCAAATTAATTTGCTCATCATTAATTTACTTTTTAAATGGCGGAGAGAAAGGGATTCGAACCCTTGATACCTTTAACAGTATACACGCTTTCCAAGCGTGCGCCTTCAACCACTCGGCCATCTCTCCTATTAATTTTTTATATTATTAGCTAAATAATTTAATAATTTTTTTTCAAATATTAAATAATTTCCACAAGTTTGGTGCGAAGCATCTAATAAATTTAATCTTTTTTTTAGTTGTCGAATCGAGAAAGGCTTTAGTTGTAAATCGGTTATTATTAGATTGTTTTTGTGACAAAAGTTTATAAAATTATTTTCTTTAAAATTATTGTTATAAATCATTTTTGAAAACTCAAACATTATTACTGTTTTGGTTTCTTTTATTATATTTGACGTACCGTAAATAGCTTTAATATCATGACCTTCTAAATCAATTTTTATAAGAATAAATTCATATTTTCTTAATTTTAGTAAAGAAAAAAAATTATCAAGTCTTATCATTTTTATTTTATACGAAAGATTTTCCCTTCCAAGTTTATCTACTACAAATCCAGAACCTGTTGAGCTTATAACATTATCATAAATATCTTCCTGAAAAATTACAGTTTTATTCTCATCACCAACCGCTAAATTATGATAACTAATATTTTTAAAATTATTAAGTTTCAAATTTCGTAAAAAGGTTTTTTTAATAGATCGCGAAGCATCAAAAGCATAAACATCACATTTTTTGCTATATGCAGCTAAAGGTATAGAATATGAACCGAAATTACACCCACAATCTATAAGTAATGTTTTTTTATTTTTAATATTTTTTTTTATAAAATTTAATTCGCTAACATCGGGTAAATCACCTCTTGTCAGTAAAAATCTCGAATAATCAAACTTTTGGGGGTAAGCAAGTATTTTAAAAGTTTTAAAATTAAGAATAATAGGTTTTGTCAAAAAATGCCTAAAAATACAAAAAAAAATATAAAATATTTTTTTATAAAAAAAATTTTTTCTAACTATATAATGAGGAAAAATCTTACAAAACTTTTGAAAAGTACAATCAAACATTTTAATTATTATTTTTATTTATTTTTAAAACTTCAATAAAAGCCTCTTGCGGGATGTCTACGCTACCAAACTGTCTCATTCTTGCTTTTCCTCTTTTTTGTTTTTCTAAAAGTTTTTTCTTTCTATCTCTTGCGCCTCCACCATGAATTCTCGTGAGAACATCTTTTCTATAACCAGAAATTGTCTCTCTTGCTACAATTTTTCCACCAATTGCAGCCTGAATTGGAATTTGAAACTGATGTTTTGGTATAAGTTCTTTTAATCTTTCACATATTAATCTACCCTGCTTCATTGCAAAATCTTTATGTATTATCATCGACAATGCATCTACTGACTGTTCATTAACTAATATACTTAACTTTATTAAATCACCTTCTCTATAATTAGAAATTTCATAATCAAAACTAGCATAGCCACTTGAAATCGATTTAATACGATCATAGAAATCAAAAACAACTTCATTAAGCGGAAGTTCATAACTTAAAACAGCCCTGTTTCCTGAATAACTTAAATTTTTTTGAATTCCTCTTTTTTCCTCGCAAAGTTTTAAAATGCTTCCTAAATATTCATCTGGAGAAATTATGGTTGCCTTAATCCATGGCTCTTCAATTGATTTTATATAATTAGGCTCTGGCATGTTTGCAGGATTTTGAAGATCCATTTGTCCACCATCATTTTTTTTTATTTTAT
>Ga0194115_10004734_pt1 | contig 14472 bp, 9 predicted proteins | sample TA2MahsurfametaG_3_FD_148656 | JGI IMG/M metagenome (GOLD analysis project Ga0194115, IMG submission 148656) | Freshwater microbial communities from Lake Tanganyika, Tanzania - TA2015002 Mahale S4 surface | ecosystem: Environmental > Aquatic > Freshwater > Lake | place: Tanzania: Lake Tanganyika...
AACTTTTAGATCTTGTTGAAATGGAGATCAGAGAATTATTAACATCATATGGGTATCCTGGAGATAAAACTCCAATCATCAAAGGTTCAGCTTTAAAAGCAATAGAAGGTGATGTTGAACTTGGAGATAAACCAATTCTAGCTTTGATGGAAGCGGTTGATACTTTTATTCCACAACCAAATAGACCAAAAGACAAACCATTCTTAATGCCAATCGAAGATGTATTTTCGATTTCTGGTCGTGGAACAGTTGTTACAGGCAGAATTGAGTCAGGAGCAATTAAAACTGGTGAAGAAATGGAAATCATTGGAATTAAAGCAACTCAAAAATCTGTTTGTACGGGTGTAGAGATGTTTAGAAAACTTTTAGACTCGGGTGAAGCAGGTGATAACGTTGGTATTCTTTTAAGAGGTATTGAACGTGATCAAGTTGAAAGAGGACAAGTTTTGGCTAAGCCAGGATCAATAAAACCGCACACTAAATTTGAGGCTCAAGCCTACATATTAAAAAAAGAGGAAGGTGGAAGACACACTCCATTTTTTACTAAATATCGTCCTCAGTTTTATTTTAGAACTACTGATGTTACAGGTGAGGTTGCGTTACCAGCTGGTGTTGAGATGATTATGCCTGGTGATGATGCAAAAATGACTGTTACTTTAATCACTCCAATTGCAATGGACAATAATTTAAAATTTGCAATTAGAGAAGGAGGAAGAACCGTAGGAGCTGGAGTAGTAACTAAGATTATAGAATAAATCTTAGGAGTGTAGCTCAATTGGTAGAGCGCCGGTCTCCAAAACCGGAGGTTGCGGGTTCAAGTCCCTCCACTCCTGCCACAGATTGTTAAATATGTTTAATCCCATTCAATTTTTAAAATCTGTTAAGCAGGAGGCTTTAAAAATATCTTGGCCAACAAGAAAAGAAACTACTATTGGCGCATTAACGGTCTTTGTAATGTCAGTAATTGCATCTTTGTTTTTTTTGTTATTAGATCAGATTTTTAAATTCGGTCTAAATTATTTACTTGGAATTTAACTTATGATGAAATGGTACATTATCCAGGCGCACTCAGGTGCAGAAAAAAAAGTAGCTAGTCTTATACCGGAAAAACTTGAGAAAGAGGGATTAGCGCATCATTTTGAACAAACTTTAGTTCCAACTCATGAAGTTACAGAAGTAAAAAAAGGAAAAAGAACTACTTCTGAAAAAAAATACTTTCCAGGTTATTTTTTAGCTAAGCTAGATATGAATGATCAAGTTTATCATTTAATTAAATCTATAAAAAGAATAACTGGATTTTTGGGAGTACCTGGAAAACCTACGCCAATATCAGAAGCCGAAGTTACAAAGATTATGGGAAAAATTGAAGATGGAGCTCTCAAGCCTTCAACTAGTATAAGTTTTGATATCGGTGAACAGGTTAGAGTTTGTGATGGACCTTTTGCTTCATTTAGTGGTCTTGTAGAGGGAGTTGATGAAGAAAAGTCTAGACTAAAGGTTTCTGTTTCGATATTTGGTAGGCCCACACCTGTAGAGTTAGAATATGGGCAGGTAGAAAAAATTTAAGTATGGCTAAAGAAGTTTCTGGAATATTAAAGTTACAAATTAAAGGCGGACAAGCTAATCCGGCTCCTCCAGTTGGACCAGCTCTTGGACAAAGGGGAGTTAATATAATGGAATTTTGTAAATCCTTTAATGACAAGACTAAATCTTTAATGGGTCAGCCAGTTCCGGTAGTTATTACAATTTATAAAGATAAAAAATTTGATTTTATAATTAAAACTCCTCCTGCTTCTTTTTTAATTAAGGAAGCTATTAAACTTAAGAGTGGCTCCAAGGAACCAGGTAGAAACATTGCAGGATCAATTACCAAAGCTCAACTTAAAAAAATTGCAGAGATAAAAATGAAAGATTTAAATGCATTTGATATTGAGCAAGCGATTAAAATTATTGCAGGTTCAGCAAGATCTATGGGAGTTGAGGTTAAAGACTAATGGCAAAAAAACATTCAAAAAGATATTCAGCTTTAATTAAAGGTCATGACAAAAACAAAGAACTTGCCTTGCCTGAAGCTATTAAATTACTTAAAACAAAATCAAACACGAAATTCACTGAGTCTATTGAGGCTACTTTCTTTTTGAATATCGATAAAGCAAAAACTGATCAAAATTTAAGAACTGTTGTAGATCTGCCAAATGGCAACGGTAGAAAAGTAAAAGTTGCTGTAATTTGTGGCAATGACAAATTAAATGAAGCTAAATCTTCTGGTGCTGAGATTTCTGGATCAGAGGATTTAATTAATGAAATCAATTCAGGAAAAATTAATTTTGATGTATTAATTTCAACACCTGACATGATGGCAAAAGTTGGTAAGCTAGGAAAAGTTTTAGGTCCTAAGGGTTTAATGCCAAATCCAAAATTAGGTACTGTTGCAAAAGATATTAAGTCTACTGTTGATGCAATAAAAAAAGGTAGAATAGAAATTAAATGTGATAAAGATGGAAATTTAGGTTTATCAATCGGCAAAGTAAAATTTTCTGATAAAGAACTCTCTGAAAATTTTAAAAGTGTTTATGAAGTTGTCTCAAAAGAAAAACCAACTGGTATTAAAGGTAATTTTATAAATTCAATATATTTATCTACAACAATGGGACCTTCAGTTAAACTTCAACTTTCTAGTATATAATGAACAGAGAACAAAAAACTACTTACGTAAATGATCTAAAATCTGTTATTGCAGCGAATGAAGGTATTTTAGTTTATCACTATGAAGGTATTACTGTTAAAGACCTAGAAAGTCTTCGAACTAAAATGAGAGAAAGTGGTGCTTTTTTAAAAATTACAAAAAATAGAATTACAAAAATTGCACTCAAAGGTTCTAAAGCAGAAAAGTTGGAAAAATTTTTTAAAGGACCAACAGCAATCGCATGTTCTAAAGACCCTATTACTCTTGCAAAGACGTTAGTTAACTTTTCAAAATCTAATGAAAAATTAAAAATCCTTGGTGGATTGATGGATGAGAAGCTTTTAGAACCATCTGACGTTGCTCATATAGCTACTTTGCCTACGCTTAATGAAGCACGAGCTAAAATTGTAGGTATTTTAGCTGCCCCAGCTCAAAAAATTGTAAGTATTTTGCTTGCACCAAGCGCAAAAATAGTTAATTTGATGCACGCTAAAAATTTAAAAAATTAAACCCACTAGGATATTCAAAATGCCAGATTTAAATAAAATTGTAGAGGAATTATCAAAACTGACTGTTGTTGAGGCAGCAGAACTTTCAAAAACCTTAGAAGAAAAATGGGGAGTGTCAGCAGCAGCACCAGTTGCAGCAGCAGCACCAGCGGCAGCGGCAGGCGGAGCAGTAGCAGAAGAAAAAAATGATTTCGTAGTAAATCTTGTTTCGTCAGGCGACAATAAGATTGGTGTGATTAAAGAAGTAAGAGCGTTTACTGGTTTAGGTTTGAAAGAAGCTAAAGATTTAGTTGAAGGTGCACCAAAACAACTTAAAGCTGGCGTTAGCAAAAAAGATGCTGACGATGTTAAAAAGAAACTTGAAGCAGTTGGCGCAAAAGTAGAACTTAAGTAAATTTAAATTTTTTTTAAAGCCGGATAATAAAATATTCGGTTAATAAACTATGTTATTATCTTTTACAGATAAAAAAAAAGTTAGAAAAAGTTTTGGCAAATTAGAAAATATACTTAACATACCAGATTTAATAGAAGTCCAAGTTAATTCATATAAAAACTTTTTAAAAGCAAACACAGAACATAAAATTGATTCTGGTATTACTAAAGTTTTTAAAGATATTTTTCCAATAGAAGAATTTTCAGGACTGGCAACAATTGAATATATTTCTTATCGATTCGAAAAGCCGAAATATACTGTTCAAGAGTGTAATCAGCGAGGCTTAACGTACTCTGCAGCGTTAAAGGCAACACTTAGATTAGTCGCTTACGATGTTAATGAGGAAAAACAAACTAAACAAGTTTTATCTGCAAAAGAGCAAGAAGTTTATATGAGTGATATTCCTTTAATGACTCCAAGAGGAACATTTGTTGTAAACGGAATTGAAAGAGTTTGTGTAAATCAAATGCACAGAAGTCCGGGAGTTTTTTTCGACCATGATAAAGGCAAAACACATGCAAGTGGTAAATTATTATTTAGTTGTAGAGTCATTCCTTACAGAGGATCATGGTTAGATTTTGAATATGATACAAAAGATATATTAAATTTTAGAATCGATAGAAAAAGAAAACTTCCAGTAACAACACTATTAATGGCACTCGGTTATAACAGAGATGATATTCTTAGTCTTTTTTATGAAAATATTAGATATGATTTAACTTCAGAAGACGAATGGAAAACAAAATTTACCCCAGAAAATTTTAGAAATTATAAATTAAGAAATGACCTGATCAATGCAGAAACTAAAAAAGTTGTTATAAAAAAAGATACTAAAATTCTATATCCATTAGCATTAAAATTAAAAAAAGAAGGGTTAAATAGTTATCTAGTCAAAACTCCAGACTTATTTGGAAAATATTTAGCTAACGATATTATTAATGAGAAAACAGGTGAAGTAATTGCAGAATCCGGTGATGAAATTACAAATGATTTAATTACTAAACTTACAGATCTTAAGACAAAAACAATTTATTTACTTGATATAGATGGCGTAAATAGAGGTCCGTTTTTAAGGAATACCTTAACTATTGATAAAAATCTTAATCAAGATGAGGCTAGTATGGATATTTACCGTGTTCTAAGACCAGGTGAACCGCCAACAATTGAAACAGCTAAAAATTTATTTGGAAATCTTTTTTTTAATCATACGCGATACGATCTTTCAGAAACAGGTCGAGTTAAGATGAATACCAGAATGGATCTAGATTGCGATCCTAAATTAACTGTTCTTAGGAAAGAAGATATTGTTACAATTGTTAAAAATATGTTGGATTTGAAAGATGGAAAAGGTGAAGTAGATGACATTGATCATCTAGGAAATCGTAGACTTAGATCAGTTGGTGAACTTGTAGAAAATCAATTTAGAATTGGATTAATAAGAATGGAGAGGGCTATTAAAGAAAAAATGGCTTCAGTTGAAATTGACTCGGTCATGCCACAAGATTTAATTAATGCAAAACCAATCGCCGCTTGTCTCAAGGAATTTTTTGGAACATCACCCTTATCTCAATTTATGGACCAAACTAATCCACTCGCGGAAATTACCCATAAAAGAAGAGTATCAGCTCTTGGACCTGGAGGATTAAATAGAGAGAGAGCAGGATTTGAAGTTCGAGATGTTCATCCAACTCATTATGGAAGGATATGTCCAATTGAAACACCAGAGGGACCAAATATTGGATTAATTAATAGTTTAGCAACTTATTCAAGAATAAATAAATATGGTTTTATAGAAAGTCCGTACAGAAAAGTTGTGAATGGTAAAGTTACAAAAGAAATTCATTATTTATCTGCAATGGAAGAAGGTAAGTACACAATTGCGCAAGCGAACTCGCCTTTAAGTAAGGAAAATACTTTTGTTGATGACTTAGTTTCATGCAGAAAATCTTTAGGATTTGAGTTGGCTAAACCTGAGAACGTGGATTTTATGGACGTGTCTCCAAAACAAGTTGTGTCAGTTGCTGCTGCTTTAATTCCATTTTTAGAAAATGATGATGCTAATAGAGCGTTAATGGGATCGAATATGATGAGACAAGCGGTTCCTTTAATTAAAAATGAATCTCCATTAGTTGGAACAGGAATAGAAAAAGATGTTGCGGTAGATTCTGGAGCTACATTAGTTGCAAAACGAGATGGCGTTGTTGACAAAATTGATGGAAAAAGAATAGTTGTTAGAGTTACGACTGAGAAAGATCTTACAAAATCTGGTGTTGATATTTATAACTTAAGTAAATTTCAAAGGTCAAATCAGAATACATGCATCAACCAAAGACCTTTAGTTAAAGTTGGCGATAAAATTAGAAAAGGCGATGTTATTGCTGATGGTCCTTCAACTCAATTTGGTGAATTAGCTTTAGGTAAAAATGTGATGGTAGCATTCATGCCTTGGCGAGGTTACAACTTCGAGGACTCTATATTAATTTCTGAAAGATGCGTTACTGACGATGTTTTTACATCAATTCACATTGAAGAATATAGCGTTATGGCAAGAGATACTAAACTTGGGCCTGAAGAAATTACAAGAGATATACCTAATACAGCTGAAGAAAACCTAATAAATTTAGATGAGTCTGGAGTTGTTTATGTTGGCGCAGAAGTTAAACCTGGAGACATATTAGTTGGAAAAGTTACTCCAAAAGGAGACTCGCCAGTAAATGCAGAGGAAAAGTTATTAAGAGCAATCTTTGGAGAAAAAGCAATTGATGTAAGAGATACATCATTAAAAATGCCTTCCGGAACAAATGGGGTGGTGGTTGAAGTGCGAGTATTTAATAGACATGGAATTGAAAAAGATGAGAGAGCAATTTCAATCGAGAGAGCTGAAATCGAGTCAGTTCAAAATGATAAAAATGCTGAAGAGGAAATATTAGAATCCAATATTATAGCTAGAGTTAAAAGTACTTTAGTTTCAAATAAACTTGAAGAAGATTTTAAATCTATAAAAAAAGGTACAGTTTTGTCAGAGGACAATCTTTCAGAACTAACAGCAAACGAACTATTTAAATTAGTTATTGATGATAAAAAAGTTCAATCAAATTTAGTAATTTTAAAAGAGCAGTTTATTAAAGCAAAAAAAGATATTCAAACTAGATTTGAAGATCAAGTAGATAAAATTCAAAAAGGGGATGATTTATTACCTGGGGTTATGAAAATGGTTAAGGTTTTCGTAGCTATGAAAAGAAAACTTCAAGCTGGTGATAAAATGGCAGGAAGACATGGTAATAAAGGTGTCATCAGTCGAATTGTACCAGTAGAAGATATGCCTTACATGAAAGATGGTAAGCCAGTCGATATTGTTTTAAATCCATTAGGCGTTCCTAGTCGTATGAACGTAGGTCAAATTTTAGAAACCCATTTAGGATGGGCTTGTTCGGAGATGGGTGAAAAAATTAAAAAATTAATTCAAGATGTACAAAAAAGCACTTCAAAAAAAGACGAACTAAAGAGTTATCTTGGAAAAATTTATAAAGGTGAAATTGCAGATGAAATTAAAAATTTATCCGACTCAGAAATTAACGAACTAAGTTATAATTTATCTAGTGGAGTTCCTATAGCTACACCAGTTTTTGATGGAGCAAGTGTAAACGATGTTACTGAAATGCTAAAATTTTGCGGCTTACCGGAGTCTGGACAAACTGATTTATTTGACGGCAGAACTGGTGAAAAAATAGATCGTCAAGTTACAGTTGGTATTATTTATATGTTAAAATTAGCTCACATGGTTGATGATAAGATTCATGCTCGTTCTACTGGTCCTTACAGCTTAGTTACACAGCAACCTTTGGGTGGAAAAGCTCAATTTGGTGGCCAAAGATTTGGAGAAATGGAAGTCTGGGCATTAGAAGCCTATGGAGCTGCTTATACATTACAGGAAATTTTAACAATTAAATCAGATGACGTAGCTGGTAGAACAAAAGTTTATGAAACAATTGTTAAAGGAGACGATGATTTTGAATCAGGGGTGCCTGAATCATTTAACGTTTTAATTAAAGAAATAAGATCTTTAGGACTAAATATCGAATTAACAAATTAGATTATGAGCAAAGAATTAACAAATTTATTTAAAAAAAATATTAATAAAGAAAATTTTAATAATATTAAAATTTCTTTAGCAAGTCCTGAAAAGATTAAGTCTTGGTCATTTGGTGAAATTAAAAAACCAGAAACAATAAATTATAGAACGTTCAAACCCGAAAAAGATGGACTATTTTGTTCTAGAATATTTGGACCTGTAAAAGATTATGAATGTTTGTGCGGCAAATACAAGCGTATGAAGTTTAGAGGAATTATCTGTGAAAAATGCGGTGTGGAAGTTACAAAAGCAAATGTAAGACGTGAACGTATGGGTCACGTAGAACTATCTACACCTGTTTCTCACATTTGGTTTTTAAAATCATTACCTAGCAGAATAGCTCTCGCAATGGACATGAAACTTAAAGATCTTGAGAAAGTTTTATATTTTGAAAATTTTATTATTATCGAGCCAGGTCTTACAGAATTTAAAAAAAATCAATTAATTACAGAGGAAGAATTATTAAAAGCCCAAGAAAAATATGGTGAGGATCAATTTTCAGCAGGAATTGGTGCTGAAGCTATAAGAGAAGTTTTAGCTGCAATTGATCTTCCAGTTGAAAGAGAAAGACTAAGAGAAATATTAAAAAATACAACTTCAAAGGTTGCTGAAGAAAGAACTATTAAAAGACTAAAATTAGTTGAAAATTTTATTAACTCTGGAAATAAACCAGAATGGATGATCTTAACTGTCATACCGGTAATTCCTCCTGAACTTAGACCTTTAGTTCCGCTTGATGGAGGAAGGTTTGCAACTTCTGATCTTAATGATTTGTATCGAAGAGTGATTAATAGAAATAATCGATTAAAAAGATTAATGGAATTAAGAGCTCCTGACATTATTGTAAGAAATGAGAAACGAATGTTGCAAGAAGCAGTTGATGCTTTGTTTGATAATGGTCGAAGAGGAAGAGTTATAACAGGAACTGGAAAAAGACCTCTTAAATCTTTAGCAGATATGCTCAAAGGTAAACAGGGACGTTTTAGACAAAACTTATTAGGAAAACGAGTTGATTATTCAGGAAGATCTGTAATTGTTGTAGGACCAGAATTAAAATTACATCAGTGTGGTCTACCAAAAAAAATGGCCTTAGAGTTGTTTAAGCCGTTTATTTATGCAAAATTAGATAAATTAGGATTAGCTACCACAATTAAACAAGCAAAAAAAATTGTAGAAAAAGAAAAATCAGAAGTTTGGGATATTTTAGAAGAAGTTGTTAGAGAGCATCCAGTTCTTTTAAACAGAGCACCAACACTACATAGATTAGGAATCCAGGCTTTTGAACCTTTATTAATTGAAGGTAAAGCAATCCAATTACATCCGCTAGTAACAGCTGCTTTTAATGCAGACTTCGACGGTGACCAAATGGCCGTTCACGTTCCTTTAAGTTTAGAAGCTCAATTAGAAGCTAGAGTATTAATGATGTCGACTAATAATATTTTAAGTCCATCTAATGGAAAACCTATAATTGTTCCATCTCAAGATATGGTTTTAGGAATTTACTACATGTCACAATTTTTTGGAGATCAAGATACTAAGCCAGTTGGTTATTTTTTAAATTTAGATGAAATTGCACAAGCACTTGAAAATAAATCTATAAATGTTCATTCTAAAATTGTCTCTAGATTTGAAACCGTAGATGAAAAGGGAAAGCCTGTTTTTAAAACATATCAAAGCAGTGTTGGTAGATTTTTATTAGCAGATATACTTCCTAAACATCACAAGATCTCTTTTGATTTAATTAATAAATTATTAACAAAAAAACAAATATCAGAACTAATAGATATAATTTTTAGATACTGCGGACAAAAAGAAACTGTAATCTTTTGCGATAAATTAATGGGTATTGGATTTCATAATGCATTTAAAGCAGGAATATCCTTTGGAAAAGATGATTTAGTTATTCCAGAATCTAAAGATAAAATTATAACTGATGCTAAAAAAATGGTTGAGGAATATGAAACTCAATATTCTGAAGGCTTAATTACTAAAGGTGAAAAATATAACAAAGTTGTTGATCAGTGGTCAAAATGTACCGATAAAATTGCAAGTGAGATGATGAAAAATATATCGGCCTCAAAAATTAATAAAGAAGATGGTTCTATAACAACTAACTCAATATTTATGATGGCTGATTCTGGCGCAAGAGGTTCAGCAGCTCAGATGAAGCAGTTAGCAGGTATGAGAGGTCTTATGGCCAAACCGTCAGGTGAAATTATTGAGACGCCAATTATTTCAAATTTTAAAGAGGGCTTAACAGTTCTAGAGTATTTTACATCTACACACGGGGCACGTAAAGGTTTGGCTGACACCGCTTTGAAGACTGCAAATTCTGGATATCTAACAAGAAGACTTTGTGATGTATCTCAAGATGTAATTGTAAGACTTAAATTCTGCGGAACTAAAAAGCACATTAATATTAGCGAGATAATAGAAGGTGGTAATATAATTGTATCTTTAACAGAAAGATCATTAGGTAGAATTGCTGCTAAAGACATAAAGGCTCCAAATACAGGTGACGTTATTGTAAAAGCCAAACAATTAATTGAGGAAAAACAATGCGAATTAATGGATGCTGCAGGTGTAAAATCAATTGATGTTTATTCACCAATTACCTGTGAAGCAAAAGATGGAATTTGTTCAACTTGTTATGGAAGAGATTTGGCTAGAGGAAGATTGGTATCCATTGGAGAATGTGTTGGAATGATCGCTGCTCAATCAATTGGAGAGCCTGGAACGCAGCTTACTATGAGAACATTCCACGTTGGAGGAACAGCTCAAATTAAACAAGAGTCATCGATTACTGCGCCATCTGAGGGAGTATTAAAAGTTTCTAATCAAAACTTAATTGAAGATTCTAAAAAAGAATTAATAGTCATGGGAAGAAATACTGAAATTATTATTGAAAAAAATGGAACAAATGTTGCAATGTATAAAATTCCATATGGATCTAAACTTTTTGCAAAACCAGATCAGCCAGTTAAAAAAGGTCAAAAAATTTGTGAATGGGATCCATATACCTTGCCAGTTATTTCAGAAACAGATGGTATTGTTAATTTTGTAGATTTGATCGATGGAGCCTCCATTACTGATGCTACGGATGAAGCTACTGGAATTTCTTCCAAAGTTGTTTTGGATTGGAGAGCTCAATCAAAAAATCTTGATCTAAAACCAAGAATTACTTTAAGAGATAGTAAAGGAAAAGTTGTTAAAAAAGCAGATGACAATGAGGCAAGATATTATTTAGTTCCAGAAACTATTTTATCAGTTGAAGATGGTGATAAAGTTAATGCCGGAGATGTATTAGCTAGACTACCTAAAGCAACTTCTAAAACAAAAGACATCACTGGTGGATTGCCAAGAGTTGCTGAATTATTTGAAGCAAGAAAACCAAAAGAAGGAGCAATCATTGCAGAAAATGATGGTAAAATTGAATTTGGAAAAGAAGTTAGAGGAAAACTTAAAATTACAATTAAATCAAAATCAGGAATTGAGTCTTCTTATTTAATTCCAAAAGGAAAACAAGTAAACTTCAATCCAGGTGAGGAAATTAAAAAAGGAGAATATTTATTAGACGGTAGTCCAGCACCGCATGATATTTTAAGGATTTTAGGTGTAGAAGCTCTAGCAAATTATTTTATAGACGAAGTTCAAGAGGTTTACAGATTACAAGGTGTTATAATTAACGACAAACACATAGAAGTTATAGTAAGACAAATGCTTAGAAAAGTTGAAATCAAAGCTTCCGGCGATACATCTTTCTTGGTCGGAGAATTAGTTGATAAAATAGATTTAGATGAATTAAATAAAAAATTAGTTTCTGAAGGAAAGTCTCCTGCAAAAGTTGATCCAGTATTATTAGGTATTACAAAAGCTTCTTTACAAACTAAATCCTTTATTTCTGCAGCCTCTTTCCAAGAAACAACAAGAGTTCTAACTGAGGCGGCGATAAAAGGTAAAATTGATGTGCTTCATGGCTTAAAAGAAAACGTAATCGTTGGAAGACTGATACCTGCTGGAACTGGCGATAGTACATTTAAATACTCTAAAATTGCTCGTGAAAGAGACATGGAACTTCAAAATAATAAAGCAAAAGCGCCTGAGCAATTAGAGGTTACAAAGTAGTAATAAGCTAAGTTTTTCAATAATAATCGCACGTTTTTTAATACAACTAAAATTTGACCTTTGGTTTAATTTAAGTATTATGCCCACACTTTTTAAGGTAGTAAGTAAGGCTCTTGAGCACTTAAACTCCTACCAGACTTTAGGTTTCGACCTTATTTTCTATCCTTAAATTATTTAATTTTAAATTAATTTATGCCAACGATTAATCAACTCGTTAAACGAGGAAGAGTTAAACCAAAAGTAAGGAATAAAGTTCCTGCGCTAGAGGCATCGCCTCAAAAAAGAGGTGTGTGCACTCGGGTTTATACAACGACACCAAAAAAACCAAATTCTGCTTTACGTAAAGTTGCAAGAGTTCGTTTATCCAATGGTTATGAAGTTACAAGTTATATTCCAGGAGAAGGTCATAATTTACAAGAGCACTCTGTTGTTATGATTAGAGGAGGAAGGGTAAAAGATTTACCAGGAGTTCGTTATCATACTATTCGAGGAGTTCTTGATACCCAAGGTGTTACTAAAATGAAACAACAAAGATCTAAATACGGAGCTAAGAGACCTAAATAATTATGTCACGAAGAAGAAAACAAACAAAGAGAGATGTAAGTCCTGATCCAGTCTACAAATCTAAAGTTGTTACAAAATTTATGAATTCATTAATGTATCAAGGAAAAAAAACAGTTGCCGAAAAGATTTTATACAAAACTTTTGAATTAATAAAAACAAAAACTAATGACGACCCGTTAAAAGTTTTTAATGAAGCATTAAAGAATGTGAAACCAAATTTAGAAGTTAAATCAAGAAGAGTTGGAGGAGCAACATATCAAGTTCCTGTAGATGTAAGAGCAGATAGAGCACAGGCATTAGCAATTCGTTGGTTAATAGATGCCTCAAGAAAAAGATCAGATAAAAGTATGCAAGAAAAACTAGTTAAAGAATTATTAGATGCTGCATCTAATAAAGGGTCAGCAATCAAAAAAAGAGAAGATACTCACAAAATGGCAGAAGCCAATAAGGCTTTTGCGCATTTTAGATGGTAAATTTATGAGCGAAAAATATCCAATAGATAAATACAGGAATATAGGAATTGCTGCTCATATAGACGCCGGCAAAACTACTACCACAGAAAGAATTTTATATTATACTGGTAAGGCTCATAAAATTGGTGAAGTGCATGATGGCGCAGCAACCATGGATTGGATGGAACAAGAACAAGAAAGAGGAATTACCATTACTTCTGCTGCAACTACTTGTTTTTGGAAAAATCACAGAATTAATATTATTGATACACCTGGACATGTAGATTTTACTATTGAAGTTGAGAGATCATTAAAAGTTTTAGACGGAGCTGTTGCTTGTTTTGATGGAGTTGCGGGTGTTGAACCACAGTCCGAAACAGTATGGAGACAAGCAGATAAGTATAAAGTTCCAAGAATTTGTTTTGTCAATAAATTAGACAGAACTGGAGCCAATTTTTTCATGTGCGTTGACATGATTAAAGAGCGCTTAGGGGCAACACCTATGGTTCTTCAGCTTCCGATTGGCATTGAAAGTACATTTAAAGGTGTTGTTGATCTTGTGGCAATGAAAGGCGTTATTTGGCAAGATGAAAGTTTAGGAGCAAAATTTGATTATATTGAAATACCAACAGATCTTAAAGAACAAGCAGCTAAATATAGAAAAGAACTAGTAGAATTGGCCGTAGAACAAGATGAGAAAGTAATGGAAAATTATCTAAACGGTAAAGATCCATCTGAGGCTGAATTAAAAGCATGCATTAGAAAAGGGACAATTTCTTTTGCTTTTGTTCCAATAGTTTGCGGAGCTGCTTTTAAAAACAAAGGTGTTCAATTAATTTTAGATGCAGTAGTTGATTACTTACCGAGCCCAAAAGACGTCGGTCAAGTTAAAGGAACTAAACCAGATTCAGATGAAGAACTAGTTAGAAAATGTAATGATGCTGAGCCGTTTTCTGCTTTGGCTTTTAAAATAGCAAACGATCCGTTTGTCGGATCATTAACTTTTATTAGAATTTATTCAGGTACTTTATCTACAGGCACAGGGGTACTTAATGCCTCAACAGGTAAGGAAGAAAGAATTGGTCGTATGTTGTTGATGCATGCAAATAATAGAGAGGACATTAAAAGCGCAAGTGCTGGAGATATTGTTGCTTTAGCAGGTCTTAAAAATACAATTACAGGACATACTCTTTGTGACAAAAATAATCCAATTGTATTAGAGTCCATGGATTTTCCTGAACCAGTTATTGAAATTGCAGTTGAGCCTAAAACAAAAAATGACCAAGAAAAAATGGGTGAGGCTCTTAACCGTCTAGCAAAAGAAGACCCTTCATTTAGAGTTTCTTCAGACAATGAGTCTGGTCAAACCATTATTAAAGGAATGGGAGAGTTACACCTTGAAATTATTGTTGATAGAATGAAAAGAGAATTTAAAGTTGAAGCCAATATTGGAGCACCGCAAGTTGCTTATAGAGAAACAATTACTTCATCTTCAAAACTTGAATATACACATAAAAAACAAAGTGGTGGTGCAGGACAATTTGCTAAAGTTAAGTTAGCTGTTGAACCAT
>Ga0194115_10004737_pt1 | contig 14468 bp, 8 predicted proteins | sample TA2MahsurfametaG_3_FD_148656 | JGI IMG/M metagenome (GOLD analysis project Ga0194115, IMG submission 148656) | Freshwater microbial communities from Lake Tanganyika, Tanzania - TA2015002 Mahale S4 surface | ecosystem: Environmental > Aquatic > Freshwater > Lake | place: Tanzania: Lake Tanganyika...
ACGGAAACGGACAAATACCTGCGGCTACTATCAACAACTCTGGAACGAATCCTTACACCTTAAACTATACCGTTACACCAAATGCTAACAACTGCAATGGAACTCCTGGTACCTATTCGATTACAGTGAACCCATCACCAATAGTGGCTGCAAATTTCCTGAGCAACGATACAATTTGTAATGGCCAAAATATCAACATCGCCTTGAGTTCAACAACTGCAGGAACAAATTTTACATGGACAGCAACAAATGGGTCTGGAGTAACTGGAGGGCAAAATTCGACAGCGCCGTCACCAACAATTAATCAAGTATTGTCTAATAATTCAAATTCCGTAGGAACTGTTGCCTATACAATTACGCCAACTTTCTCGGCTTGTCCCGGAGCCCCAATCCAAATTATTGCTTACGTAAACCCTGTGGCAACAGTAGGTCCATTTAGTCCAATTACGGTTTGTCCTGGTGATCCAATTACCGCTCCAACCTTTGTATCCAACCCCAATGGAGCATCCTTTGCATGGACTAATAGTAATTTCCAGGTTGGAATTGGAACGTCTGGCAATGGTCAAATTACTCCTTGGACCGCTCCCATAAATTCGAATTACAATAATCCTGGAGCAATAACAGGTACGGTTGCAGTAACCCCTGTTTTTAACAATTGTCCGGGAATACCTGAAACTTTTTTAGTGACGATTAATCCAACCCCTTTATTAAGCAACTTAAGTGATACTGTAATTTGTAACGGAAATACATTTACAGCATATCTTGGTACAAATATCCCTGCTAACTATGTTTGGGTAGGAATAGATAATCCGAATGTATCGGGGGAAGTTTCACTTCCTCAAACATCTTCAATTATTTCGAATACATTAACAAATAATTCAACGCAGCCCCAAACAGTTACATACATAATTACACCAACATCTTTGGAAGGATGTGTAGGACCCGATTCGATTTTTATTGCTCAAGTTCAACCAAATGTAGTATTAAATATTCCACAAAATATTGAGATTTGTAGTGGCGCAGGCGTCAATGCCGTATTGTCGGCCAACATTCCTTCAACTTTCTCGTGGTTTTGTACAATTAACAATACAAACGTAACTGGTGAATCCATTCTTACAAATACAGGGGGGGTAATTGATGACATTTTAGTGAATAACTCGAATCAAAATCAGGTAGTGATTTACGCGGTAACACCAACCTCCATTCAAGGTAACTGTATTGGATCTTCTCAAACAATTACTGTAGTTGTTAAACCTCCTTTGGCCTTGTTGAATCAAGACACGTTAACGATATGTAGCGGTGAGTCTGTCAATCTAAATTTAGTAGCTAATACCTCAGTGACTTTTAACTGGTATGCTGATCAAAATGTGAATGTAATTGGTGAAACGACTGCAATAACGAGTACTTCAATAATAAACGATCAATTGGTAAATACAACTGGAGCAGTTCAATTAGTTCAATATCACGTGATTGGTACCTCAGTGGTAAATGGTTGTAGTAGTCCAATTATTCCCATTTGGGTTTTTGTCAATCCAACACCTTCGGTAACGCCCAACGTTGACTTAAACCTGTGTCATAACCAAGCGCAGCCGACAATACAATTTAGTGGGGGTGGCATAGGAACTACTTATTCATGGAGCGCCACAGGTTCAAATGTTGGACTTCTGACGAATGGAGGTATTGATTATCTAGATGCTTTTGTGGCCAATAACCTTGGATTTGCTCCTATAACATCAACGGTGGTTGTTTCTCCCTTATTTAACTTCAATGGAATAAGCTGTCCTGGAGCCAAGGATACTTTCCAAATTATTGTGAATCCTGAACCATCGGTGTTTCCTTTGAACAACCTCATCCTTTGCGAAGGAACGAATTCAGCCATTGTTCCGATTCTTGGACCCATCGGAGGAACTACGTTTAATTGGGTCAATTCCAATGCTGCGGTAGGGCTTGGATCAACAGGTACGGGAAATATTCCCGTTTTTGTTGCGACTAATCCAACCCAATCACCCATCCAATCCACGGTAACTGTGACGCCTTTATTCGTCAATGGAAATGTGCAATGTCCTGGACAAACTACCTCTTTTACCGTGACCGTAAACCCTGCTCCGACGGTTGATACGGTTAACTTAGCGATATGTCCCGACCAAAATGTCGCTTATACCCTGAATGCGGATTTGCCGAGTACCTTCACGTGGTATGCGACGCCTAATCCTTTGGTGATCAATGAGACCTCGAATCCGGTTCAAAGTTCGAGTACGATCAACGATAATTTGATCCAAACCACCAATGCACCTCAAACGGTGCAATACAATGTAACGGCAACTACAGTAGCGCACGGATGCGTTGGAAGTGGCATTGTGAACGTGGTAGTGAATCCATGGCCGACAATCGCTTTTACTCCGCTAAACCCTCCTTACTGTGATTTGACCCCAATAACATTTCAAAATAATTCGGTTGGAATTAACGATTACCTTTGGCAATTTGGCGATGGAACAAATAGTTCCCTTATTAGTCCTAGTCATCAATTTCCTTCAGAAGGGACGTATAATGTTACGCTAGAAGCTACTAATCCATTCACAGGATGCACAGATAGTATAACTCAGCCGATCATTATATCTCCTATCCCTAATCCTGGGTTCAGTTATTCTGATTCGATTGGTTGCGAAATTTTAGAGGTGGTATATACTGCCGACGATTACAATCCTTTATGGAATTATCAATGGGATTTTGGAAACGGTACTACTGCTGAACAAGTAGGTCAAGTCGGCTACCAATACAATATTGAAGGCTGCTATGATGTAAGTCTGACCGTAACGAATTCAGTTGGCTGTACTTCATCTCAAATCTATTCCGACATTGCCTGCGTTTATGACAATCCAGTGGCATCTTTCGGGACAAATGAACCTAGCGTCTCAAGTTTTTATCCATATTTTGAATTTAATAATACGTCACTAAACAGTAATGCCTATTTTTGGGATTTTGGCGATCAAACCACGAGCTATAGCTTCTCTCCTTCGCATACGTATGCCAATGAGGAGGCAAATTATATTGTATCCTTAGTTGCCTATAACGAAATTGGGTGCGCGGATACAGCATTCTTAGTTGTTTCCATCGACGAGGATTTAATTATTTTTGTTCCAAATTCATTCACACCAGATGGAGATGAATATAATCAAGTTTTCAAGCCAATATTAGCTCAAGGGTTTAAACCTAACATGTACCTTCTACGAATATATAACCGGTGGGGGGAACTTATTTTTGAAAGTTCAAATGAGGACGTCGGATGGGATGGGACATACGGAATATCTGGAAATGAGTGCCAAATAGGTACTTACACATGGGTATTGGAAATAAACGCTCTAGGAAGTTCAGAAACAACTCGCTTTGTAGGTCATGTGAATTTGATTAAATAGCATTGCCGCGCGGGCATTTTTTATAGTCTTTGAAAGAAACAAATCCGAAGATATTCTTATCTCATTAAAAACGGCGGGAGATTTTTTGGTCTAATCACTATCGCTTCAAAAATCGCAAGGTATTCCCCTTATCGGGTAATACAACAAAATAAACCCCCTTCTCCAAATTGGAAATGTCAATTTCGATTGATTCAGCATTGGATTGGATTTCATTGATTTTCACACCAATTTCGTTGTATAAAACCACCTTCCCTAAAACGCCTTTTTCAATTGAAACAATTATCTGCTCATTCGCAGGGTTCGGATATACTTGGATTTCCCTAGCTAACTCTCCTTCTTCAATACTCGAAGTTGAACAAACCAAATCATTTACATATTCCCAGATTTGATCATTTAAAAGAAATGGAACCGAGGATGTCGTCGGTTCATCCCCCATGCGCAACCAAACCAAATTCTGACTTGGAACAATATTCAAAAATTGTCCTCCCGCACCAATGGCTGAAATCATATCGGCAGGAGCTGGTTGACTCATAAATCCGGGGAAAACAGTCTGTAATGTAGGCACCATAATCGATTGTTTGCCATTCAACCACCACAAATACCCATAAGCTTTATTCAAATTTTGGGAGGTATTCACCATGTCATTGAAATAAGCTGTATCAGTCATGATTTGGTTTCCGTTCCAGTTACCTTTGTTTAAAATTAGAGAACCAAAACGAGCCATGCTTCGAGCATTGCTGAAAAATACGTTGTTGTATCCTACTTGGTAAAACGTTCCCGTCATCCCCGTTGGAATTTTTAGCTTTTGAGTCGTATAAGTATTCAAGGTTTGACCTGTAGCATTTTCAATAACATTTCCTAGTAAGGTGTAAGGGCCATTGTGGTAGGCCCAACGCGTACCTGCATCAGCTTTATAAATCAAACATGTGTCTGTGGTACAATACCCGTTAGGAACTCCATCATCCAAACCAGAAGTCATTGTAAGTTGATTCCAAATGGTGATTTTTTCCTCCTGCTCAGGGGTGCAATTTGTCCATCCTTGTCCAAGATAATTCGACGTGGTGTCTGTTATGGACAAATACCCTTCCTGTTGCGCAATTCCTGTCATAAAGGAGGTAATGGTTTTTCCCGCTGAAGCCCATTGCCATAATGTAGTAGGCGTGTGTGTTCCAAAGTACTTTTCCAAAACGATTTTCCCGTCTTTTAGCAAAATGAATGCTTTTGAGTTGTTTTGCTCCAGAAAATTATACAAACTGTCAATTTTTGGTTGACAATATCCGAGGGTTTGAGGTGCAATCGTATCCCATGTAGTTCCGGTTGTGGGTGGGAAGTAAATGGACTGAGCCGTGGAATATATTCCGATAAAAATCGAAAAAATAAAGACAAAAATTCGATTCATTTGAATAATGTTTAATTGCGTATTACTTTAAAAACCTCACTATACGAACCACTTTTTACCGAAATAAAGTATATTCCTTGAGCTAAAAACGACAATGAAATCTCGTTTTCATCTTTGGTTAAGATGCCTTCAAAAAGTGTTGTGCCATTTTTAGACTTAACCTCATAAGAAACAACATCGGCATCTTTTAAGTCAATTTTCACCTTTTCAGAGGTAGGATTTGGGTAAACTTCTATGATTTTCATGTTTTGTTCTGGAATACCTACAGAGTTACTCACTAAATCATTCAGAAGTTGAATAGCTACCTGAAATGCCTGTGCAGGCAATTGATTGATAAGCACACAAATGACTGATCCTGATTGCACATCATACATCATCGACGAATTGTATCCACCCCAAATTGTACCCCCGTGTTGCCAAATTGTTCTGCCTAAAATGGTGGATTCACTTATTCCAACACCGTAACTTCCCGACCCAACAAAAGTTGTCATCTCGTTCAATGAATTTTGATTGAGAACCTCCCCGTTCATCAACGCTCGATACCATTGTGCCATTTCGCAGGAGGTGGAATACATCCCACCTGCCGACCACGCGGCGCTGTTAACCGATGTTCGCGGCGTTGCAGAGAAATCCATTCCCCCTTGCCAAGGATGAGCAGCCACTACTGAACTTGTTTCATAAACATCCAAATAAGTGCTATCTAGCTGAAGAGGAGTTAAAATACTATCGCGCAACAGTTGACTGAAGCTTTGTCCGGTGACACTTTCGGCAATTAATCCTGCTAAAAGATAGTTCGTATTGCAATAATTCCAATTTGTTCCTGGTGCAGATAAAGGAGGGCCAATCCATGAAATAATCTCTGTTGGCATAAAGACACGATTTGGGTCGGCCATCATCGAATCTGCATAACCGGCAATATTTACATCACTCAAGCCACTGGTATGATTGAGTATTTGTCTCACCGTAATTGTGTTGTTCACATTATTGAATGGTGGTAGGTGCTGATGCAGTGAGTCATCTAAAGAAAGCAATCCATTTTCGGCTAATTTGAGTAATAAAACACCTGCAAATAATTTTGTGTTACTAGCAATACCAAAGCCTGTTTGAGGAGTCAGCGGAACTCCAATATGAGATTCTCCTGTAACTCCTTGCCACGTTCCTTGATTGGGAACATAAACACTTGCAGAAATTCCTTTGAGGTTGTACGCGGTTCGAAAACTATCGATTGTATATTGCAAATCTGCAGATAAGTTCGGGTCAAAAGATTGTGCAAAAATCTTTACTTGAGCAAAAATAAAAAGCAAAACAATGATTTTGAATGATTTCATTTGAACTTATTTTCACTAAAATTACAAAATCTTCGAAATTAAATCGTGTTTTCACCATCGACGGTTTGCAGCTACCCGAAAACAAAAAGTAACAATCAGAACGATGTATACGATTCGTTTCATTTATCTAAAATGTGTTCTAACGGTTTGCAAATTGCCTCATGACTTATAATTGTTTAATGTATTTTGAAAATTTACTCACACCATCACCTCACTTTAATAAGTGTTTCAGTCGAAATTCTCTGATTGTTTTGAACCGTTAATAAATAAGAGCCTGGAGTTATGTCACTTAAATCCAACGGAATGTTGTGAATTCCAGGTGAAAGTGATTGTTCCAAAAACTCCTTTACTTTATTACCTTTAAGATCCGTCAAATGGATAGACGTTCGACCGTCCTGTAGATGAACACGCACTGTTGCATTTCCCGAACTTGGATTAGGATAAATAAGTAATTTAGAAGTGTCATCAATAGGATCATCGAAGCCCAAATCACACGTTCCTGCTAGGGAATAGAATTGAATTTGATGACTAAATAATTGTTGAATATCATTTGTTGGTACTTGGAACCAATCCTTTAGTATTGAAGCATAAACATCCCTAAAATCAATTTGCATAGGTATCCCTGCTTGATTTGGAATTGAAGAAGCAATTTGAGGATTTGGGCCAATAATCCCCGATTGAATGCAGGTTCCAAAAAGAAAAAGCGGAGCAGCATCTCCATGATCCGTTCCTAAACTAGCATTTGAGGCAATTTGGCGTCCAAATTCTGAAAAAGTCATTCCAACTACTCGATCTTCAAGCCCTAGCAATTGCAAATCGTTTTGAAATGCAGCTATTGCATCAGATACCTTTTTGAGCAACTCACTATGAACCCCCGCTGTTAAATCGGTTGCATCTGCTTGGTTATCATGCGTATCAAATCCTCCTAGTGATAAAACATAAACCTTAGTTTTCAACCCTCCAGAAATCATCCTTGCAACATATTTCAATTGAGTCGCCAATGAATTAGTCGCATCATACATCGTGGATAAGTTGTTCCCTGCCTGAGCTGCAGAATTTATCACTTGTCCAAAACTATTCGTTAAATCAATGATCGTTGCTACAAATTCAACGTGGTTTCCATAATATGAACCATCATTTTCAAATGCACCTTCAAATAAATTAACCGAGTTATTGGGGTTTGATACTGCATGCGAGAAATTGGCAGCGATTCCTTGACAAGTAGCGGTTAATTCTGATCCCATGCTTATTGCAAAGGGGTGTGGATTAGTTGCGTTGGGATATCCTTCAGGATAATTCGGATTATAGGAGTCGAAGTAGCGTCCAAGCCATCCTCTTGTTTCATTTACCTCTAGCGAACCGGATGTCCAAATATCCATAGAGCGAAAATGTGAACGATTTTGGTCAGGATACCCAACGTTTTGAACGACACTTAATTTTCCTTGACTGAACATGTTTTTCATCCCCTGCATTGCTGGATGAAATCCCACTTCGGGGGTTGCTGATAAGATTTGATTTTGTGGTATTATGATCTCCGGACGGTGAATCATTAAATTAGCATATTGATCTATCGGAATAACTGTATTTAAGCCGTCATTTCCTCCATTTAATCGTATCATGACCAAAACTCGGTCTTCAGCACCTGTTGAAAATTCAAATAATTTCTCACCGATTGCTTGCATTCCAAAGCCATTTGAAACAAAAGGTAAACTAGCCGATGCCAACGCTAAATTTTTTACAAAATCTCTTCTTTTCATTTGTTTTTGTTTAGAACATTTGATAGTGAGGCATTTTAAATACCCGATCTAAAACCAAATTAACTCGGTAGCGAACCGGGTCAACAAAAGCAGGATCGTTTGGATTGCTTAAATATTCATTGTATTGCAACGTCCATTCAAATGTGGGTAAATAATTTGTGAGAATATTTACAAGAGTTGTATGCAACGCGGAATCTACAGGCTTTGAAATAAAAAGTTCACATATATCATCTATTACAGCATCGGCACTTGAAGGTAAACTCAGATTATTAAGAAACGGAATCGGATCAATTTTTAGGGTATAACCACTAACCGGTATTCCAAACACATTGAGGCCTGTTGAAATGTCAAATCGAAACTTTATCGTGGTTGAATTTATCCATAAACGCGAAAAGGCAGGGGCTAGGTAAAATGCTTCCCATCCTGCCACGCTTGTAGGATTTATATAGTCCAATCCCATATTTGAACAGGCTAAATAAATATTCAAGTAAATGTTGTAATCTGATGCAAGGTCAACGTTGATTTGAGTTTCTGTTGAATTAAGCATACTAAAAGTGGCTTCAAGTGGCCCTCTAATTATACTACCCCGATATGCGATATCATAAAAGTGCTGGCTGGTGAATAGTTCTTGAAGTACTGGTAAAATCTCATAATTATTTGAAATTAATGTCTGGGCTAATTCGGGAATAATCGTACTTTCAACCTCACTTGTAATATCGTAATTAACAAAGAACCTATAAAGTTTTTTACAGATGTGTCTTGCTACTTCAGGTTGCTGAAAAATCACATCAATATAGTTACTATATTCTTGAGCACCACCATTTGAAATTACAGCATTATTGAAATGATAAGATAACGTTTTATTGCTAGAATCATGGAAAAAGCTAATAAATGTCGGGCTTGCTGATGTGGCTGTTGAGCTGCGCAATCCTTGAACCACATAACCGCTCAAAATCTTTGCACCCGAGGCAACATCTTGTTCCGTATAATTTGAGTAATCCCCCGATGCTATTTGGTCGCCTTTCCCAATGGTAAATAATTCCAATAATTCTCGAGAGTAATTTTCGTTTGGATGAGTTTGAGAATTTGTATTTCCGTTCAAAAAAACGAGCATATTGGGATCCAATGTAACATCTTTTACAAGTTGCTTAAAATTCCCAAGGCTATTCGTGCGCAACAATTCAAAATAAGTGTAGGCCGCACGTGCATCAGATGAATAAGCTACACCAAAGTGATTGTGCCAAAAGAAAAACATTTTTTGACTGATGTCTAATCCTTGGAAATTAATGTTTTGCATTAACCATGCGACGAGAGATTTAGAGCGAGTCACTTCGCACAACTGATTACTTGTGGGATTAGAAGGATAAACAGCATTAACCCATGTTTGACCCTGAGGAACAATTGTTTCGCTTGATTCAAAGGCCAATGGAGGATTTGCGGAACCAATAGTCAATAACTGATTTACTGCTTCGCTCATTGGAATTCCTGAGATGCTTGTGATTTGCTGATGAGTGGGCCCGAACAGAGTTCTTCTTAACAAATGAGCTGCCTCACTTCTTGTCCAGGGGCCAGAATAAGGAACTAAACTCATACGCTCTCTTTTTCAAAATTAGTTAAAAAATTGTTGTTTAGCAAGTCTCGTGAAAGTTTAAAATCCTAAAAACCGTTCTTTTCCCGAAAATTGCTTTTCAACTCTTTCTCCGTCAATTAATCCCGAATTAATTTTAGTATATTGACGCAAAAAAAAGACAAAAGGTTGGTTTAATAAACAGATAAATCATGAATGTGAAACCTATTCACCTCTGCAATCATACTGTGGTAATACCGATACCATTTTTCTGCTCCAAGTTTCTTGGCTTCGATATGAATCGGATGCATCGCCCATCCTTTAATTGATTCTTGATCTTTCCAATAACTTATAAACGTTCCGCGACCTTCGTGCTTCATGCTTTCATGCCCCAAATAGCCGGGTATTTCTTGAACGATATTTAATGTAAGCTCATCGTATTCAACATATCCATCCAAATCATCTGAAAGGTAATAATTGAAGATAGAAGCGATAAAAGGAGCTTCTGGTTTTAAGTCGTTTTTCCAATGAATCATATGCTAAATTTATAATATATTTTCACTGCCAAATGCACGTCATTTGCAGGATTGTTTCAACTCACTCATTTTTTCCATAGCGTCTTTAATATGAATAACCGGCTCAATAACCAACCTTAGTTTATCATTTTGCTGAGCCAATCTATAACCCTGCGGATTTACTTGAATGGTGCTTAGTAGATGAGTAAATATTTCAGATTCGTAAAATGACGACTGTGGATCGGGAATAAAGTACCCAACTAGTTTTCGCGATTTAATTACGATTCTTTCCATCCCTAATTCCTGAGCCAACCATCTTAACCGAAATGAGACAAGTAATTCCTTAACTTCTCTCGGCAAAGGCCCAAATCGATCTATCAACCGAATTGAAAATTGAGTTAATTCTTCTTCAGATTTTAAGCTATCAAGCTCTTGGTACAAACTCAATCGTTCGGCAACATTATTTACGTAATCATCAGGAATTCGAACCTCCTGGTCAGTTTCAAAAATACAATCATTCACAAAATCTTGAAAGCTATCTGTTTCTCTTTCATCAAATAAGTCTTTAAATTCATTGTTCCTCAATTCTTGCATTGCCTCATTAAGAATTTTTTGATACATCTCAAATCCAATTTCTGAAATAAATCCACTTTGCTCACCTCCTAAAAGATTTCCCGCTCCACGTATATCCAAATCCTTCATGGCGATATTGAATCCAGAACCTAAATCTGAAAATTGAACCAATGCCTCCAAGCGTTTTCTTGCTTCAGATGATAATATGCTGAATTTAGGGGAAATTAAATAACAAAACGCTTTTTTATTGCTGCGTCCAACACGTCCTCGTAGCTGATGCAAATCACTCAAGCCAAATTGGTGAGCCTCGTTGATAATTATCGTATTCGCATTTGAAATATCAATTCCGGATTCAATAATTGTTGTAGCAATCAATACGTCATAAGTCCCGTCAATAAAATCCAGCATGACCCTCTCTAAGTTTTTCCCGTCCATCTGCCCGTGACCAATTCCAATGCGAATTCCAGGACACAAACGCTGAATCATTCCGGCAATTTCACGAATATTTGATAGTCTATTATTTACAAAGAAAACCTGCCCTCCCCTACTGACCTCGTAAGAAATTGCATCACGAATTGCTTCCTCGTTAAATGCAATTATTTCAGTCAGAACAGGCTGTCTATTTGGTGGCGGAGTATTAATTATACTTAAATCACGCGCCCCCATCAAAGAGAATTGTAAGGTTCTAGGAATTGGAGTTGCAGTAAGTGTCAGCGTATCCACCGTAGCTCGTAAGGTTTTTAATTTATCTTTCACTGAAACACCAAACTTTTGCTCCTCATCAATAATTATCAAGCCCAGATCTTTGAATTTTACGCGATCTGCAGCCAAGGCATGGGTGCCAATTAGAATATCAATTTCACCACTTGCCACTTTTTTAAGAGCTTCGGTAGTTTGCTTTGTCGATTTAAATCGATTAATGTAATTTATATTACAAGGAAAATCTTTCAAGCGTTCCTTAAAACTCCGAAAATGCTGCATCGAAAGAATTGTGGTTGGTACTAAAACCGCTACTTGTTTTGAGTCTGCCACTGCTTTAAATGCCGCTCGAATAGCAATCTCAGTTTTCCCAAAACCAACATCGCCGCAAACCAAACGATCCATGGGTGTTGCCGACTCCATATCTTGTTTGAATGCTGCGGTTGCTTTTGCTTGGTCAGGCGTATCCTCGTACATAAAAGAAACCTCCAACTCATTTTGCAAATAGGTGTCTGGTGAAAACGCAAATCCTGGCTGACTTTTTCGTTTTGCATACAGTTGAATTAAATCAAATGCAAGTTCCTTGATTTTCTTCTTTGTTTTATTTTTAAGCGTTGTCCAAGCTTGCGTTCCTAGTTTGTTCATTTTAGGAACTGTTCCATCTTTACCGGTAAATTTAGAAATGCGATGGAGCGAGTGAATTCCAACATACAAGACATCACCATCCTTGTAAACTAAACGAATTGCCTCTTGCGGTTTCCCGTTTACATCAATTGTTTCAAGTCCAGAAAATTGACCTATTCCATGATCAATGTGCGTTACATAATCGCCCTTTTGCAGGTTGTAAATTTCTTTGAGCGTCAGTGCTTGTTTTGCTTGCTGAAAACCTTCTTTTAAACGAAAACGATGATAGCGCTCAAAGATTTGATGATCAGTGTAACAAACTAGTTTTAAATTAGGCGCAATAAATCCCTCGTGGAGGGATAAATTCATTGAAACGAATTCAACCTCTTGATTTGTATCCTGAAAAATTTGATGCAGTCGCTCAATTTGTTTGGGTTGATTGGAAAAAATAAGGTTAGTAAAATGTTGTTTTGATCGTTCGACCAAATCGGTTGATAATAAGTCAAAATTCTTATTGAAACTAGGCTGCGGAATAAAATCAAATTCAACCAAAGTAGTCGATTCAAAATATTTTTTCGCACCCCATTCAACGGTTCTTAGTTCACTTATTTCCTTCAGAGCGACCGTTGGATGTAGGTATAGTTCATTGGGAAGTCCAAATTTTACAGTTGTTTCCAATGAACTGTGAATTCCAACTGCCTTGTCGTATTCTCGCTTGAGAACATCTTCAATTTGTTGAGCATCAGTTAACCAAACCACGGCATCCTTACCGATAAACTCAAAAAAAGAACTTACGCCACGTTGAATCAGATTCCCCTGTATATTCGGGACAATAAAAAAATATTGGTGTGTTTTTTCAGATAATTGAGTTGATGGATCAAAGGTCCGAATTGAATCCACCTCATCACCAAAAAACTCAATGCGAAAAGGTAAATCATGTGAGAATGAAAATACATCGACGATCCCGCCTCGAATCGAAAATTGACCGGGCTCATATACAAAATCAACGCGCTCAAACTGATATTCCAATAAAAGCTCATTTAAAAAATCAATAGAATACGAGGCTGATACTTGGACCTTCAACGTATTGTCAACCAATTTTTTTTGGGTCGGTATTTTTTCAAATAAAGCCTCAGGATAAGTAACAATCCAATTATTTGAACCCTGACATATTCTTTCAAGTACTTCAGCTCTTGAAACTACATTCGCATTATCCGTCTGTTCAAGTTGATAAGGAGCTTTATAGGATGCCGGATAAAATAAAATACGTTTATTATCAGGATATAATCCTTGTAAATCATTAAGAAAATATGCGGCCTCTTCTTTATCTGCGAGAATAAAAATGTGGTTTCCAGAAACTTGGTTTGCTGTTGCAGCAGCACAAATACCTCGTGAAGATCCCACCAATCCCTTCCAATGAATGCGACTCCCTTCTTTGCCAAGAGCTTTTACTGTCTCCTCCACAGGAGGATAGCTATAAAAGAGGTTTAAAAAATTTCTAATCTCCATATTTGAGAGTGCAAAATTATTGAAAAAGTATTGTGTTGAAATAGAAAAGAAAAATTCATTTCTTAATTCCTAATTTTAAATTAACCGCTTCTAACAAAGAAAATACTCTATCATGTTGGTGATTTTAGATTTTATCGTATCTTTGCCTCCCCAATTTGGGATTAAATTTAAAAATTAGCTATATGTACGCAATTGTAGAAATAGCAGGGCAGCAGTTCAAAGTGCAAAAAGACCAAAAGATTTTTGTACATCGTTTAGCGGCAGAGAGCGGGGCAAAAATTTCTTTTGACCGCGTATTGTTGGTAGATGACGGTGGAAAAATTCAAGTAGGCGCCCCGGCTATAGCAGGAGCAGTAGTTTCTGCAGTGGTAAATGATCACGTAAAAGGAGATAAAGTTATTGTTTTCAAAAAAAAGCGTCGAAAAGGATATAAAAAGAAAAACGGGCACCGTCAGTCTTTTACATGCTTAACGATCAAAAACATCAAATTAAGTTAATCAAAAGTTTACAGAAATGGCACATAAGAAAGGAGTTGGTAGTTCGAAAAATGGACGTGAATCACACAGTAAGCGTCTTGGCGTTAAAATTTTTGGAGGACAAGCTGCGATTGCGGGTAATATAATTGTTCGACAAAGAGGCACAACCCATCACCCGGGAAACAATGTTGGAATTGGAAAAGACCATACTTTATTTGCTCTTGTTGATGGTATAGTTGAGTTCAGAAAAAAGAAAGATAATCGTTCTTTTGTTTCAGTTACACCAATCGAAGTAACGGAAGCATAAATTCGATTCACATATTTAAGACCGCTTAATTTTTTAAGCGGTTTTTTTTGTCACAAATTAATCTTATCTAAAGCCAAGATTTTTTTGATAATAAAGAAATTTCAAACTTTGTTCGTAAATTTGATATAATATGTTCCGGACCTTCTTTGTTGCGTTTATGCTCCTTCTTGCTGCGAAAGTTTCGGCACAAGTAGTGGATGATTTTTCAGACGGAGACTTCACTAACAATCCAACTTGGTCTGGTACAACGGCAGATTTTATTGTGAATTCATCTCAGCAGTTGCAATTAAATAATACGGTT
>Ga0194115_10004746_pt1 | contig 14449 bp, 13 predicted proteins | sample TA2MahsurfametaG_3_FD_148656 | JGI IMG/M metagenome (GOLD analysis project Ga0194115, IMG submission 148656) | Freshwater microbial communities from Lake Tanganyika, Tanzania - TA2015002 Mahale S4 surface | ecosystem: Environmental > Aquatic > Freshwater > Lake | place: Tanzania: Lake...
GCTCGAAACTCGGCCCCGAATTCGAAGCCATCATCGGAACTGTAAGAAATGTCGGTTATCGCTTCAACGCAAGTCGAGATGCTGCCCTCCAAGATGAACGCTCTTGATTACTTGCTAATCACATCTAAAACCTGATCAACAAAGCAAGGTTCTCGCGCTAATCGCATCGGCAACCGATGTCGATGGAATCCCTCCCGTTGCTGAACATATTCTCCTTCACCTCCGCCACGGCGGCGATAAAGAAGATTTTCATTTACTTGCCGAAGAAAATGGTGAAGTTCTCGGCTATGCCCATTTAGATCTAACTGACAAGGTTGAAGGACCGAGCGCTGAATTAGTCGTCTCACCCGCACATCGCAGCAAGGGAATCGGCGCTCAATTAATTGCAAGCGTAAAGAGTTACGCGGGCGAGAAGCTAAGGTTCTGGTCGCATGGTGATCTACCGGGAGCTAAGAACTTGGCTGGAAAGAACGGCCTAAAGCTCTCCAGAACCGTGATCCAGATGCGCCGCTCCCTCACTGATCCAATTCCAGAAATCGATTCAAAGATTCCAATTAGAAGTTTTCTTTCTGGAATCGATAATGAGAGTTGGTTGAAATTAAATAATAAGGCCTTTCAAGGCCACCCCGAACAATCAAATTGGAGCGATCGCCATCTTACGATCCGTACTAAAGAAGATTGGTTTAATGCCAAAGGATTCTTAATCGCTGAGATTGAAGGCGAATTAGCTGGTTTTTACTGGACCAAAGTACATGGCGGTCCCACTCACAAACACTCTGATGGTGACAGCGAACATAATCATGACTCAACCGGTGAGATCTACATAGCGGGAGTTAATCCGAATTTCCAAGGACGTGGAATTGGCAAAGCAGTCACGATTGCAGGGCTAAAGCACCTTCGCTATACAGGGATATTTAGCGCCATGCTTTATGTTGATGCTAATAACACCGGTGCGATAAATCTCTATGCCTCACTTGGATTTAAGGAGTGGGGACGTGATGTCCTCTACAAATAGTAACTTTGGCATCGTATCGACCCCAAGAATAGAAATAGGTAGCTACTACTCATAATGTAAGAGCCCCATCATTAATTGATAAATGGGTAGTCTAGATAAGCCGAAAACCACTACTCATTCGTTAATGAAGTGATATTTCTAAGCTGGAGTATAACTTATGGGGCTTCGATCAAGTTTGATAGCTATTGATTTTCGTTTTTTCACGTGGTTCAAATTATTTAAATTATTAGTTTAGATTGAAAGTTTTGGGTTCGTTTTGTGTGTCGAGTTATGTGAATTAAATTTCCTTTAGGATTGTAATAGATTTGCCAAGAGTAGTTGGCTTCCAAGCGCTTGAGCAACGTTGGCCATATAAATTTACTAGTTATATTACCAACATCCTCTATAAACAAATTTCCCTCATTCTTCAGATAGGGCAATACTTGAATCAAAGAATTAAGATCTGCGCGGAGCGTGTGCAGTCCATCGATGATTACCAGGTCTACCCCACCGGAAAGACATTCAAGCAGCGAATCAAAAGTCTCTTTTTCCAGTTGATTTAATTTGAATGTATGAATCCCATTTTCCGAAAAAAGTACTTTCTCATCTACGTCTGCACCAAAAATCTGAGCATTTGGTGCATAGATTTTCCAACCTCTCAAACTTGCTCCAGGTTTGCCCTCTTTGCCCATATTGGAGGGAATAGACAAGTCAGTACTTCCAATTCCTATCTCCAAAATTCGAGATAGTTGAAATCTTTTATGGGATAGAACCTCTTGATACACCTCAGTATAGGAATGGACTGAACCTTTGTCTGGCTGATTTTTGAATCTATTTCGGATAAAAGAAAGTTGTTTGATTTGCGCAAAAGGGTTTTCTGACTAATCCAACAACTACCTTGCTTCTATAGTCCTTCAGTAAATACGGGGCATTGACATATCTATCGCTATTATCCAGGCATATAATTGCGGCAGGGAATTTTTCCGTAATCATTGGTAAAACTGATTCGCGACTCAGATCATCATTTTCATTGAAATCAACTATGACAAGATCAAATTCCTTATCAATTTTTCTAATCAAATCAAGGTTCAATTCTGAAACAAGAAGAGTTAAATTCTTGTAAGCTGAGCAACTGTACATTATTGACTGGGCATAGGCCGGATCTGTTTCAATCGTTACAACTGCCTTGCTTCGCTGTAGCAACCAAGGTGTTGAGGAACCACCACCTAATTCCAAGACAGTGGCTCAACCTTTTGATTTGTGAAGAATAGACTCTATTTCATGGACCGCTTTGCGGCACATCCACGGGCCATTAGGGCGATAATCGAGCAGCCTTAACGTCAGTTCTATTGGCACTCTTAGAAAGTCTACAAAAGGCATGTTCGTACCAATCTGAGTTTGAAACCTATGTTTTCGTTTGCCAACTTCTCCTTGGATAATCTTAAGCAGACAACTCATAAAGAGATTGTTTGCAAACATATGGTTTGACTCTCTCATGTCCCGGATGACTGGTTTATTATTTTATCATGGATCAGATCCGTTGGATGTCTATAGAAGTTGTGATGCTATGAAGGTATTCGTAGTGGCACATAAAATCGCGACTGGAGGTGGGCAAGAGAATGTTACTAAGAAGATAGTAATCAAAACTTTGCAGATAGGTCTTAAAGTTCACGTAATTTGCGTAAGTACAGATTTACAAAGTACACCAAATTTGAGAGTAACAAAAATTCCAATTCCTACAAAGCCAGCGTCACTATCTTTCCCGCTTTTTATTCTTTCCACCAGCTGTTTGCTTTTGTTTCTAAAACGTAGAAGCGATGTTTCATACTCGTGTGGATTTACAAGTTTGTGGAAGATTGATTACTTAGGTATTCATTTTTGTATGCAGGCGTACCAAGCATTGAAGGTTCCAAGACAAGTCTATAAGTCTTCCTTATTTCGTCGTTTCAACATGAAAGTGGACGGTGGTATTCACCTATTTTTGGAAAATCTAATACCTAAGAGGTTTAAAGGAACATATCTGCCTATATCTATCGGACTAGCTAATGACATTAAGAAACACTGGGGTGTTCCTAGCAATCGCATCCATATAATTCCAAACGGAACATACCTTGAGGGGAGTAATCTTAGTGCCAAGAGGAGCTGCGAATCATTGTCCAGCAAAAGACTTCTTTTCCTTGGAGGAGATTGGGGTAGAAAGGGACTTATTAAAGTAATTGAGTCTCTACGTTATGTTGACGATTGGACTCTTGAAGTGGTCGGAAAAGGATTGTCAGATAATTATAAGCATCTCTTAACATCATGGGGCCTTGCAGATCGAATCACCTTTCACGGGCATCGGGAAAATGTCTTTGACTTCATTCAAGATGCACAGTTTCTGATTCTTCCTTCATACTATGAGGGGTTACCCATTTCGCTTCTCGAATCAATCACATGTGGAACACCGATAATCTACACGAAAATAAATGGGTCCCACGAGATTTTTGAAAGATGGACACCAGGGGTGCTCTTGGAAAATAATAATATGGAAACGCTAATCCAAACACTTTCTCATAATTATCGCGAAGAAGAAATGCAAAATATGCATTTGGATGCGCTAAAAGTAGCGTTGGAAATGAACTTTGAATACAGCCTTCAAGAATATATTAAGCTTTTTATTGGGAAAATTTGATGAGAACCTTACTAACCTTTTTTAGTAGTGAGATATTTGGCGGTCCTCACAATGAACTGTCAAGAATTGCAAAATATGTTAGAAACCAAGAATGGAAGATGGTAGTTGTAATACCAACGGAAAACGATAAGACTCGTGCTGCATTTGAGACTGAAGGCATAGAAGTAAGAGTTATTCCCTATATGCGATTGAAGATATCTGTAGGAAATGCTTATCACTACATCAAATCATTACCGGAGAATATTGCTAAGGTCATGAGATTGATGGCTGAACTGAAGCCAGATTTGGTTCAATTTTATAATTTCGCTAACTTAGAATTGTTGTGGGTAACTTACAAGAGCGGGATCCCTTCAATTTGGAAGATAGTCGACAGCCGAATTCCAACTTTGATAGGGAGAAGTCTAGTCCGAATACTCAAAAACAAAGTTGGACTCATTATGACCACAGGTAAAACATTGGGAAGTCGTCACTATGGACTTAGAGATATAGATTCGTGGGAATTCTATTATCCATTCTTTGAGCAAGAATACTTCATCAAACAAAGACCGCGAGAAGAGATTAGAGATCTTTTGGGAATTAAGTCAACTTCCATTGTGTTTGGCATGTTAGCAAATTTTAATCCCCAAAAGCGGCATTCGGTTCTTATTGAATCCTTTAGTGAAGTTTTCAAAGGTAACGCTAACTTTGATCTATTTCTTCGGGGCAGCACAATCATAAATCCTAGATATTTCAAAAAGGTTCAGAAATGTTTAGTTTCTCGTGGTATAAATCTTGACAGAGCGGCGGATTTAGAAAATGGCATCACTCCATTAGAATTTTTAAGTGCGATAGATGTACATGTTCTAGTTTCTGGAAAAAATTCGGAGGGCTTTCCAAACACAATTGCCGAGTGCATGTTAACTGAGACAGTTAGTATATGTACAGATGTGGGTTCAATCGGAGACATTGTGACCGATGGCATCAATGGCATTGTTCTCTCTAGTCGGTGGACCAAGATGGAACTTATAGAATTTCTTGAGCTAATTAAATGCGAGAGAATTGATTTGCAGTTTCTCAAATCTAAATTTACTTCTTCTAATCAAGCAAGTGCGAGAATCGTTGAAAACATTTCTAAACAAGTAAACGCACTGGAGTATGCATTAATCAAATCTAAATGATTTGTTTAAGGAATTCAGAAATTTCACTTGCTATCTTCGATTCTGAAAACAAATCTTTTGTCTTGGATTGAACGTTTGACCTTTCTGCTCTAAAAAGATCTAGATTTTGTAGTTTTGACTCAATTTTCTTTTTGAAATCTAGAATTGAATTTTCTTCAAAAACTTGAGTAAAAGAGAGTTCTTTTGCCAGCTGCGGTAACTCTCCTGAATTGCTTACAATTGGAATAGCGCCTCTAGCGCCAGATTCTATAACTACTCGACCAAACTGTTCTTTCCATTTCCTTGTTGTTATTGAGGGGACTAATGTGAAATCTACTTTATCTAAGATCGAAATAATCTCATTACTATTCTTTTTTCCCATAAAAATGACATCGTGATGAGACAACATATTTAGACTTGATTTAATGGTGTTCTTCAAAGGACCTTCGCCTACGAAAAGTAATTTACACTTAGTTTGAATTTCGATAAACACATCAAGTATAAGCTGAATGCCTTTCTCTTCGACAAAACGTCCAATGAAGGCAAATGTAGGTAAGCCTTGTACTTCTTCACATTCGGCAAACCACTTATCTTCCAATCCAAATCTATGTAGTCCGACTGGCCCGGAAAAGCCTCTTGCACGCAAAATGTCGGCGGATTCATGACTTACAGTTGTAGCAAATTGAGCTCTTCGCAAGACGAACTTTTCTCCGAAATTGAATGGAAAGGGGTATTGCCTGGATATATTCTGAGCGGAATGGAAGCCAAATTTCACGTCTGTATCTAGAAATTTAGATAATTGAATAGTTGAGAGAAAATGAGGTTCGTGGTATATGTATGTAAGTTGAGCAGAAGATGATGCATTTTTTATTATATCGAGTTGCTTAAAAAAGTGGAGAGGAATATTTCCTCTCATGATAACAGGGACTGGTGTGATTTCCAGGTAATTTGAAGTGGTATTACAAGATTCTACGTTTCCATACTCGTCACGCCAAATACTTGGCGCATAAAACTGAATTTGGAAGTCGTGTTCCCGAGCCATTCTCTCCCATATACTTTGGCGGTGCCGAGATCCGCCAAATGGGTTAATAACAGTAATTTTGTGCATAACGTTCAAAACCCAAGTAGGGTATTAATAAAAATAATCTTGTTAATAAATGTTTTTCTGTTGTGCATTTACAGTCTCCTATTCACCTTTGAGAATTATACCTCAAGAGATCTAATTCTTTGGTTAATAGCTTTGCAAATATTTATTAATTCAATTTGTGCTTTTTCGACAAAAGAAATTATTCGAATTCCCTTGATGATACTTTCAGTAACCATGTTCACTTTTGTTTACGTTCCGATGTACGAGATTTTGTTTAAAACAAGGGGAACCTTGCTGGAGAAAATTCGTTTTACTGGAGTTTTTGACGATCTCTCTGTTATACGGGCTACTTTGCTAATATGTCTTTCTTACACAAGTTACATAATTGGAATCCTGAAAATTAGCAATGCGAACATCCAAACAACTGGACAAATGCTTCTAAAACATCGAAGAGATGCAAAGCAATTTAAATCCATCTGGGGCGTATTGTCTTTCTTTGGACTAATAGGATTCATTCTAGCTAGTGTCGGTGGATTCGGTATCAATGTGCGAGCTGAATATGGAAATGGTGTTATCGTTTTTCTTCTCCACGGCTGGATGACTGCGCCTGCAATCGCGGTGATTTTCAAGCACTGGGGCAGAGCATCAATTCTCTTGATTTCTCTATTTCAACTTACTTTATTGATTCAGGTCGGTGGGGCACGAAGCTCGCTTACTCTGTTATTCGTTGCAGTAGTAGTACGTATTTTCGAGTCAACAGAGGAAAAGTCAAAGGGATTTAAGGTAGTAATTGCAACACTCCTCACCACGTATGTTGCTTTAATTGTCATCCAATCTGTGCCCATTTTAAGATCAGAAGTCAGGACGAACTCAATTACATTCTCTAAGTATTCCGATATCTTGAAAGATCCATTTTCAAACATCACGAAAGTAAGTGGACTTGATAGCGTGCAAGGTGCAATTCTTGCTATAAACGCAAAGAACGAAGGCTTTAGAGTGTCAATATTTGATCCACTTAAGGCGCTATCAAGTTTTGTCCCAAGACAGATTTGGCCAAGCAAACCAAACTTTATCGGGCCCATATTGACTCAAACGTATTCTCAGATACGTGGAAATGCTGGAATTGTAATTTCGGGCGCTGCATACCTTTATTTAATGGGTGGATCCATTCTTTTCGTCATAGTCTTATTCTTGCTATTGGGAGTGTGGACAAAGAGATTATTGAATCACTCACAAAATGTCCTAGCGCCACTCTATATTTTGCATTTTGCTTTTAGATTTGTCTACGGCGGCGACGCATTTGATATCTTCTTTATTTTGCAAGATGCTTTAATTATTCTCATAGCAAAGAGGGTTAGCTTAATTAAGCGGAGGAAGTGAAAAATGACGCTTTGCGGAGGCGATAAAATCTTAATTGTCTCGACAGCAGATTGGAATGCTCCTTTATGGACAAATAAGCAGCTTATGGCAGCGGAGATCGCCAAAAAGTATAAAGTGATTTTTCTAGAACCGCTCCCCCATAGAAATCCTGAGTTTAAAAAGGACGATTTTGCTCGAGTATTGCGCCGAATTCGAAATAAAATTAGAAATGAATCTACTAAAAACCCAAACATCCAAGTTATATCTCCAATTGCCATTCCAATCTTTTGCAAAAAATACAAATCCTTAATTTTCAGAATCAATCAGAAGCTTCTAGGCAGACAGTTGAGTAAAATTTCCTGTGAAATAACCTTGATCTGGTCTTTCACTCCCTTACTGACTGGACTGGAGAAGTTAAAGGTTCCAGTTGTATATCACGCGGTTGATTTAATACATGAAATTCCCAATAATCATCGAGAATTGTTGTTGGCTGCGGAACGTAGGCTGTCAACTTATACTTCGACTTACATAATTGCAAGTAGTTCAGGTGTTAGAGAACATCTCTACGAAATTGGGTTTGAGAAGGTAGCTTTGTGGACGAATGTTGCTCGTAAATATGGTTCAGTAATTAATGTTAATGAAAGGAGAGAAAACTCAGTTATTTTTGTGGGTAATCTTGTCGATTTTAAGATTGATTTTGACCTCTTAAATTTTCTCACTTTGAACTTATCAAGTACTAGATTTCATTTTGTTGGTCCCGGCAGAACTGTGAACAAGATTTACGCGCACAAGAACGTTAAATTCCACGGCTATATGAGTCCGCAACAGTGTCAAGCGTTAATGCGAGCGTGTAGCGTTGGGATAATTCCATACCTGAAAAATGAATACACAAAAGGGGTGCTTCCACTGAAGTTATTTGAGTACCTCCAAGCAGGCCTCAAGGTTGTCACTACTGAATTACCTTCTATCAAATCCCTAAATCTCAATCTTCCATTTCTTTTACAAGCCTACTCATCAGACGATTTCAAGACAAAGATCGAATTTCTGTTGAACTCGCCTTTTGACACTCATAAAATTACAAATTCGGGAGAAAAGTTTTCATGGGATGATCGAGGAATGCAAGCTCGTGACTTAATAGCAAGTTTATTGGCGTCAGAAAAATGAAAATTTTGTTGTTTTGTCTTTCTAACATTTACTCTGGAGCAGAAATTTATTCTATGGAATTGGCCATGGCATTTCACGCTAGAGGATTCAAGGTGGTTGTGGTGTGTCTACCTAACGCTATTGTTTCAAAGAAGTTCTCTTTGATGGGGTTTGAAGTTCTAGAGAGAGATTTTGGAGCAAAGTTAAGCAGGTCAACAGCTCTAAAATTTGTTTTGAACTTTAAGAGAAATATTCTACTTATGAATGAGTTAATCGCTGAAAATCTAGAAACCGACTTAGTGATTTTTCAATTTAAGGGGGAGCAATTACTATTTTCGCTCGCCACAGATGACAAGTCTACATTTAAGACTATATCAATTGAACATGGCCCAATTCCAACAATTTTTCACTTTCCCCCTCTCAGAATGATGCTTGCTAATTTTTACGGCAAAATGACCAAGGTCTTCGCTGTTAGTGCTGGAGTGTCTGACTCCCTTAAGAAGTTCAAGGTGTGTGCACAAACACTTCCACCCGGTGTAAATCAAAAACTAGTAGATTTGAGAGATGAAATACCGAGTGAGGCATCAATTTTGTTTGCAGGAAGATTGTCTAAGAAGAAAGGCGTCAAGACTTTTATTGACATTGCCACTATGAATCCAAATACTACTTTTTATGTAGCTGGATCAGGTAAGTTAAGTTCTTGGGTTGAGGAAAAATCAAAGACGCAAGATAATCTTTTTTTTCTTGGGAGTGTTGATGACATTTCGGTACCACTTTCAATAACGAAGTCGGTCGCAATCTTATCTAGAGAGAGGGGGGAAGGGCGGCCACTGATCGCCTTAGAAGCCATTCAGGCTGGGAGGCATGTTTTTATCAGTGAAAACTGCAAAATTGCTTTGCTCTTGAAATCGGAATTTCAAGAGTGTGTTACGATTCTAAAAAAGAATGAATTCGATCAAATTACGTCAAAACTTGAACAAAGTACACTCAAGATTATCGCTCCTTACTTCAGAACATTACCCAGCTGGGAATTAGTTTCTAAAATAGTGATTCCCGACGAACCATGAAAAAACTATTCTTCAAGTTCTCTCTAACTTCTGTCTCCCTGCTCTTACTCCCTCTTTCGAATCTAATTACAACTCCCCTTTTATCAAGACTTCTCGGCCCGCAGGGTAAAGGCGAATTGGTGTTAATTTTGCAGCCGATGACCATTGTGGATGCTATCTCCGGAGTTGGAATCAGTTCCTATTTGATTTCACGATCGCGCAAAAATCGTAAGAATGGTGATGAAGAAAGTAATTTTCTTTTTCCTTTGGTTATTGGCAGTGTTTTCGGATTCTTATTGTTAGTAGTCTGGTATCTATTATTTATCTCTTCCTGGGTCAAGACTGGGATTTTCGTTGTCATCTGCTACTCTGCGCTACCTTTAGGAACTTGGATTTCCATTCAAAGAGCGCGTTTGATTATTCGTGGTTTACGCCGTCCACTTATATTGGAAACATTCTTTAATGCCGGCCTACGAGTCGCTATTGTCGTAGGCTTCTATTGTTTTAAAGTTGAAGATCCCGAAATCATTGCAATTATGTTCATCTTAATCGGCGTCCTTTCTGGACTCTTCTGCCTACGACCACCAAGTTTGAGAAAACAGCTTTTGGAAGTATCTTCGTGGCAAATCAGGAAGCTGAAGCTACCTGCTCTTAACTTTTGGCTCTTTGACATTATTACCATCACAAGTTCTCGACTGGATCAGATCCTTATTTCTTCGGTTTATACAAAGTTTCAACTTGGCATTTACAGCGTTGCGATAGTAGTAGCAGAGTTGCCAGCTATCGTCGGTAATGCTGTATCAAGAGAGTTGATAAATCAGAAGAGAGAAGGAAGTGAACGTGGCAGACACTTCATTTTGGCTGCAGAAATCTCTTTTGTTGCTGCCTGTACTTGTGCTTATTTCGGTGCATTCTTGATTCCCTCTTTATTTGGCGTCCAGTTTGGCGACGCTGTGAAAATGTGTCAGCTATTATTGATAGCAACTTTCTTTCAAATTCATATTCAACTAATTTCTACCTTCATGCTGATAAATGCACTTGAAAAAAAGAGGTATCCTTTGTACTTGATACCTTTGGTCACTATGTTCCTTGGAATTATTGCATCTGAGCAATTGCAAGTAAGTATTCACTTTTTCATTAAAGTTCTTATAGTGGGATGGAGTTTATCTTTAGTGTATGGCCTTTTTATCCTTTGTAATGCAAAGAAAGTGAGGTTGCGTGATATTGAACTTCCCAAGAATCGCAATAGTTCATGATACTTTAATTCAAAGAGGTGGCGCCGAGAGAGTTGTTCTAGCGATTAGCAAGGCGTTTCCGCATGCTGACGTTATTACCTCAATTTTTGTTCCCGAGCAGACTTATCCTGAATTCCAAAACAGCAATGTGGTGCAGTTAATGCCGAAACATGCTGAACTTTTACCTCTCAGTGTATTGACTCTTATACTTCCTTATGTATTTAAAAGAGCAAACTTGCAGAATTACGACATGGTAATTGCAAGTACTAGCTCATCAGCACACTTTTCAAGCTTTAAACATCCCAACGTTATTGCATATGCCCACAACACTCCACGATGGCTTTACCAAGTCGAAGATTTTGAATTTGGACTTAGCTTGACGTTCAAGGCTATAGCGTCGTTACTTCGACCCCATTACATCGGAATCGATAAAGATGCAGCGGCACGAGTAAAAATATACTTAGGAAATTCTATAGGAACCTGTCAAAGAATAAACAATCATTATTCAAAGTCAGCCATTCTTTTGAATCCTCCTCTCATGCTAACTGAGTCCTCGATCAAGCAAGTGGACAGTGTCGAAGGAGATTATATTCTAAATGTCTCGCGCTCAAGAGGTTACAAAAATGTCCAAAAAGTAATTGAAGTGGCATTAAATCTAAAACAGAATCTAGTCATTGTCGGTCAAGATAAGAAATTTGAGAAACAAGGTGTTCCCGGCCAAATAAGGGTTGTTAATGGTATTTCAGATCCAGAACTTGCAAATATTTACAGGAATTCCAAATTGCTTCTTTGCGCTGCCGTAGAAGACTTCGGCTTGACGTCTATTGAGGCAAACTATTTTGGTGTACCAGTGGTCGCTCCCGCAGAGGGCGGGTATCTCGAGACAATAATTCACGGAAAAACCGGTATCCTTGCCCAATCGTCTTCTGTCGAAGATCTAATCGATGCAACTAGATATGCCTTACAAAAAAACTTTCTGCAATCTGAATTAAAAGAACATGCCTCTCTTTTTTCATTTGAAGAATTCAAAGAGAGATTGCTCAGATTACTAATTTCCATTAATGATGAGAAAGATTTTGTGATTGAATGAAAGGTAGTTCAATAAGATTACGTTCTTGGCAAAGAACTCTGTCCAGTCCCTTTAAGATCGAGAATTATTCCGCGATGATTAGACTAATTTTCAGAATCAATCCTTGGCATAAGTTACTTTTGGCATATCTTAAGGGGAAGGGTAACTTCCCAATCGAATTTCAAGTTCGTGCGTTTAAGTCTCAGGCAAAAATAACGATTCATAATCCACACGACGCCTTAACTTTAATGGAGGTTTTTTGTCGTGAGGATTACAAACTGAAATCAGGCGATTTAATCTTTGTCGATATTGGAGCGAACATTGGCATCGCTTCTACTTATTTTCTCATGTCAAGTCCTGAAGCTCGTGTATATGCATATGAACCAAATAGCACTAACATTCCCAAGTTGATGAATAATATTGTAAAGTTCGGTAACCGAATATTTCTCTTTGACAAAGCGTTAGATATAGAAAATGGAACTAGAATGTTTAGAGAAGAGTCAACGGGAAGATATGGTGGATTCTCGGATATTTCTACACGACCAATGGAAATTGAATACCCCGTAAAGTGTATTTCAATAAATGAGGAAATTGCGAGAATCCTCGAAGAAGAAAAAGTCATTCATCTACTCAAAATAGATGTAGAGGGGATGGAAGAACAGTTAATCAATTCTATTACACCTTCAAATTATTCAAGTATTCGCAGAGTTTTATATGAGTCCAATTCAAATAAGGCAGCAGTAAGAGAATTCAGTTATTATAAAAAGTTTCAATGAGGAATGCGAGTTTCACCTATTCCATGGAAATTCTCTTATCAGCAAACGCCCTTCCAACTCTACAAAAAGAGTATTCATGAAACAACTAATCAAACTCAAAGTGCGAGTCTTCGCTCAATGATGTACAATTTGAATCTGTTCAATAGGAATAAAGTCTTTTCCATTATCGGAGGCTTAATTGAATTCTATCGGCGATAATCCATATTCTTGGACCAACAAGCTTTACGATTTGTTTTTTGCATTTCTGACCCTGCCAACTCTGAGAAAGGTTTCGCCAAGTATCAATGACGTAGTAAATGAAAAAATGGAAAAACCCGGGGAAAAGGACTTGTGCGATCTCACTTTATTGATGGATACTCAAGGATCAGACAAAGGTTCAGTCCATTCCTATACTGAGGTGTATCAAGAGGTTCTATCCCATAAAAGATTTCAACTATCTCGAATTTTGGAGATAGGAATTGGAAGTACTGACTTGTCTATTCCCTCCAATATGGGCAAAGAGGGCAAACCTGGAGCAAGTTTGAGAGGTTGGAAAATCTATGCACCAAATGCTCAGATTTTTGGTGCAGACGTAGATGAGAAAGTACTTTTTTCGGAAAATGGGATTCATACATTCAAATTAAATCAACTGGAAAAAGAGACTTTTGATTCGCTGCTTGAATGTCTTTCCGGTGGGGTAGACCTGGTAATCATCGATGGACTGCACACGCTCCGCGCAGATCTTAATTCTTTGATTCAAGTATTGCCCTATCTGAAGAATGAGGGAAATTTGTTTATAGAGGATGTTGGTAATATAACTAGTAAATTTATATGGCCAACGTTGCTCAAGCGCTTGGAAGCCAACTACTCTTGGCAAATCTATTACAATCCTAAAGGAAATTTAATTCACATAACTCGACACACAAAACGAACCCAAAACTTTCAATCTAAACTAATAATTTAAATAATTTGAACCACGTGAAAAAACGAAAATCAATAGCTATCAAACTTGATCGAAGCCCCATAAGTTATACTCCAGCTTAGAAATATCACTTCATTAACGAATGAGTAGTGGTTTTCGGCTTATCTAGACTACCCATTTATCAATTAATGATGGGGCTCTTACATTATGAGTAGTAGCTACCTATTTCTATTCTTGGGGTCGATACGATGCCAAAGTTACTATTTGTAGAGGACATCACGTCCCCACTCCTTAAATCCAAGTGAGGCATAGAGATTTATCGCACCGGTGTTATTAGCATCAACATAAAGCATGGCGCTAAATATCCCTGTATAGCGAAGGTGCTTTAGCCCTGCAATCGTGACTGCTTTGCCAATTCCACGTCCTTGGAAATTCGGATTAACTCCCGCTATGTAGATCTCACCGGTTGAGTCATGATTATGTTCGCTGTCACCATCAGAGTGTTTGTGAGTGGGACCGCCATGTACTTTGGTCCAGTAAAAACCAGCTAATTCGCCTTCAATCTCAGCGATTAAGAATCCTTTGGCATTAAACCAATCTTCTTTAGTACGGATCGTAAGATGGCGATCGCTCCAATTTGATTGTTCGGGGTGGCCTTGAAAGGCCTTATTATTTAATTTCAACCAACTCTCATTATCGATTCCAGAAAGAAAACTTCTAATTGGAATCTTTGAATCGATTTCTGGAATTGGATCAGTGAGGGAGCGGCGCATCTGGATCACGGTTCTGGAGAGCTTTAGGCCGTTCTTTCCAGCCAAGTTCTTAGCTCCCGGTAGATCACCATGCGACCAGAACCTTAGCTTCTCGCCCGCGTAACTCTTTACGCTTGCAATTAATTGAGCGCCGATTCCCTTGCTGCGATGTGCGGGTGAGACGACTAATTCAGCGCTCGGTCCTTCAACCTTGTCAGTTAGATCTAAATGGGCATAGCCGAGAACTTCACCATTTTCTTCGGCAAGTAAATGAAAATCT
>Ga0194115_10004747_pt1 | contig 14448 bp, 9 predicted proteins | sample TA2MahsurfametaG_3_FD_148656 | JGI IMG/M metagenome (GOLD analysis project Ga0194115, IMG submission 148656) | Freshwater microbial communities from Lake Tanganyika, Tanzania - TA2015002 Mahale S4 surface | ecosystem: Environmental > Aquatic > Freshwater > Lake | place: Tanzania: Lake Tanganyika...
CGCGCTGCTCACGGGGCGCTACCCGCCGCGCAGCGGGATGGCCGGGCATCGCCGGGTCCTCTTCCCCAACTCCGAGGGCGGCCTGCCCGCCGCCGAGGTCACGCTCGCGGAGGCATTGAAGGCGCGCGGCTACGCGACCGCCCACATCGGCAAGTGGCATCTCGGAATCCGCCCCGGCTCCCGTCCGCGCGACCAAGGCTTCGACCGGACCTTCGGCCTGCCCTATTCCAACGATATGGACGCGCGCCCCGGCATCACCGGGCGCATCCGCGCGAGCGACCGCCCGCCGGCCGACGGTTGGGACGTAGCCCTTGAGCGGGACGGCGAGGTCATCGAGCGACGCGCCGTGCAGGCCACCCTCACCCGCCGCTACACCGACGAGGCGCGGCGGTTCATCGCCGAGCACGCGGACCGGCCCTTCTTCCTCTACCTCGCCCACTCGATGCCGCACACACCGCTGTTCGCTTCCCCCGAGTTCCGCGGCCGCAGCCGGCGGGGACTCTACGGGGACGTGATCGAAGAACTCGACGCCAGCACGGGTGAGATCCTCGACGAGCTCCGCCGTCGCGGCCTCGCGGAGCGCACCTTCGTCTTCTACACCAGCGACAACGGTCCCTGGCTGATCGAGGGCCTGCAGGGCGGCAGCGCCGGCCCGTTGCGCGAGGGCAAGGGCAGCACGTGGGAGGGCGGGATGCGCGTGCCTGGCATCGCCTGGATGCCTGGCCGGCTCAAACCCGCGGTGACCAGCGTCCCCGCCAGCTTCCTCGACCTCTTCCCCACCGCGCTGGCGCTCGCCGGCGCGCCGGCGCCCGCGGACGTCACGCTGGACGGCACCAGCCTGCTTCCGCTGCTCGTCGAGGGGCGAGACCCCGGGGAACGCGCATACTTCTTCTACCGCGGCTTCGAGCTCTTCGCGTGCCGCCTCGGCGACTGGAAGGCGCACTTCCAGACCCAGGCCGGGTACGGCCAACCCAAGTCCGAGGCGCACGAGCGCCCCTTGCTGTTCCGCCTCCCGCACGACCCGAGTGAGCGCCACGAGGTCGGCGCCGCGCACCCCGAGGTACTCGCGCGCATCCAGGAGGCCGTCGCGCGGCACCGCGCCGAACTGAAGCCGGGCGCCCCCCAATTCCAATGATCCGCCTCCTCCGCCTCACCCGCACCCTAATCGCGTTCGCCCTGGCCGGTCTCGCCGCCGCTCCCGCCGCGGACCGACCACCGAACATCATCCTCATCGTCGCCGACGATATGGGCTGGGCGGACCTCGGCGTGCAGGGCGCCACCGGCTTCCGCACCCCGCAGTTGGACCGCCTTGCCGCGGAAGGCACGCGCTTCACCCGGTTCTACGTGGCGCAGGCCGTCTGCACCGCCTCCCGCGCCGCGCTCCTGACCGGGGCCTACCCGAACCGCTTGAACCTGCAGGGGGCGTTCAACCACACCAGCCGCGACGGCATTCACGAGGACGAGTGGCTGCTGCCGGAGATGCTGCGGGCGCGTGGTTACGCGACGGGCGCGAAGGGCAAGTGGCACCTCGGCACCCGCCCGAAGTTCAACCCGCGCCGCCACGGCTTCGACGAGTGGTTCGGCATCCCCTACTCCAACGACAACTCTCGCTATCACCCCACCCTCGCCCCCGAGATGCCACCGCTGCCGCTGCAGGACGGCGAGGAGGTGACCGAGCTCGACCCGGACCAAGCGCGCTTTACCCGGCGGTTCACCGACCGCGCCCTCGCGTTCATCGAGCGCCACGCCGCGCGGCCGTTCTTCCTCTACCTTCCGCATGTGATGCCGCACGTCCCGATCTTCGCTTCGGAGGCCTTCCGCGGCCGCTCGGCCCGCGGGCTCTACGGGGACGTGATGGAGGAGCTCGACGCCTCCGTGGGGGAACTGCTCGCCGCCCTCCGGCGGCTCCGCCTCGAGGATAACACACTGGTGATCTTCATCTCGGACAACGGCCCGTTCCTGTCATACGGGGAACACGCCGGTTCCGCGCTCCCGCTGCGCGAGGGTAAGCTGACCGCTTTCGAGGGCGGCGTGCGCGTACCCTGCCTGGTGCGCTGGCCCGGACACGTGCCGGCGGGCCGGGTGTCCGCGGTGCCCTTCATGGCCATCGACTGGCTGCCCACGCTCACCGAGCTGGTGGGCGGCCGGCCCCCCGAGCGCCGCATCGACGGCCGCTCCGCCCTGCCGCTGCTGCTGGGCCGTCCGGACGCCGCGGAACCGCACGAGCACCTCTTCTTCTACTCCGGCACCGCCCTCCACGCGGTGTCGTCCGGGCCGTGGAAGCTGCACTTCCCGCACCCCTACCTCACCGTCGCCGCCGAGCCCGGCAAGGGTGGCAAGCCCTCCAACTTCGGCCGCCTCGCCCCGCGCGCGATCACGCAGTCGGGCGTCGATGGCATCGCCAGCCGCCACGGCTACCGGGTCGAGCAGATCGGGCTCTCGCTCTTCCACCTCGGGGACGACCCGGGGGAAACCCGCGACGTGGCCGCAGCCCACCCGGACATCGTGCGCCGCCTGCAGGCGGCGGCGGAGGCGATCCGCGGCGACCTCGGGGACAGCCTGACCGGCGCCAAGGGCGCGGGGCTGCGTCCGGCTGGCCTCGATTCCTCTCCATGAAGCCCCTACTGCTCCCCCTGCTCCTCGCCGCGACGGCCGTGCTCGCCGGTGCCGCCGCGCCCCGGCCGCCCAACGTGATCGTGATGATGTCCGATGATAGCGGCTACTCCGACCTCGGCTGCTACGGCGGGGAGATCGCCACGCCCAACCTCGACGCCCTCGCGCGGGGTGGCGTGCGCTTCACCCAGTTCTACAACACCGCCCGCTGCTGCCCCACCCGCGCCGCGCTCCTCACCGGGCTTTACCCGCACCAGGCTGGCATCGGGCATATGATGGACGACCGCGGCCTCGACGGCTACCGCGGCGACCTCAACCGCCGCAGCATCACCCTTGCGGAGGCGGTGCGCCCGGCCGGCTACCGAACCTATATGGTCGGCAAGTGGCACGTGACCAAGAAGGTCCGGCCGGACGGCGACGCCGACCGGCACAACTGGCCCCTGCAGCGGGGCTTCGATCGCTTCTACGGGACGATCCACGGCGCCGGGAGCTTCTTCGACCCGAACTCGCTGGTCCGCGACAACACTCTGATCTCCCCCTTCGCCGACCCGGAGTACCGTCCGGAGCAGTTCTACTACACCGACGCGATCAGCGACCACGCGGTGCGCTTCGTCGCGGAGCACACACGGGACCACCCGGACCAGCCGTTCCTGATGTACGTGGCCCACACCGCCCCGCACTGGCCGATGCACGCCAAGCCGGCCGACCTCGCCAAGTACCGGGGCAAGTACCACGCCGGCTACGACGCGATCCGCGCCGCCCGCGTCGCCCGGATGCGTGAGCTCGGGCTGCTCGACCCCCGCTGGACCGTCGCCCCGCAACGCGGGGGCGCGTGGGCGGACGTGGCCGACCAGGAGTTCGAGCTCCGTTGCATGGAGGTGTTCGCCGCGATGCTGGACTGCCTTGACCAGGGCGTGGGCCGCCTCGTGGCGGAACTGCGCCGCACCGGCCAGCTGGACAACACCCTGCTGCTGTTCCTCCAGGACAATGGCGGTTGCGCCGAGACGCTCGGCCGCGGACGGCAAAACCCGGGGCCGCGGGAACGGGCCGCCGCGCCTTCCCTCCCCCCGCTCGCGGCGGGTTACCTGCAGCCCGATATGATCCCGAAGCAGACGCGCGACGGCTACCCGATGCGCCAGGGCCACGGCGTGCTGCCGGGCGCGGGCGACACCTACGTCGCGTACGGCGAGGCGTGGGCCAACGTCAGCAACACGCCCTTCCGCGAGTACAAGCACTGGGTGCACGAGGGCGGCATCTCGTCGCCCCTCATCGCCCATTGGCCCGCCGGCATCCCGGCCGCCCGCCGCAACGCGCTGGAAGCCCAACCCGCCCACCTAATCGACCTGATGGCGACGCTGCTCGATGTCGCCGGCGCGCGCTACCCGGCCGAATACCGCGGCGAGCGCCTGACCCCGCTCGAGGGCGTGAGCCTCGTGCCCGCCTTTTCCGGGCGGCCCCTGGGCCGGAAACAGCCGCTGTTCTGGGAACACGAGGGCAACCGCGCGGTGCGCGACGGCCGCTGGAAACTCGTGGCCAAGGACCCCACGGGACCTTGGGAACTCTACGACCTTGAGGCCGACCGCACCGAGACCCACGACCTCGCGGCGCGTGAGCCCGCGCGCGTGCGCGAACTTGCCGCCGCGTGGGACACGTGGGCGCGCCGCGCCCAGGTCATCCCGTGGATCTGGGGCCCGCCGCACGGCGCACCGAAGGCCGGCAAGGGCAAGCAGCAGGCGCCCGGCGACTGAACCCGCGGTTCCGCGCGCCGGGCTTGGCTCAGGCCAGGAGGTCGCGCACCACGTGGCCGTGGACGTCCGTCAGCCGGAAATCCCGGCCCTGATAGCGGAACGTGAGGCGCTCGTGGTCGAGGCCCAGCAGGTGCAGGATCGTCGCGTTGAGGTCGTGCACGTGCACCGGCTTGTCGGCCACCGCGTGCCCCAGCTCGTCGGTCGCGCCGTAGGTGAGCCCGGCCTTCACGCCGCCGCCGGCCAGCCACATCGTGAAGGCATCCTTCTGGTGGTCGCGGCCGGGCTTGGTGGCGACCCCCGCGCCGGAGTCGTTCTGCAGCATCGCCGTGCGCCCGAACTCGCCCCCCCAGATCACCAGCGTGTCGTCGAGGAGTCCGCGCCGGCGCAGGTCCGTGAGCAGCGCGGCCATCCCCTGGTCGACGTCCTGGCACTTGCGCGGCAGGCGCGTCGCGAGGTCGGCGTGATGGTCCCAGTCCGCATCGTAGAGCTGGACCAGGCGCACGCCCTGCTCGACGAGGCGGCGGGCGAGCAGGCAGTTCGCGGCGAACGAGGCCTGGCCCGGCTTCACCCCGTAGAGTTCGAGCGTCTCCGCGGACTCGCCCTTCAGGTCCATCAGGCCGGGCACCGCGGCCTGCATCCGGAACGCCATCTCGTACTGGCTGATGCGCGTCGCGATCTCCGGGTCACCCACGTCGGCCAGCTGCGCCTCGTTGAGCTCGCGGAGGGCGTTGAGCACGCGGCGCCGGTCCGCGCGGCCGTGGCCGGCGGGGTTGCCGAGGTAGAGCACGGGGTCGCCGCCGGAGCGAAACTGCACGCCCTGGTGCACGCTGGGCAGAAAGCCTGGCCCCCAGAGGCTCGTGCCCGCGCCCGCGAGGGGGCCGGATAGCAGGACGACGTAGGCCGGCAGATCCGCGTTCTCGGTACCCAGACCGTAGGCGAGCCACGAGCCGAAGCTGGGCCGGCCCAGCCGCCCGAATCCGGTGTGCAGGAACAGCTGCGCCGGAGCGTGGTTAAACTCGTCCGTGTGCAGCGAGCGCACGATCGCCAGCTCATCCGCGACCCCCGCGAGCCGCGGGAGCAGTTCCGAGATCTCCGCCCCGCTGCGCCCGTGGCGCGCGAAGGCGTAGCGGGACGCGCCGATAGAAGGGTGACCCCGCAGGAAGGCGAAGCGCTTGCCGCGGATCAGCTCCTCCGGCGCCTTCTGGCCGTCGTAACGCGCGAGGGCCGGCTTCGGGTCGAACAGGTCGAGCTGCGAGGGCGCGCCGACCATGTGCAGGTAGATGACCCGCTTGGCCCGCGGGGCGAAATGCGGCGCCCGGGCGGTCGCGGCGGCCGCGCCGAGGCTCTGGCCGAGCAGGGAGGAGAGCGCGATGCCCCCGAGCCCGACGCCGGAACTCCGGAGGAAGGCGCGGCGGGTCTCGGCCCGGGCGTGGTCGAGCCAGTCGGCGGGGGGCAGCGGAGCGGCGGTCTTCATCCCTTGGTGATCATCTCGTCCAGATTCAGCAGCACGGTCCCGACGGCGTGCCAGGCCGAGGCCTCGTCGCCCGCCGCGGCCTGCTCGCGCCACAACCGCTCCAGCGCGGCCAGTTCGGTGGCGGCGGGCGCGCGCGCGAGGCAGAGGCGGAACCCGTGGCGCAAACGCTCCGCGAGGGACGCCCCCGCGGTCTCGGCCGCCATCCGCCGCCCGAGCGCGCGCGCGGCCTCGACGTAGACGGGGTCGTTCAGCAGCACCAGGGCCTGCAGCGGGGTGTTCGACCGCGAACGCTGCACCGCGCACGCGGTCCGCGCCGGGGCGTCGAACGCGGTGAAGCTCGGGTACGGGGAAGCGCGTTTCCACACCGTGTAGATCCCGCGGCGCCAGGCGTCCTCGCCGTCGCTCACCTCGTAGGTAACCCGGTCCCCGCCGACCTTGCTATCCCAGAGGCCGGCCGGCTGGGGCGGACGCACCGGCGGGCCGCCCATCCGCGCGCTCAGGAGCCCGGCGGCCGCCAGCGCGTTGTCCCGGATCATCTCGGCGTCGAGCCGCAGCCGCGGTCCCCGGGCGAGCAGGATGTTCTGGTCGTCGCGCGCCCGGGCCGCGGGCTCGACCCGGGACGCCCGGCCGTAGGTCTCGGACAACGTGATCCCGCGCAGGAGGTGCTTCAGGCTCCACCCGTGGTCCATCAACTCCACCGCGAGCCAGTCGAGGAGCTCGGGGTGGGACGGCGGCTCGCCCTTGATCCCGAAATCCTCCGGCGTGGCGACGAGGCCGCGGCCGAACAGCTCGGCCCACCAGCGGTTGACGGTGACGCGCGCGACAAGGGGGTTCTCCCGGGAGACGAGCCAGCGGGCGAGGTCGAGGCGGTTGGCGCCCGTCCCGCCGCGGAAGGAATGCAGCACCTCCGGCGTGCCGGGCCCGATCTCCTCGCCCGGGTCGAGGAAGTTGCCCCGGCGCAGGACCCGCGTCGGACGCGGCGTGGCGATGTCGCGCATCACCAGCGTGCGGGCGGGGGGCGGCGGCCGCTGTTTCTCCAGCGTGCGCCGCTCCTCCTGGAGGGCGGCCAGTTCCGGGTCGAGGCCGAGGAAGTGGGCTTCCAGGCGCGCGCGCTGGGCCGCGTTGCGCCGCGCGGCCTCGACGCGCAGGACGGCCCCGATCGCGGCCGGCACGGTGGCGGGATCCACCTGTTCCTGCCACGTCGCGAAACCCTGGAGCAACGCGGGCCGACGGGCCGCGATGCGCTCGTCGAGCGACGCCAGCCGGGCGGTGAATCCGGCGCGCGCGGTCGCCTCGGCCTCCGGCGGCGGCAGGTCCAGGTACGGGCCGGTGAAGCGCAGGGCCGCCATCGCCTTGGGCGTGGTGAAGTCCGTCTCCCGCTCGCCCTGGTTGAAGAAGGCGAAGAACCGGTAGTAGTCCTTGAGGGTGAAGGGATCGTACTTGTGGTTGTGGCACTGCGCGCACTCGAGGGTCGTGCCCAGCCAGACGGTGGCCGTGGTGTTCACCCGGTCGAAAACCTGGTTCACCCGCCCCTCCTCTTGGTCGGTGCCGGCCTCGACGTTGGTCGCCGCCGCGCGGTGGAAGCCCGTGGCGACGAGCGCCTCCACCCCCGGACCCCGCTCGGACTCGGGCAACAGGTCCCCGGCCAGTTGGAGCACGGAGAAGCGGTCGAACGGCAGGTCGGCGTTGAGGGCCGCGATCACCCAGTCGCGGTAGGGCCAGAGGTCGCGGAGGTCGTCGCGCTGGAAACCGTGGGAATCGGCGTACCGCGCGAGGTCCAGCCACGGCCGGGCCCAGCGTTCACCGAAACGCGGCGAGGCGAGGAGCCGGTCGACGACGCGGGCGCGGGCCGCGGGCGAACGATCGGCCTCGAACGCGGCCAGCTCCGCCGGCGTGGGCGGCAGCCCCGTGAGGTCGAGCGTGACGCGCCGCAGCCAGCGCGCCGGGTCGGCCGCGGGCGCCGGGGTGATACCCGCCGCCTCCAGGCGCGCGGCGACGAAGGCGTCGATCGGGGAACCGGGGGCGGGTTGCCCAGCGCGCGGGGCGGGCACGGGAGGCCGGACCGGCGGGACATAGGCCCAGTGGCGCGCGTCGGCCGGCCAGTCCGCCCCCTCGGCGATCCAGCGCCGCAGGAGCTCCTGGTCCGCGGCGGGCAGGGGGGCCGACTTCCGCGGCATCACGTCCTCCGGATCCGTGGTGCGGAGCCGGGCCAGCAGTTCGCTGCGCTCCGGGTGGCCCGGGACCACCGCGGGCAGTCCCGATTCGCCGCCGCGCCGGGCCGCGGCCGCCTGATCCAGCCGCAGTCCGCCCTTCGCCTCCTCGGGCCCGTGGCAATCATAGCAATGCCGGGCGAGCAGCGGCCGGATTTCGCGGACAAAATCCACCTTGTCCGGCGCGGCGACCACGGGGCCCAGCCAAGCGAGGGCCAGCAAGGCGGGACGAAGGGGTACGGACATAAGGATTCTTCCGGTTTTCTAGTGGGTGAGAGGAGAGGGAACATGAGGAGCGAGGTCAAGCTTGCCGCAGAAGAAGAGGATGCGGGTGCGGTAGTTGGCGAAGCGGCGGAAGCCGCGGGCATCGGCTTTGATGGCCTGGATGCGGGAGTTGAAGCCCTCGGTCAGCGCGTTGGTGATGGGGTGGACGAAGTAGTTGAGCAGACCAAGCAGGTGCGCCTTGAGGGTGAGCGCGGTTTTCTTCAGAGGTTCCAGCTTGGAGCGGCGTGCGGCACGGAACCAGCGCTTGAAGAAGTCCAAGCCGGCGGCGACGTCGGGCTGGCTCCAGAACTCCACGAAGGTTTCCTTGTGCGCCCACGCCCGGGCCGTCTTCAGGTCGCGCTCGCACAGTTCTTCGAAGCGCAGGGCCCGATCGCCGGTGATGGCGGCGCCTTGCAGCCAGAGGAACTTGGTGTCCTTGAGGCTCTCGTCGCCCTCGGCCAGCAACCGGCGGTGCTCCTCCTTGCGGACCTTGTCCACAGCCTCATTGAGCAGCTTGGAGACATGGAACTTGTCGTGGACGATCTGCGCTTGCGGCGCCGCCTTCCGGGTGGCGGCAGCGAAGTCGGCACCCATGTCCATCGCCGCCGCCTCGATCCCCTCACGCTGCGCCGATGGCAGGCTTTCCCACAAAGCCACGGCCTGCTCGGTATCCCGGCCGGCCACGACCTCGAGCACGCGCTGTCCCTTCAGATCGGTCATCAAGGAGACGTAGTTCTGACCGCGCCCGAAGCTCTTCTCGTCGAGCCCGACGTAGCGCAGCCCTTCGGTGCTGCGCCGGGCCAGGCCGCGCTTCACGGCCCGATCCAGGATCCGCTGCACGCCATCCCAATCCATGCGCAGCAACTCGGCGGCCTGGCTCAAGGATCGACTGGCCTGGATGACCTGCACGGCGAACGCTTCGAACATCAGGGTGAAACGCGAGTTCGCTTCGGCCCACGGCGCCCGCACCGTCCCCACCCCATGGGTCGGGCAGTTCGCCCGCGGCACCTTCGCCCGGATTAGCGTGGTGAACTGCATCACGTCCAGATGCCGCCACGTGCGTTCCGGGGCGTGATCGTGTCGCGGGCACCTCGCTCCGCATTCCGGACACACCACCGGTACCGCCGCATCGTGCTCCACCACTATCTCCACCTTACGCGCTCTCAGGTCCAAGTCCGCCTTCCGCACCACCCACGGGCTGCCGATCCCCAGCAGCAATCCGTAATGCGCCGCCACCGCGGCTTCCGCCACGCTCCGTTCGGTCCGTTCTTCGCTCATGACCGTCATCTTCACTCACTTCCCCTCTTCGGCCACTAAGATTCCGGAAGAACCAAATTTTCTCAAGGTCCCAAGGGACCCTTAAGTCCTCATTATGTTTCCCACATTCTGTCGCGAAAAAGCGGGAAAGATACTGAGGAATAACGCGACCATGGGTCGCTGACGATTTTTTGCAGTGCACCATCCGCAACCATGGTGCGACACTCGAACCATGTTCGACGGACCCCAATACCCCAAGGATGCGTCAAAGAAACCGACCAAGGAAAGTTGGATCCGTTTCAAGCGCTGGAAGAAACTTCTTCAATCCACCCCTGACAAGAATCCCGTATTGCAGCCTTCGATATGACCGGACTCACGATTCTGGACCACCTCAGGTGAGAGTCTGGGCGGGTTGTGGTTTGGGTTCAGGGTTGTTGGCAGACTGGGACGTGCAGGCAAGCTCCGGGCGGAGGGAAGGCCCGGCTTGGCGGGCCTGACCGGAGCCCGGAGCTTGGCCAAGGAGAAGGGCGCGGTACTCCGCCGGCACCTGATAGCCGATGCTGCTATGCGGGCGCTCCGTATTGTACTCCTCCCGGAACGCACGGGCGATGACTTGCGCTTCCAGCACGCTGCCGAGCAACTCCCGATTAAGGCATTCGTCGCGGAAGCGGCCATTGAAGCTCTCGTTCACGCCGTTCTGCCACGGGCTTCCCGGCTCGATGAAGCGGATCCTGATGCCAGCCTGCGCCAGCCATTCCTGCAGCGCCCGGGCCACGAACTCACCCCCGTTGTCGCACCGCAGGTGCCGCGGGGTCCCGTGCACCCCGATCGCCGTCTGCAGCGCCCGGATCACCTCCGCGGCCCCCAGTTGCCGGCTGGCGACGATATCGATGCAGTAGTGGCTGCCCTCGTCGACGATCGTCAGGAACTTGATCGTCGTGCCCGCGCTGGTGACATCAAAGACCAGATCCAGGCACCAGACGTCATTGAGCCCTTCCGACCTGATCTTGGCCTCCGGCCGCGGCGGGCACTTGGGCCGCCGGCTCGGCCCGGTCACCCGCAATCCCTCCTGCCGCCGGACACGCTGCACCGTGCGCCGAGCGCAGCGGTGGCCCTGCCGCTCGACCAGGGCGTGGATCCGCCGGTAGCCATAGCGCGGATAGCGGCGCGAGAGCGCCACAATCGCCGATTCCGTCCGCACCCGCCGCTCGGTGGGCGGCCGCGGCCGGTACGCGCACGACGAGCGGGCCAGCCCAAGGTAGCGGCACGCCTGACGCCGGGAACACAAGCCCGCCGCGACCACGCCTTGGGCTGCGTGGCGCTTCTGCGACGGGCTCACCATTTTTTTGCGTTCACTTCCTTCAAGACCTGGATGTTCAGCACCTGGTCGGCCACCACCCGCCGTAATCGGGCGTTCTCCTCCCGCAGCGCCTTCAGCTCCTTCACCTCACTCAGCTCCAGCGCCCCGTACTGCTGCTTCCAGCGGTACAAGGTCGCCTCGCTGATGTTCACGCTCCGGCAGACCGCTTCCGCCGTCTCGCCAGTCTCCAGCCGGCGCAGGATCGCGACGATCTGCTCCGGCGTGTGTTTCTTTCCTTTGGGCATGTCTGGATCTCCTTCTTGAAGCCCAGACTCTCATCCGCAACGGCCCAGATTCCGGGAGTCAGGTCAGATACGCCCGAAGAGTTCCTCGCACCTCTTCCTCTACCGACTGACGGGGATTAGCTACGAGGATCTGGCGGGAAAATGGTTCAAGGACCGGAACGTCACCTACCGAATAAAGTTCATTGAGTACCTGACCCAACTTTACTCGCCACTGATTTCAGCGGAACTGAACGAGGACGGTTCCGTGGTGAAGGAACAGATCGGTATGGAACTCTACTCCATCGACCTGAAGCGAAACTGTCGGAACTACTCGGGCTTCAATCAGGAACTAGGACGTCACGGATTCCTGGATCGTCTGGACCTCCACGAGTCCCGAGGGAAAAAGAGGAAGTGCACGAGGTACGGTGTTCCTCTGGAACTACTGCGAAAGGGGATTCAGAAGACCTACCTGACCCGAGAAGAAAAGAAACGGATCGAAAGATCGATCCGTATCTCGAAAAAGCCCGATCAGACACCTGAAAAACTGGACGATCTTCTCCGCTACTTCTCCAAGCAGCTTAAACGAACCACCATCCCATCGAGGGATTTTTCACAGCTTGAACTCGAACTCGGAAATTACCGAGAGCTTTACCCCAAGGTGGTCCGACATCGGAGAGGAAAACTCGATCTGAAGCTCGGAGAAAAGGAAGGAAGACTCTACTCCGTCTACCTGAACGCACCGAGGGTTTTTCGGCGATTACTGCGATGGAGCGGAAGGCACTCGATGGTCGAGGGAGATGTTGCTGCGAGTCACTTCCATTTCCTGCTGAAGTATTTTTCTGATGCGAATGAGAAGAGGGGGATGATCGTGGACCTTCAGACCTCGGACCCCTATCTCTCCATGTGCGGTTATCCCAAGGGCGTAAGACGTGAGGACCTCAAAGCGTCCTCCCACCAGTTCAAGTACGGCAGTCGCTTGAAGACGTATCCTAAGATGCGTGACAATGAATGGCTTGAGATGAGGAGACGGAAAAGGACGATCCTCTACCGAGAAGGACTCTTCTTCCGACACATCTCAAAGCGATACCCGAAGTTCGCGGAAACGATGGCGAAAATGCGGATTCTGGGACCGAACCAGAAAAGCAAATTTGCGTGCGACATCATGAGACGAGAGTCCGACGTCATGGTCCAGATGGTCGGTCGGAAGTGCATGAGGGAAAAACTCGTTTACCTACCCATCCACGACGGATTTCTGACCCTACCTCGTCACTACGACCGGGTCTGCGAAATCGTGACCGAGAGTTTTCTAGCAACCACGGGATCGAAACCGTTCATCAGACGTAAGAACACCCCAACCCCCATCAAAGAAAGTCGCTAAACCGACAGGATGGTGGTTCCTGAGGGTTTTGGGGGTGTCGCAATAGGTGTATCCGACGATACGCTACGCTCCTACTCGAACGTCTAGGTCCTGTAAGAACGCCATTGACGACGTTATTGCGTCAGGTCCAGGGCGTTCGTATGAACAAGAAAGTCGTCAGTTACTACCGAGTCTCCACCACCCGTCAGGGTGAATCTGGTCTGGGTCTGGAATCCCAAAGGGACACCGTTCGTCGATACGTCACCAGTCACGGAATGGAGATCGTGGGCGAGTTCACCGAGGTAGAGAGTGGAAAGGTCAACGACCGACCCGAACTCACGAAGGCGTTGAACCTTTGTCGCAAGATCGGAGGTGTCCTCGTGGTCTCGAAACTGGATCGGTTGAGCAGAAACGCTCTTTTCCTTCTGCAACTTCAGCAGTCGAACGTGGAGTTCATCTGCTGTGACTGTCCCAACGTGGACCGGTTCACGGTTGGGATCCTTGCACTCGTCGCTCAGAGGGAACGTGAACTCATCAGCGAACGGACAAAGTCCGCACTCAAGGCAGCGAAAGCTCGTGGGGTGGTGCTCGGAACAAGGAACCCAGATCGTCAGGTCAAACTGATGGTCGAGGGGTATCGACGTGAACGATCAAACTTCGTCGCTCGGGTTCGTCCGGTCGTGGATGAGATCCGTTCGACTGGGGTTTCGACCCTTGTGGGAATTGCTGAATGTCTGACTCGTCGGGGAATTCCTACTCGGACAGGAAAGACCGTATGGTTTCCCTCGACGGTTAAGACGGTGGTTGGTTGAGAACCCTTGAACCCCACCCAGAACGAAGGTGGTTTGCTTTGAACCCGTTGATGTCACTGATGAAATCAGAACGGTGAATCATTCGATGACAGTCAGCACACAAGACCGCGAAGTCACTTTTCGGGTCTAATGAAACAACCTTTTCCTCTAGTTTTGAAAACGGAACGAGATGATGTGCCTCGATGTAATCACTCTTGAGACCGACGTATTTATCCGAGTAGGTGAAACCACAAACCTCACACTTGAGACCCTTCATTGTTTTCACTTTCCTCGAAAGCTTTTGGTTTCTTTCGATACGTTTGTGTATCCGTATTTTTGTTCTATCCTCAAACAGAACCTCATCATCCTCCTGGTCGATGACATTAGAAGACGGACGTTCCTTCAGGTAGAGTTCCCGATAGACTGAAAGAACCTTGTCCAAATCGCTGAACAAAACCTCGTCGCTGGGAATACCGTTTGCGGGGTAATATTTGGAACAGATATTTCCGGCTTCGTATAGGACTGGATTCGACGAATCAGTGTCGATTGTGAGTTCGATGTCATCGGCGCTAAACCCATCGGGAACCGACTCCAATCGTGCCAAGAAATCTTTTGCCCTCGTGCTCAGAGCTCGTTTCGCGTCCGCACCATATTGATTTCTAATCGTCGTTACACCTTGATTCAGGGATAAAAATAATCCCGAGCAGTCTTCCTTGATTAGGTAAACAACGTAGAACCCGTCCTGAGCAGTTTCCGTAACGAACGTATCGAAAACACCAATCCAAGGTGCCGTTGTCCAAGTCCCCTGTCCAATACTCCCCTTCACTTTGTAACGGTCGTTTTGGATATGACTCTCGAGAACCTTCTTGAAGTGGTCCCCGAAAGTTGGACAGGTCGGATCGTTAACCCAGAGTCCGAAATACGATCCCTATGTCCAAGAAACGACGTCAGCACAGTCCCGATCTGAAAGCCAAGGTAGGTCTTGAGGCCCTCAAGGGCATCGAGCCGGTGCACGCGATCGCCTCGCGGTACGAGGTGCACCCGGTGCAGGTGAGCCAGTGGAAGAAGGAGGCGGTGGAGCGGCTGCCGGAGGTGTTCGCCCGGAAGGCGGACCGCGACGCGGAGAGCGCGAAGGAGCGCGAGCGGGAGC
>Ga0194115_10004751_pt1 | contig 14444 bp, 9 predicted proteins | sample TA2MahsurfametaG_3_FD_148656 | JGI IMG/M metagenome (GOLD analysis project Ga0194115, IMG submission 148656) | Freshwater microbial communities from Lake Tanganyika, Tanzania - TA2015002 Mahale S4 surface | ecosystem: Environmental > Aquatic > Freshwater > Lake | place: Tanzania: Lake Tanganyika...
CACGGTTGCGTGGCTGCGGCGGCAGATGGCTGGCGCGTGGAATGAAGTTACCAGGCAGCGAGGAGTAAGTGCCGCCTTACACGAGAGAAAACAATCTTTTCAGAATCTCATGACTCAGGATCGGGGGCTTTTGCGTGGGGTAAAATGCCTACTTAAAGGCAGAAGCTCGTTAACTAACATACGAAGACCTTTGGCTACCTAAAGAACTGGCTAGGAAGTGTACACCCTTGCAAGGAGCCACTTTCATGAAGTTCTTGAAGGGTCACCGAAACCTGATAAGAATTATCAAGATGGGATCCAAGGGACTTTTGCCAATGAAAAAGGATACGAGTCTGAAATTCACCGAACCGGGGGGAAACCTAATGGAATTGACGATTCTAAGAGACTGAATCTGGCGCGTCTGCCAATTCCGCCACGTGCGCGCACGCAACTTGTGAGTGCGTCAAAAGGATTACTGCGCTCCAAGGAGGGGGCAAGCGCAATCTCGCCGCCAAACGGCGCGGCGTTCTGTCCGGGCGGTTCGGCACTACAGAAACCGCGTTGAAGATGCCCGCCTGCCATGCGTCGGGACTGACGATGCTGCCCCGTTGCCTTCACCCTAGCGCCCTGATGGCCGCCTTGCTCGGCGCGGCTTACGCTGCCCAAGCGGTCGAGCCGTTCGCCTCCTACGTTTTTCCGGCGGGTGGCCAGCGCGGCACGACTGTTCACGCGCGCGTCGGCGGCTGTTACTTCCATGGCGAGGCAAACTTCGAGTTGCTGGGTCCCGGGGTGTCCGGGCCGGCGCGTGTCCGCGAAACCAACACAGTTTGGTTCGAGGGTCCGCTCATTGTCCAACCGGCGTCGCAGCGCAGCGAGGATTATCCACGTGACCATGCGGTAGCTTTCCGCATCACGGCGGATGCGCCAATCGGTGAGCGACACTGGCGGGTTTGGACCGCACAGGGCGCGACGCCCGCGATGAAGTTTATAGTTGGCGAATTGCCTGAGATCACCGAAGCCGAGCAGGAGGGCGAGTCGCAGCCTGTCGCGGTAACGCTGCCCGTCACCATCAACGGCCGCATTTTCCCGCGCGAGGACTTGGACGTTTGGGAGTTCTCCGCCCGGGCCGGTCAAGCAGTCACACTCACCGTGGCGGCGCAATCCCTCGGCTCGCCGCTTCAAGCCCGCCTCGCTGTACTCGATGCTGCGGGACGCGTGCTGCAGGAGGCGATCGCCACCCAGCGCGCGGACCCGGGCCTGCTTTTCACCGCGCCCGTTACCGGCACCTACCGCGCCCGCATCGAGGATGTGAACGCCAGCGGGCTCCAAAACCACGTCTATCGCCTCACCATTTCAGACCAACCGGTCGTCACAAGCGTTTTTCCGCTAGGGGGCAAACGCGGTGAGAGCATGACGCTCGAACTTACTGGCCACGGGCTTCCGGTGAAGTCAGTGAACGTCAAACTTGCCCCCTCGAACAACGGCACGACTTCCATCCCTCTCACGGCGCATGGCAAGACTTTCGCCAACGCGCTCCTTGAGGTCGACGATCTGCCTGAGCACATCCACTCTGGCACGGCGGCGACCTTTAACGCGCCGGCCATGCTGAACGGCCGCATCGCCGCACCCGGCGCAACGAATTGGTGGCGCTTCGCGGCAAAGAAAGGTGACGTGCTCGAGCTTTCCCTCGCTGCGCCGCGGCTTGGCAGCCCGCTCACCCCCGTGCTGACCATCACAGATGCGGCAGGTAAATCCGTGGCCCGCGCTGAACTAGCTCCGGGCGATGTGAATGACCTAGGGCTAAACTTCAAGGCTCCCGCGGAGGGCGCGTTTACCGTGCACGTGACCGACCGTTTCGCATCACGCGGCGGGCCGGACTTCACCTACCGGCTCCGCGCAGCGCTGCCGGCCACAACACCGGATTTTCAAATCACGCTTGCGAGCGACGCTTTGACCGTCATCCGAGAAATGGCGGACGGCGAAGCGGTGGCCCCGGGCAAGCCCAAGCGCGGCAAGCAACAGCCGGGTAAACTCAAGGTAAACATTGCCGCCACCGCCGGCCTAAAGGCGGACATTGAGCTTGAGGTCATCGGCCTCCCCTCGGGCGTCACGGTGAGCGGTACCAAAATCCCCGCCGGGCGTAACACGGCTGACCTCAGCTTTTCCGCCGAGCCCACAACCAAAATTACCGCCACACGTCTCACCGTGCGCGGCACTGCCAACGTCAACGGTGAGCCGATCACACGCACTGCCACGCTGCCTTCACGGCGCGGTGAGTTAGCGGTGGATTCGGTGCTGCTTGCGGTCGCGCTGCCCACGCCCTTCAAGTTCACCAGCGAATTCCTCATGAACATCGTGCCGCGCGGCTCTACGTATCGGCGGCCCTATCAGCTGGAACGCGGTGGCTTCACCGGGCCACTCGTCGCAAAATTGGCCGACCGCCAGGGCCGGCATTTGCAAGGCGTGACCGCGCCGCCCGTGGAGATTTCCCCTGGCGAGGATCACTTCGAGTTCGAAGTCAATTTTCCGCCGGGCATGGAACTGGGCCGCACGAGCCGCACTCAGGTCATGCTCCTAGGCAAGCTGCGCGACCACGATGGCTCCGACCACATTGTCAGCTATACGCAGAACGAGCAGAACGACCAAGTCATTGTGATTACACAGGCAGGCATGCTGGAGCTGGAACTCGACGCCGCATCCGTGCGCGTCCAGCTGGGCGGCACAGTGAGAGTGCCGTTCCACCTGCGTCGCGACAAATCCCTCATCACCGAAGCAGTGCGCGTGGAATTGCACCCGCCGCCACACTTTAAGGGACTGCGCGCCGCGCCGGTCAACCTGCCCGCCGGCAGTGACCGGGGCGTCTTGGAGATCCGTTTTGACGCAACCCTTAGCGCATTCAACTTACCCTGTCCCATCCGTGCCACGACGCTCGATGCCAAGGCCCCACACACCGCCGAGGCGTTCATTGAGTTCGTGAAGCCAGCCGTTACCAGCAGCACCGCGCGCGAATGAGTGCTGAGCCACCGGTTCCCCAGCGCCCGCTGGGCCGCACTGGGCTCACCATTCCCGCGCTGGCTTTCGGAGCTGGCCCGGTTTCCGCGCTGATGACCGATGCGTGAGCGTCAAAAGGGCGCGATTTACAGAGCTTGTAGGCCGCACTCCATCATTCCGGCACCAAAGCTGCATTCACCGCCGCCATCAGTGCGTTCACGCGGGTCGCGAGTGGAAAGTCTGACGGCGCTTCGAGCGTGTAGCTGAGGCGAGTCTTGTGTTGCAGGAGCCAGAACGCCTCCGGCCACTGTGGGCGCGAGTCTGGGTCGTGGCTGGGATGGATAATGCCGCCAAGCGCCGGCCGGCCTTCAATCACTTCCGCGAGATCAATCGGACACCGTTGCGCTACCGCTTTGATCATGCATGGGGCCAAAGAGGGCCGACCATCAGGATTCAGCTCGTAGACATAAAATCCGTTCGCTTCCCAATCCTCATGCAGGCAAAAAACGAGGTCGAAGGGCGGCTGTTGCGCAAGCCAGGCGACGTGGGCGCGCGTCTCAGCCGTCTCAAAGTGCTTGTAGTCGCGGTTCAGATCCTTGCCGTGCTGGTTCTCGCGGCGGTTGTGCGTAAAGCCCGTCGGGTTTAGACAGGGGCATACAAAGAGATTTGCTTCGGCGGGCCAAAGGTTTTCCTCCAAGAGCCGCGAGATGGCGAGTGGCCCCGCTGGTTCGTCCCCGTGGATGCCTGTGGAGAGATAAATGTTTCGCCGGGCGCTAGCCGCATCTCGACGGAAGGTCAGCAGTTCACGGCCAGCTTCAAAGGGTAACGCCGCTACCTGCCAGCCGTGCCGCTGGGCGGCGCACGTGGCGGCGCGTGTGACTTGGTGGATGTCTATCCGCTCGCCGTGGTAGCCGCCGTGGTTTTTTCCAAGCCGTTGCATCGCGCGCCGGAACGGTAGCGGGCCATGTCGGTGGAGGGAAGATCGGGTGACGCAACTCGCCTGGAACGGTCCTCGGGCGAGACCGTCCGCGCGGATGCCGAATCCACCTACGCTGACACCTCACCCCTCGACGCTTGGACCAAACCTAGCCACGCGCCGACGGCGAGCCATGTCCCGCTGACCTCAGCCCCAGCCACGTTTGCACCAATTCCAGTGACGCTGATGGCGCACATAGTTGCGCTGACGCCAATCACAGTGCCGAGGTGGCGCATTTTGGCCGGTTGGCGAAACGCCAACCCCACCCAACCGTGGTTTTAGCGCTCAGCCCAAGGTTGCCGAGTCAGCGAGGCTACCTTGGGTGCGGGTGGAGATGGTGCACAACCCTGAAGGGGTTGCATCCCGCCGCCTGTTGGGGCCTGCGGTCAGGCTGTGTCGAAGAAACGCGGGGCGCCGCAATCAGTGCAGCAGCCAGAAGAACACGATGGCGACCCCGGTGGGCATTAGGGCACCGAGGAAGAGGCCGAGCGGGCTGATGCCTTCGCTCGCGAACACTTTCGCGTCTTGCAAGATGCCCGCTCCGGCCGGGTTAGGCGCGTTGGCGATGACGGTGAGTCCGCCGCCGGTGACGGAGCCGGCCACGAGCGCGTATTTGAGTTCGTCGGAGATGCCTTCCACCAACGAGCCGAGGTAGGTGAGCGCGGCGTTGTCCGTCACGGCCGTGAGCGCGGTGGCTCCGTAGTAGAGCGCGCTGCCGTTGAGGCTCTGGATGAGCGGTTTCAACCAGTAGGCTTGGAGCGAGCCTAGCGTGACCAGCCCAGCGAGAAAGAAGCCGACGAGCAGGCCTTCGCGGAGTTTGAGTTCGTCCTGATACTCTTTCGTTGCCGTCACCACGCCGAGGAAGAGCACGAAGACGCCGAAGAAAACATCTGGGTGATGTGCGAACGCGACGACGAGGCCGAGGAAGAAGAGGTGCGTGCCGGTGAGCCAGGCGGGCACGCGCTCGCTGGTGTCTGCGCCGCTGTCCACCGCGGCGAGTTCCCGGCGGAACCAAAACGCCATGAGCGCCGTGGAGAGCACGCAACTCGCCGCCGCACGCCAGCCGAAGTGCGTGAACATGTAGGCGGTGTCCCAGTGCCATTTGCTGGCGACCATGAGGACGGGCGGCGCAGCGAAGTGAGTGAGGGTGCCGCCGATGGAGACGTTGACGAAGAGCAGGCCGAGCGTGGCGTAGGCCAGCCGGGAGGAGATGCCGCGGTCGAAGTAACGGCGCTTAAGCACGAGCGCGAGCAGGGTCATGGCGGCGGGTTCCGTGATGAAGGAACCGAGCAGCGGGCCGAGGGCGAGGGCGGCGACGTAGAACGCTGTGCCGGTGGAGAGCGGCAGCAGGCGCGCCGCGAGGCGGATGAGGGTTTCGGCGAGTTGGACCACGGGCCGCGTAGCCGCCACCACCATGACTACGAATACGAATTTGGGTTCTGTGAAGTTCAGCCCCTCGACGTAAGCGACGGCATCTTTCACCGAGCCTTTCAGCACGGCGATGCCGAGGAAGAGCGCCGCTCCCCAAAGACCGAAGACGACTTCCGTTTCGGCAAGGAAGTGCAGGATGTTTTCCGGCACGGAGCCGGGAGGATATTTGCTCGCCCAGTGTGCGAAGCGCTTCACAGCGAAGGTGTGCAGCACCGCGAGCGCGAAAAAGACTGTAGCCAACGTTTCCATTGCGTGAGTGATTCTTACCGTGGCGTGCGCAGTGAAGTCGAGGTTTTCACTGGGAATACACCGCCGCGCGCGGCAACCAAAGCGAGTTTGCTCGGGGCGACGACATAAGTTTAAGCTCTTCGCACGATGTTACGCCATCATACCTGTGGCTTGAATCACACATGCCAGCCTCCGCAAGATGCGGCCTGAGCAGAAAAACTTACGCGAAGCTTTCTCATGACGAACCGCTACTTTTATTTCAGGTTGACCGCCCTCTTGGCCGTGCCGTGGGCGGCGGAGGCAGCCGCACCCCCGACGGCCGCACCAGTGCCGCCCCCAGAACCGTGGTTAACGTTCGGGCTCGACCGGTTTCCGGCGTTACAAGTGGCCCCGTTGGCGGGCATTCCGTTGTGGCAGTTTCTCGCGTCGCTGATTTATGTCTTTCTGGCTTTTTACCTTTCGAAGGGGCTGGACACTTTCATTAACGGGCGGCTCAAAAAGTGGGCAAGCAAGACGGAGACCACGGTGGACGACCTCATCATCGAATTACTGCGCGGGCCAGTGCGGGTCACGTCGTTTGTCATCCTGCTGCATCTGGGGATGCAAATCTACTCTTGGCCAGAAGGCGTAGCGGCGGTTTTTTCGAAGGGCCTCAAGGTCATCGTGGCTTTATCCATCACTTACGTGCTGCTGAAGCTGGTGGACGTATGGATGGGCTGGTGGCACGAGCGAGCCGCAGGGGACAACGAGCAGTTCGGTAAACAACTGCTGCCGCTAATCGGCAAGAGTCTCAAGGTCTTCGTGGCGATTGTGGCTACACTGGTCACATCGCAGAACCTGGGCTTCAACGTCACTGGCCTCATTGCTTCCCTGTCCATCGGCGGCCTGGCGGTGGGTTTAGCCGCGCAGGACACCCTTGCCAACCTCTTCGGCGCGGTGGCCATTTTAGTGGACAAGCCATTCAAAGTCGGCGACCGCATCCAACTCGACGCCATTGACGGCACGGTGGAGACCATCGGCTTCCGTAGCACGCGGGTGCGGAACCAGGACGGCTTTCTGGTGGTCATTCCCAACAAAACCATGGGCAACGCTGCCATCACCAACGTGGCGGAGCGCCCGAACATCAAGACCATGATGAACATCGGCGTCACCTACGACACTCCGGCCGAAAAGGTCCAGCGGGCCATGCAGATCATCGAGGAGATTTACAAGCCGCACCCGAAAACCAGCGACCTCATCATCAGCTTCAACAAGTTTGAAAGCTCTTCACTGAACATCTTGGTGGTTCACTGGTGGAACTCCAAGGACTTCAAGGAATACCTGCAGGGCTTTCAGCAGCTGAACCTCGAGCTCAAGCGCCGCTTTGACGCCGAGGGCATTAGCTTCGCCTTCCCCACGCAGACGGTCTATCTCCGGCAGGAATCCGAGTGGCGCATGGCCGCACTCGACGGCACCGCCACCGCCCACCCCAAAGCCAGCTGACCCGCACCCAACTCACCTGACTGGTGCTGATCTCTGAGCTAATTTTTCCTGCGCAACACAGACACTGATTGAAAAATTTTGGCGCTGTTTGGCGCCGGGCGCGGAATCACAACTACGGCAAGTTAAAGGTGACCCGCCGGTTGAAGCGCAAGTAAGGGGAAACCCATTTGCAGCTTTCGTTTTAAGGTTGAACTCAACCTGCCGCCGACGCAGCCTTATTCAGTCATTTCCGGCCCCGCTGTGCATCAAACCAAGGAAGACCAACGCCTCTACGAAACGCCGCGCGAGCAAGACGCGCCGTGGCGCAAGTGGGGGCCGTATGTCTCAGAGCGTTCGTGGGCTGGGGTGCGTGAAGATTACAGCGCAGACGGTAATGCCTGGGCCTACTTCCCGCACGAGCACGCGCGCTCACGGGCCTACCGCTGGGGGGAGGACGGGCTGGCGGGGATTTGTGATCGCTATCAGGTGATGTGTTTCGCACTGGCGTTGTGGAACGAGCGTGACCCGATTCTTAAGGAGCGTCTCTTCGGACTGACGCCCTACGAGGGTAATCACGGTGAGGATGTGAAGGAGTATTACTTCTACCTCGACTCAACCCCGACGCATTCCTACCTCAAATGGAACTACAAGTACCCGCAGTGCGCCTTCCCCTACCAGCGCCTCATCGAGGAAAACCAGCGGCGCGGGCCAATGGATCCCGAGTTTGAGCTGCTTGACACCGGCGCGTTTCACGAAGATCGCTACTTCGACGTGTTCGTGGAATACGCCAAGGCGGGCCCGGAGGACATCTGCATCCGCATTGAAGCCATCAACCGCGGCCCCGACCCCGCGCCCATCCGGCTCCTGCCGCACTTATGGTTTCGCAATCGCTGGGCGTGGAGCAACGACACCTATCCCAAACCGCGCATTCGCATCGGTAAAACTTCCCGCACGCATCTCACGCTCGTCGCGGATGATTCTCGCTGTCCTAGCATCGAGCGGCTGCCGTTCGACTACCGGCTCGGCACGTATCAGCTTTACGCACAACTTGGTGGCCGTCCTCTCTTCACGGACAACGAGACGAACGCAGAACTTCTTTTCGGCCCCGGGGCGTCAAATCGCAGCTCCCACGTGAAGGACGCCTTTCATCGCCACCTCATCAATGGCGAGTCGTGCATCAACCCGCAACAGGTCGGCACGAAGGCATGTCTTGATTACCGTTTCGAGGTGCCGCCCGGCGAATCCGCCGTCGTGCGTTTGCGACTGATGAATCGTGCGCTGGCGCGGCCACTCGCCGGAGTTGAAACCACGCTGCAGACGCGCCGTGACGAGGCCGACGAATTTTACCAGTCCATTGCGCCCAAGACCGCCACCGCCGACGAGAAACGCATCCAACGCCAAGCGCTCGCCGGCCTCTTGTGGAGCAAGCAAATTTATCGCTTTGACGTGAGCAAATGGCTGACGGGCGACAACCCCGCCGCCCCGCCGCCAGAGTCACGCGCAAAGATTCGTAACCGTCACTGGCAGCACCTGAACTCCAAGCGCATCATCTCGATGCCAGACAAATGGGAGTATCCCTGGTTTGCCGCGTGGGACCTGGCGTTCCAGGCCGTGCCCTTCGCGCTCGTAGACGCGGAATTTGCCAAGCAGCAACTCTGGCTCCTGCTGTTCGAGCAGTTCCAGCACCCAAACGGGCAGATTCCGGCCTACGAGTGGGAGTTCAGCGACATGAACCCGCCCGTCCACGCGTGGGCCGTGTGGCGGGTCTACAACATGGATCGCGTCCGCCGTGGCAAGGCGGACCGCGATTTCCTCGAACGCTGCTTCCACAAGCTGCTGATGAACTTCGCGTGGTGGGTCAATAAGGTAGACCGCGAAGGCAACAACGTCTTCGAGGGCGGCTTCCTCGGTCTGGACAACATCACCGTGTTGGACCGCAGCGAGAAACTACCCGATGGCACAACACTCCAGCAGTCTGACGGCACCGGCTGGATGGGCATGTTCTGCCTGAACATGATGCGCATCGCGCTCGAGCTGGCGAAGGAGAACAAAACCTACGAGGCCACTGCCACCAAGTTCTTCGAGCACTACGTCTATATTGGCTCCGCGATGAAGCACATGGGCGGTGGCGGCTTGGAAATGTGGGATGCGCAGGACGGGTTTTTCTACGACGTGCTCCGGCATCCTGACGGGCGGTACGACAAGTTCCGCGTGCGCTCGCTCGTCGGGCTGATCCCCATGTTCGCCATCGAGCGGCTGGAGGAAAAGTGGCTGGAACCGTTCAAGGAGTTCCGCGCGAACATGAACTGGTTTCTCGAGCACCGCGCCGACCTCGTGCAACGGTGCGTCACCACTTTGGAAGAAAACGGCCAGAAGGTCCACGTCCTCGCCGTGATGAACCCGGAGCAAATTCACCAGCTGTTGCGCGTGATTTGGAACCCCGGCGAGTTTCGCTCACCCTACGGCCTGCGCAGCCTCTCCAAACACCACCAGCAACACCCCTACGTTCTGGACCACCGGAACATCGGCTACGAGCCGGGGGAATCCATTGCTAAGCTCAAGGGCGGCAACTCAAACTGGCGCGGGCCGATCTGGTTCCCGACGACGTTCATGATGATCGAGACCTTGCGCAAGCTACGCAAAGCTTACGGCGGTCAGTTCACTATTCCCAACTGCTCGGAGGACGAGACGCCCATCAACCTTGATGAACTCGCCGGTGGCTTTGCCGAACGGCTCATTCGTATTTTTGCGCGTGATGCCCAAGGCCGCCGGGCCGTTTTTGGCACGAACGAGAAGTTCCAAACTGACCCGCACTGGCGCGACAACGTGCTCTTCTACGAGTACTTTCATGCTGATACAGGCGCAGGCCTCGGAGCCTCGCATCAAACTGGCTGGACCGCGCTCATCGCGTCGGTGATCGACGAGTGGCGGAAGTGAGTTTCGCATCGCCTGTGTCTGATTCGCCTGAAATCACCCGCGCGGAAATCACCCGCTGGCGCAGCGGGAGCGAGCCTTGCCGGGAAACCGACGCGCTCGCCCGAGAGGAGCCGCTGGAAATCCGCGTGCGCGGCCAAAGCGTGGCCGTGACGATGCGCACTCCCGGTCACGACGCAGAACTCGCGGCTGGTTTTCTGCTGACGGAAGGGCTGGTCACACGCCGCGCAGACATCATCGAGATCGCACCCTGCCAACAAGGCGAAGCAGCACATCTCGGCAACACGCTGAACGTCTTCCTCGCGCCATCGGTAAGTGTGGATTTCGCCCAACTCACCCGCCACGTCTTCGCCTCGTCGTCCTGCGGACTGTGCGGCAAGGCGACCATCGAGTCCGTTCACCAGCATTTCCCGCCGGTAGAGTCCCCCGTCCGCGTGGCCCCGACGACGCTGCTGGAACTACCGCGGCAGTTGGCCATCCTCCAGGCCACCTTCGCCCAGACCGGTGGCCTGCACGCCGCCGCTCTATTCACGGCCGCAGGCCAACTCCTCGTGCTGCGCGAGGACGTGGGCCGGCACAACGCCGTGGACAAGGTGCTCGGCTGGGCCTTCCTCAATGGCCCGTTCCCGCTGGATGCGCACATCCTGCTGGTCAGCGGCCGTGCGTCGTTCGAGATCATGCAGAAGGCGCTCGCCGCGCGCGTGCCGATCGTGGCCGCCGTCTCCGCGCCGTCCAGCCTCGCCGTCGAGTTCGCACGCCGCAGCGGACAAACACTGATCGGGTTCCTGCGGGGATCAGCCATGAATCTGTACGCGGGCGAAGCGCGCGTGAGATGACCCTTTTGGGCCATCCTGAATTCCCCGGGCTGCCCACGCGTCAGTTAAAGCAGTCCGCCCAAGTTGTCTTGCCCGCATGAGCATCGCCGCCTGCCACTTTCACCACGCGCCCTGCCGGGACTTTGCCGTCGCACTGCTGCTGGCACTGACCGTCGTAACGAATCACGCGCAGATCCCGCCGCCCACCGACGCGCCCAAGCCGCGCACGCCCGAGCAAAGTGCCGCTGCGTTCAAGCTGCCCGCGGGATTCCGCATGGAAGTCGTCGCCAGCGAGCCGCTGCTCGCGTCGCCCTCGGGCATCGCGTGGGACGAACGCGGGCGGATGTTTGTGAGCGAACTCCACGGCTACAACCTCGCCGGCCAGCTCGACATCGAGGAACTCAACCAGACCGGCAAGCTCGACACCCAAGTGCGCCGCGTGCAGGCCGACGCGAAGCACAAGCACGCCGCCGAGAAGGGAACGTTCGGTGTCATCAAGCTCCTCACCGACACCAACGGCGACGGGCGCATGGACCAAGCCACCATCTTCGCCACCAACCTCCCGCCTGCCTACGGCCTCGTCCCCGCGCGGGGCGGGCTCATCGTCGCCTGCGCGCCGCATATCCTCTTCTTCGCCGACCGCGATGGCGACGGGGTCGCCGAAGTGCGCGAGACGCTCTTCACCGGCTTCGGCACGGGCGAGCTCGAGCGCGGCATCAACGCGCCACAGTGGGGCGCGGACGGCTGGATTTACTTCGGGCGCGGCTGGCCGGGCGGTCCCATCACCGGGCCGAAACTCGCGAAGCCCGTGAACTTGCCCGGCTCCGACTTCCGCATCCGCGCGGACGGCAGCGCCATCGAACCGGTCACGGGGCAAACGCACACGTTCGGCTTCACGTTCACCGAGGCGGGCGACCGCTTCACAGTCACGACCACCAGCAGTTTCTTCGTCGCGCCGCTGCCGTGGCATTACCTCGCGCGCAACCCCGACATCGCTTCCGGCACGCCGCAAGTCGCCGTGGGCGACCGCCGCGCCTATTCCATTTCCAAGCCGCATCCGTGGCGGCAGAAACGCGCCGACGACCCCGCCTACTTCCAATACTACAAGAGCCGATACGGCGCGGCGGAAAGCGAGCCGGACGGCTGGTTCACCGCCGCGTGCGGGCCGTTGCTTTACCAAGACCACGCACTGCCTGGCTTGCATGGCCAGTATTTCCTTTGCGAACCCTCGGGCAACCTCATCCACCGCGCGCTCGTCGTGCCGGATGGTCCGGCGCTCACGCTTCGCCGCGCGCCGGGCGAGGAGCAGTCCGAGTTCGCCGCCACCACGGACCAGTGGAGCCACCCGATGCACTTGCTGCACGGGCCCGACGGCGCGATTTGGGTGGTGGATTACTATCGCGAAATCATCGAGGACTACTCCGCCATCCCGCGCCATCTCCAGCAGCAATACGGCCTCTACGCCGGCCACGACCGCGGCCGCATCTACCGCCTCACGTACGACCAGCAGGCGCCCGCGCCCGCCGCGGACATGAGCAAACTCGACGCGACCGCGCTCGCGTTGGAAACCGCCAGTCCGCTCCTCTGGCGGCGGCAAACCGCGCAGCGCTTGCTGGCCGAACGCAACGACCACACCGCAGCGCAAGCGGTCAAAGCACGGCTGGGCGGCAGGAACGCGGCTTCCTCGCTCATCACCGCGTTGCGGACGCTCGACCAACTAAACGCTCTGAAGCCGGCTGATTTGCAGCCGTTTCTGGGTCGGCCCGAGGAAGCAGTTCGCATCCACGCGCTGCAACTGGCCGACCGCTGGCTCTCCCACGACGGCGGGCGCTCGTTGCTTGACGCGGTGCTGGCCGCTGCCGCTGTCGAGACCAGTCCGCGCGTGCAAATCCAGTTCGCCCTCAGCCTCGGTGAGAGCCGCGACCCGCGCGCGTTCGCGATGCTCGCCCGCTACGCCCGCGAGCGCCTCAACGTGCGGTGGATGGACACGGCGATTCTCTCCTCCCTCCACCAGCGCGGCGGCGAGATGCTCACCGAACTTCTCCGTGAGCCCGGCGAAAGCGCCCCGCTCCTCAACCGCCTCGCCCAAGCCGTCGGTGCTCGCCGCGACGAAGCCGAATTGGCCCGCACTTTGGGCGGGCTCGCCAGCGCACCCGAGCCCACGCAAGCCACCGTCCTCACGGGTCTCGCCAACGGCCGCAAGAACGCCCCGCGCAAACCGCTCACCGACAAATCCGCCCGCGCCGCGCTGGCCAAACTCGCCGCCAGCCCCGCCGCCACCGTCCGCAACGCCACCCGTGCGCTGGAGGACACCTTCGTTCCCACTGCAAGCGAGGGCGAAGTTTTCACCGGCCCCGCTGTCGCCACCATCACCGAAGTCAGCGAAGCGACGTTCCGCAAGTTCACCGCCGCGCTCCACGGCCCGCGCGACGCGAAGCGCGGCGAGGAGATTTTCAAGCTTGCCTGTGCCACCTGCCATCGCGTCGGCAAAGAAGGCCACGACTTCGGCCCGGACTTGCTCGGCGAACTCGGCGTGGCCGAAGAGACGCTCGTGCGCCACCTGCTGCTGCCGAACGAACGCATCCGCCCCGGCTACGAAACCACCGTGGTGGACACGCGCGGCACCGGCTCCGTCGTTGGCCTGCTCAAGGACGATGGCGCGACGAGCCTGACACTCGCACAGCCCAACGGCGCGGAGTTGGTGCTTTTGCGGAAGGATGTGACCGGCGTCCGGCGCGTGGCCGGCTCGCTGATGCCGAGCTTTGCCGAGACGCTCACGCCCGCCGACCTCGCCAGCCTGCTCACGTGGCTTCGCAGCAACCTCGGCGCGGACGCGGGCCGCCGGCTCGTGCTCTTCGATGAAGAACCGGGCTTCGCCGCGCTGCTGCGGGAGGAATCCGGCACCGCCACCGTCGTGAGCTCTGAAGCTTCGTCTGGGAAACTTTGCCTGCACGTCACGCCGCCGCAGCGCGCGGCGAAGCAACTTCCTGGCTGGAACTTCCGCATCGTTGAAAAGCCCGCCGGCGCAAACGAATTCCGTTTCCTCCGCCTGAGTTGGAAGGCCAGCGGCGCCGGCGTGATGGTTGAACTCGCCCGCTCCGGCCAATGGCCGAAAGCCGAAGACCGCAACGGCCGCTACCACGCCGGCCAGAACACGACGAATTGGCAATCCCGCGAAACCGGCCCCACCGCCCCGCGCCAGTGGGACACCGTCACGCTCGACTTGTGGAAGGATTTGGGTTCGTTCACGCTCACCGGCCTCGCCCCGACGGCGATGGGCGGCGATGCGTGGTTCGACCGGATTGAGTTACTGCGATAGCCATGAAACGACCTGTCCTCTGTTTCGCTTTCCTGTGCGTTGTGGGTGCTCAACTGCTCACCGCCGCGACTTCTCTCACCGATTGGAAGCCGTTTCCTCCGGCAGCCCAATCGCCAATCTTCGCCGATGGCTCCGTCACGCTGACCAGCGACAAGTGGGCCGGCCTCGTCGCGCCGCAAGTGCTCGATGAGACGCACGTGGCCGCGACGGTGACGATTCACGAGGCGGCGAAGGGCACGCGCTTTTTCGGCCAGGGTTGGAGCGCGTGGCCCGACAAGACGTTCAGCGACGATGGTTTCGAGGCCGCGCT
>Ga0194115_10004753_pt1 | contig 14443 bp, 10 predicted proteins | sample TA2MahsurfametaG_3_FD_148656 | JGI IMG/M metagenome (GOLD analysis project Ga0194115, IMG submission 148656) | Freshwater microbial communities from Lake Tanganyika, Tanzania - TA2015002 Mahale S4 surface | ecosystem: Environmental > Aquatic > Freshwater > Lake | place: Tanzania: Lake...
ACCCAATGGGCATGACTCCCAAACAACGAATCTGGTCCCATTCTATGCCTCCTCAAGATGAAAGCTGGAGATCACCTTCCTACGTCATCGATGTAGGAAGTTATTGTGTCACATCTGTCTTTCAAGGTGTTGAAGGAAATCGTATCGCACACCTAGGTATCTTACTTCATGAAATGCTTCATACGTTGGGATTGCCTGATCTTTTCGATTTGAGTCGATCTGATCAGCAGGGTGGGATAGGTTCATATTCTATCATGTCAGATGTTTGGGGGCAAGGGAACAACAACACTCTTCCAGGGCCATTAGATCCATGGTCTAAGATCAAACTTGGATGGCTGAAGCCAATTCCAATTTCGTTCGATCGGACCTACCGACTTCAGCCGTTGTCTACAACTCCAGAAGTATTCATTATCGAAGAACCCTATCCAGATGGGGAATCCTTATTGATCGAAAGTCGACGATTAGTCTCCAATGATGGGGGACAACAGACATATGGGGCACTTATTTGGCACGTCGATGAAAAGGCCACATTGAATACTAAAGCCGGAGGTACCTACCAGGGCGACGAGTGGCCCACGAATGGAAAACATTACCAAGTAGCTCTAGTTCAGGCAGATGGGAATTTTGATCTGGAACAGGCCATCAACAAAGGGGACGATGGCGATTTCTTCACGGAAGGAATGACTTTAGGGCCAGGAAAAGGTAGTACCGAATATCCAAACACAGATAGCTATCAGGACGGGAACGTCATAGAGACTGGTATCACTCTTTCTGGTTTTGAAGTGGATGGACTATATCTTCAATTTGAAGTAAATGGTATTGTGAAATCTATGAATCACGAAACAGTCACATCCGTGTCCATACGCTCGTGTCCACTCCAAATCAACACGAATCTCTGTACGTTCCATATGCAGAACATTTCACTCTCAGAGGACTGCGAATGTTATAGCTTCTGCGGTAGCGGTGATCTACAAGGGTGTTCCAAGTATGGCGAATTTGGTTTGATAAGCTGTCCAGTGGGAGGTTTAGTGGCGGGTTGTACATTGGATGATTGGGGATGGGATATTTCGTCGGACTACACGATTCCAGATGCTACAGGCTTCTTTCGTCCTCTAAATCCCGCACAAGAACTTTTTCTGGACGATGTCGTGGAAGAGCAAAGTGATGTCGTGGAAGAGCATAGTGATATCGTGGAGGAAGAAAGCGATGTCATGGAGGATCAAAGTGATATAGGGGAGGATCAAAGCGATATAGGGGAGGATCAAAGCGATATTGGGGAGGAGCCAAGTATTGTATCAGGGCGCGACAGCGGTTGTGCGCGGCGATATGCTGATTCGAGCCGGGGGTTTGCGGGTTTGCTCATCATGTTTTGGTTCCGGGGCTGGGGGTAAGGCCCGATGTAAGGCAATCCGATTATGTTGCTGTTAATGGAGGCAGATAGTAGTCCCGTTAGCGCTAACTTAGTCTTGCTTAGGCCGATCTTTTTTTGGAACCTTGTCCGCCACGATACTCAAATAGAGGCCACTGAAGACCATCCCCGTGGATAGCCATTGCCACGTAGAAAAGCGATGACCAAAGTGAATTACAGAGAAAAGAATGGTAAAGAATTTTCTCGTCGTCGTGATCGTTGTGCATATCAGAGACGAATACCACGTTATGGTCAAAAAGATGAAGATCTGCCCGATGCCAACAACTCCGTTGAGCAATATCATAGACTTCAAAAGAAATGCGTCTTCTGTCAATATCTTGATTCCTTCATTCCACTGATTATCGGCAACTGCCATGGGGATTAGAAGAATTAAGGCGTAAGCGTTCACCCAAAGCATAGTCTCGACTGCCGTGGGTGGTCGTTCGTTTTTCCCTCTTGTATCTTGTCGTTTGAGAAATCCTTGGCTGACTCCGAGGAAACCATCCATCGCAAGACTAAGAGCCAGTAGTGCCATTCCCTTCCAATACTCATCTTCATTCCCATGCTGAATCGATGTCGGATCATGCTTTATTCGCGAAAGGTTGAACATGGCAATCCCGAAACTGATCAACAGTGCCGCCACCCACTGTTGAAAACCGTATGTTCTTCCCTCTATCGCCCAGCCCATCACCATGGTCGGAATCAACTTGCAAGACTTGGCGAGGACGGCTGTTGGGTAAGAAACGAATCGCAAAGCTTCGTTGGATCCGACCATAGCAAAGACGTATGTCGATGATGTCGCAGAAAGTAGTGGATGATTGAGTTTCTGACCGGCCACAGAGGCTGGAGGAGATCCTTCAACTCTCTGCCAAATTAGAGCGATGATAATATTCACAACTGTCTGTAGAACTAAAATAAACGTAGCCCCTAAGTCCGACTCTGAGAGGATTTTTTCCTGAAGAAAGCCGTAGAACCAATAGGCGAAACAAATTCCTGATGTGCAGAACGCCAGCCTCAAGGGCCGCCCGAATCGTTCAAGGAAAGGTTTCTCAATTGTCTCATTCGACATGGTCCGGATGCAGCAACTAAAGGGGCTGGATGTGAACGAAGTTTACTGTTGGTGGTGTAGAAACAAAGACTAACTGTAATGAATGATTCGAAAGTAAACCCGGAGGCCAACATCATGTCGGATTGTCATGTCGAAAGTTTCTCGATGCGTCATTCTGAAGCTCATGACCGGTTAGGCACATATGTACGAAACATGCGCATATTCATATCAATGTGGCCGAGACCCGCGCGAAGTATCATACAGTTTGGGGAGCTAACAGTGAAAGGAGAGCACTGACAGTGACCAGGTTTTCGAGAATAGGAGACTGGGGTAATTAACCTGCATCTAGAGAACCGTCACAATCATGATTTCTTTTTCGCAAAGAAAGAAGTTATTGTGATATCTTTGGATGTCGACGAAGGAGTTTTCCTTTTCTTGTCAACATTACTTGACGCATTGTCGTTCAGTCGAGGTGAGCATGAGTCACTACCGCCCTCGGGGGGCGTACTGGGCTGCGATGGGAGATTCATGTTCCCACTCAGCAATCGATCCACTGCACGTTGCAGATCGCCGCTACATTGCGCTAGGGTTGATCGAGCGACTCGACTGGAAAATCCCATTTCCACAAGGGTAGCCACATGCTGACTAACCTGTGCTGGAGGATCGTCTGCATTGTTCGTCGGTTGTTCGACCACCTCAACACTGTTATCAGTGGAATCCGTGCTGTAAGCGACCTCAGTCTCTTCGCGAGACGAATTCGGGGTCTTGATGGGTGTGGTGGTTGTCTGATTTTCTATCGATTTCACTTTCTTTGGTTGCTGCTGCATAATACGCAAGAAAGCCTGTTTTGCACGTTTGGTATCAAGAAGGTTTCGGAATCGATTCTCGATCTTGCGGTAGTCGGCTTTGTCACCAAAGACAGTGGGAATCACCTTTCGTGGTCGAAGGTATTGCACAAATGATACCAACTCTGAGAAGGCTGAATGCTCCGAGTATGGTATTAACCGAACTTCAACATCAATTGGGGTCGCACCACCGGCTTCGTCAGTTATCGTCTTTTGACTGACAGCATGCTCACGATTCCATTTTGATCCATCTGCCCAGCCAGTGGGAAGGAAGGCCACTACCTTCTCATACCCCTGTTTCAATTCACGTGCGTAATCGGCACACTTGATGAAATTGGGTCGAAAGAAGGGCCAGATTTCTCCTGCTAATCCCATGGGAATCACGTGGATACAGGTTTCGGAAGGGTCCATGGTACACCTATGGATAATTTGGGACGAGACCTCTTCCGATTCCTTCCCGTCGACGCACTCCAGCATTCGAAATTTCTTGGCACTCACATAAACCAGTTGGTTTGTCCTTGTTGACGCTTCCCAGAGTACCTTTTCCTTACCGATGGAGTAGCAGGACAGAAGTATTAACGTTTTCGGACGCGGTACGCTCACGTCTGAATCCTTACAACCCAGCAAATCTACGACTGTCCCCGCGATACTTTGTACTGCTTCTTCTTGAGGTGCAAAGTCGTTCTTTGGATGACTGTAGGTAGTATCAAGGTAGACTAAATCAAGTTTATTGTTGCGTACAGCGTCGTCCAACAGAGGGTAGGATTTGAATCGTTCGTGGTATCTCATATCACCAGTATGTAAATGTGTGGTACCATCTTCAAGTTGAATGACGACGATACATGCTCCAGGGCAGTGATTAGCGTCGTAAAATGTGATCCGAGCTTCCTCTTTGCCCCTTCCCTTCAGTCGATAGCGCCAGGTTTCTCCATATCCATGCGCAATCACATATTCTTCCGGGATCTCGTGAACCCTGACAAGTAAAGACGCCGTTACAGTCGTACAATGAATATGCGCCGGTCCCTGATATTTTCCTTCTTTTGGCAGACTCTGATAATGGTCACCGTGATAGTGTGTCAAAATGAAGGCATTGTTCGGATCGTGAGTGCGTTGTAGGTATTTTCCACGGAAGGCATCTACGAGTAGTCCCGGACAACCATCAACCTCATGACATACGTCCGCGCCATTCATCTCAGATTGAAATACTCGATGGAGGGCTATCGGAGGGGACGGAGTGATCGGTCCATCGTCTTATGATGTTGGTTGCTATTTGCTGTTACGGTTTCTCCAAAGGCTTTCTATGTGTGTTGGCGGCAAATTCTGCGTGACGATTGTACGAGAATCCATACGTACATAACATACGTACTAGTTATGCTTCGCTGGCATCACGGACAGTCACTGTGACTTGATTCGTGACATACCCTGTAAACACTCCTTTATATCTTCCAGTTGTCCAGCGTATGAAATAGGATGCACTGTTATTTTGGATACGACTGTAAGCCCATTCTAATCCCCTACATCCAAGCTAGTTCTGCGTTGAGCTTATTCGCAATCCGGTTCATAAAGGAAGGGCTCGGGCCGGCGAATGAAACTTGCCGTAGACCTATACGTTATGAAGAAAGCTCCTGAACGAACCAGAACGGATCCACATCATGGCACCTTCAAGAGGTGCAAACGAGCGAAAGAGCTAGCTAGGCCGATTCTCCCGCGACGGCGTCCACAGGGATCATTCTCGCACATACGTATCTCGACCCTCTTGGTAGAAGGCTCGAGAAACCAAGCTGGGGCACTCTGCTGTGCGGGAAGGCGCTGCCAGGTCCCCTACTTCTTGTTCCTCGACCTCGTTGGTCAAACTTGCTGGGGTCTCTACTGGTACGCTATACAGCCTTCCACCGATGTCCGCCTCATCTTGTTTTGGCTTTCTTTCTTCCACTCTTCGTTGAAAACTAGAAACAACAGGATCGGCTGGATCCTCCATCTCCTGGGTTTCGAACGGGAACTGCATCACCGGCAGTGTCCAAAATCATCTTGCCTTCTGCAGCTCTGCCTTTTCAATGAATGCACTCTTCGTGACGTCATCACATTCATTCCATATTTTGGCTAAACGCTTGGTGGTTTCGATCATGGGTAATTTGTTCCCATTCTCGTCCACAATTGTATTCCGATTCTCGGCACAAAATAGCATATACGCCGAGGGTCCTCTCTTTCCCTTTGTGCTCATATTTTCCTTAGACTGAGTATGTTCTATTTGTTCCTCGAAACGCGCTTTATCTTCTGAGGCCATCTCTTCAAAGACTTTTCTCTCATCTGGTGAGGCCTCCTTCCACATACGAGCTAGTTCTTTTGTGACATCGCCTAGGCGACTAAACCTCTTTCCAACCTCAGGACGTTTGCTTGAAGAGAACAAGACATAGGCTGATCGAGGCCTCTTTGGCGCGTCTCCTAGATTCATAGAGGACGTGGAGGCAACTATGGTTTTCGTTGGTTTTCTGGTTGATGCTTTCTTCGATATACCTCGACATTCTTCTATCCAAGCCGCTTTCTTGCTCTCATATTCTTCCTTTGATTGATCCGCAAGATCCTGATAGGGCTTTCGATCTTGCTCCGACATTTCAGCCCATAGTCTTGCGAGCTCTTTGGACGTTTCACCGAGTGAAGAGGCGGTCTTCGTTACTTCGCTCCTTTTCTCAGCACAAAAATGGAGATATGATGATGTCGGACGTTTGGGTCCTGGTGGTAAATCTGGTAGATCCTTTGTCTTTCTGTCAGCTTTCCCTGATTTTGAACCCATAGACTCTGTCTTTTCCTGGATCAGTTCCCATGCTTCTTCAAGAGGAAGTTCCGATGGATCATCTATGTACTCGACGGGAATCTTTGCGTTCACTTTGTTCCACGCGATGTACATACCAAATCGACCGCGCTTGACCACAACCATCTTTCCTTCTTTCTCGCCAATCTCGGCTAGAACACCTGCGCCCAACCCTAAGGAAATCAAAGGATCAGGATACAAGTCCAGAAAGGAAGTTGCTGGTTCGGCATCACCCAGGGGTACTAACCTGATTTCTTCTCTAGGCGCTCCTTTACAAGGGATATAGCCGTTTCCGGATCAACTGTTAAAACATCGCCATCACTCGCCTTCAACGAAGTGAAGGTTCCTTTGTACTTGAGATATGGACCGTATGGGCCGATGGCAGCAGTGATCGGCAAGCCATCCAGTTCACCGACAGTTCTAGGAAGGCCCACGTACTGAATTGCATCTTCCAACGAAAGTCCCAGAACTTCACCGGAAGAGCTGCCTACATCAATATTCTTCATTTGCCGCATACGTGATGGCAAGGTATGGGTGCTTGTTCCCTCCTCGTCATCATCTCCCCACTGTAAGAACGCCCCATATCGTCCAACTTTCAATCGAATGTTTCTTCCATCTTCTGGGTGGCAACCTAGGATGGTTCCTTGTCGCTCCTTTATAGACAAGAGGCCATTCAATGTATTTAGACTGATCATAGAAAGATCTGATGCCAGAGAGGGGGGCAATTGTGCAGTCGTTGATTTGTCATCGTCATCTTCTGAATCGTCGGAACGTAACTTCCTAACATAGGGCCCCCACGGTCCGACAAAAAGGCCAACCTCGCTGGTATCCGAGGCTAACGAAGGAAGGTAGACTCGGCGAGCATCGTCATCCAGCTCTTCCATCTTCTTGATTTGAGCAACGAGGCCTTTCTCTCCGGCATAAAATTCGTCCAAATACGAAATCCGTTGGTCATCGCCAACTGTCTCGATGGCATTGGCAATTTGATCCAACTTTTCCTCCATCTTGGCAGTGAACGAAGGATCGACATACATCTTGCAGTGCTTTTCCAGAAGGGAACACACCGCAAATGCGGTCAAAGATGGGACCATAGGACCGCGAGCTGATCCGATGAACTCTTCACCGCCAGCTGCTCGTTGGGCACTGATGGCTGGTCCAGAGACGTCCTTAACAGGCCGAGGTCGTCCATCACCTGATACAGGTGAGCCAGCGTACGCTCGATCACGGAGTATCTTTACTGTACCTGCATACGTGCTTGGACGGCCTACGCCTAACGCCTCCAGTTCTTGGACGAATGACGCTTCTGTGTACCGAGGTGGTGGCTGCGTGAAGTGCTGAATGGGAAGCGTATCTTGACAATACACTTTTTGGTTTGCAGTCAGCTGGGGTATGTTCGGCGAATCGTCCTCGCTTTCTGCCGGGTAAACGACTGTGTACCCTGGCTTGTCGACTACGCTCCCGGATGCCTGCAATACAACCGTATCGCCTTTCTCCGAAGTACCGATGATTCGAATGGTTGTTAGCCTCGACTCCTGTGGTGGCATATGTGATGCAACGACACGTCGGTAAATCATTTGATATAATTCTTTGGCGGATCTATCAAAGGCTGATGGCAGAGCCTCAGTCTTTGCAAATCGACCGTCAGGCTGTATTGCTGGGCGGATGGCCTCGTGTGCAGCCTGTACATCTGCTTTATTCTTCCCCTTTCGTTTCGTACTTCGTTGTGATGCATTTCTTTGAAAATTTTCTTCTCCACCGTAATCCTGAATGATAACTTCCCGAATGGCATTTACAGCGTCATCACTCAAATGACTTGAATCAGTACGCATGTAACTGATACATCCTTGCTCATACAACTGTTGGGCCGTCTGCATAGTCTGACTGACGGATAAACCAAGTCGATTGTTGGAATCTTGTTGTAGCGTAGAGGTTATGTACGGAGCCGGTGGATTCAACTTGCGTTTCGACTCTGTGATATTCGCAATAGACCAAGTCCACTGTTCCTTTTCGAATCGTTGTACCAAGTCCCGCGCCTCTCTTTCTTTCAGATGGTACTTGTGATTCGATTTCGCTGTAAGTGTATTCGATTCTTCCGCCTCAAAGTCACTCGTACCGGACGCAAGTGGGGATCCATTCAGGGATACCATCGTCGCTGGGAAAGTATCACCTCGAGTAGATGTGAAATTCACTTTGATACCCCAATACTCAGTTTCTTTGAATAATAAACGTTCTCGTTCCCGTCGGACGATTAATGCCATCCCAACGGACTGTACTCGACCAGCGGATAGTCCGGGTGCAATTTTCTTCCATAAGACAGGAGAGACTGTAAATCCAGCAAGACGATCCAAAATCCTTCGAGTCTCCTGTGCTTGGACTAAATTGTCCCGAAGACCCGGGCTTGGATTCTGAAAGATACTTTCCGTAATCGCCTTTGGTGTAATTTCTGTAAATCGGACCCGTAATGGAGGAAGATGATTCACATCGGTGTCTACATCCTGACCTAATACCTGCAGTAGATGCCATGCCATTGCCTCACCCTCCCGATCATCGTCGGTTGCCAAAATAAGTTGTTGTGACTTTGATGCCAGTGTCGAAAGATCCATTACTAGCTGTTCCTTTTCTGGAAGAATCGCATAGGCCGGCTCATACTTGCCACCTTCTAAATCAATCCCCGCCACTTTCTGTGTCTTATCGGTCTTCTGCTGGGGGATATTTCGAATATGTCCCATACAACTCGTCACGACGTAATCATGATCGAGTCCTTCAGTCTTGACATATTCTTGTAAGATCTTGGATATCGTCTGACACTTACTAGGTGATTCGACAATTACCAACTTGAAGGGTCGTTCCCACTTTTCTTTCGCAGAGAATTGTGGTGGTCCATGAACGACTAACGATTGTTGTCGCTTATTCGAATACATAGACTTTCTCACCATATGAAGCGATCCCACGTAAAATGATTGGTATACCCTTTCTTGTGCCGATAGTTTACCAAATATGTTTGGTGGTAGTCTCGTTACTAGGGCTCTCGCTATGCCTCGATGTGACGTGAACGAAAACATGTTTATCCAACAAAAGATACAGAATAAGGGGCCAAGGGGTTTCGTCAATAAGTTACGATATGAACCATACATGGTGCTTCCCTCCCCCCCCCCTCTCCTTCAACCCCAATCCAGAAGAGCTGGTGGATAGTGAATCAAAACTTCGTATGCCGGACGTCTATTCCAATACTGTAGTCGGGGAAGGAAGTAAAAAGGGCGACTTTGATGATTGGTATCCGAACTCCTACCGAACAACATCTCTCAATGGAATCGCGGTGATACCATACACGTGGAAGTGACAGATTCATCGAATGATGACTCATCCGATCTCATCGTTTCTACGTTTGTCGCTTCTGCGTTTTTGGGGGGGAGGCAAATCGCGTCGATTCAAAATTCTTCCACTATACCTTACGAAACTCGAAACCTCTGCTATACGGATGGATAGCTATATATACGAACACCGATCACTAACAACAGCAGAGCAAGTACAACGAGAATAGAATACATCCAAGGCGACAGGGACGGATCCGTAAATCCTCCAACACCATGAGACGTACTGTCGCAGTTTTGTTTTTTGTTATCCTGGAGCTCGGCGGAAGAATAACTGCTAAACCAGGAGATCCTAGAAATAGTCACACCTACTCTCCCAACATCCCAAACATTACTTCGTCTCAGATTGACGCTACTACGTCGATTCATTCAAAGACAGGAGACACGGCTAATTCGAAATCATCGACGACAATCAAAGTTCCAACAGATAAGAAACCGAAGCCTTTGGTATCTGGGACAGCCTCCGCATCCTTGCGACGGATCAAGAAGGAATACAAGGATGTCGTAGAAATGGGAATTTGTTATGATTGGGTCAAAGGACGTCTAATTACATCCTCTACGACGACCAGAGACAGTGGTGATGTTCATTTGATCGTGATCGGCCCATTGGCGACGAATTTAAGACACTGGCATTTCTCATTCCGTGGTGTGAAGAATAGTCTCTATGAATCAGGGATCTATCATGGACGGATATTACTTCCAAAGGATTATCCGACCTCACCACCAAGAGTCCAATTATTAACACCCAGTGGACGATTCAAACCCTTTGCGGACATTTGTTTAAGTGCTAGTGCCTTCCATCCAGAAAGTTGGACCCCCCAATGGACGGTCCTTTCCTTGGTACATGGATTACGGCTACATATGTTAACAAATCCACAAGAAATTGGTGGAGTTGTTAGTTCTGCCGATGATACCTTAGAACATGCCCGACGGAGTCTATCATGGAAATGTGCCTGGATTGTGGGTAATACGAAGATCATTGTAGACCATAGGTCATTACTGGAACAGGGTGCATTAACGATTGAAATGGATGATGAAGAAGAATCCGATGGAGCAGTCAGTCTGAAGAAACTTTCGTTAGATTCCACACGACCCTTGACGAGTCCCGAGCCGGTAAGGGAAGTAGTCGATACAGATCCTTCGATAGCACCTTTGTCAGGTTTGGATGAAGATACTTCCGTCCTCCGAACCCCAACGACGCAGACATCCGACGATACTTCTTCGGTTGAGGGAGGGACGACGAAGAAGAAGGAGGAGACCAAGAAGAAAAAGTCAAGACGGAGTCATTCACAGTCAGAAACTTCTACTACCATTACAAGGACACCACCCACGATAGAGAGATCCATTAGAGCGGGATCGATTGCTTCGGCGTTGTCAAAAGTCCTATCCAGTACTTTCGCTCGTAGGCTTCTCTTCCTCGTCGTCGTTTGGATCCTTTCTAGGCGGTAGCCCTTAGTAAAACGATGCAGATTGACTCAATATCCTAGATTTATGGCAAGAGGGGAAGGCGGAGGGGGGGGGGGGGGAGGCAACATTATAGCTGTGTTTAATTTTGGTATCGTGTTTCACCCGCTCGACTCCACTTCTCTCTGAAGAGAACGAGCCAACGTGTGGCAATCTGGGACATTAGTTTCTCCTTGATCGATTATTGTAGGCTCCCTCCAATGCAAACTCATAGTGGGCAACACCACACTACAGCCACCTCTAGGTCGTCGTGAAGGTCAAAATCGGATAATTCGGAAACTGCCGTCCCAACTGACATGGACGACATTGACCGTTTGGTTGTAGGCCTCCTACTACTCTCCCTCTCTCCCTTGGAAAGGTCTTCCAATTCAACTGAATACTGATCCATCTCAAAAAACGCAAAACTCATCTGATCTCCACCACCAAGCGACCCTAACGTACCCGTTGCAAGGCTCATCATATCGACCGACTTGTTGGACTTTGTTCTTGCAACCGTCCGATCTCGACGGAGGGATCCTCTATTGGACACGGACATGTCAGAGGTGTTGAACACCTGTTCGGCAATCCATTCATCTGCTTCAACACCATTTATTGTCCCACTATGATCAAAACTCTCATCATGTAAATCAAGTGACGCCAACGACTCTTGATTATTGGCAATGTAGTTCTCTAACGTCTTTCGGTACTCCGGATGATCCTCAGCAGCATTGTCTTGATTGTAGTCCGGTTGACGGGCTGCCATCGGCTTGGAATCTTCTGAGCTCTTCTTGAACGATGATTTCGTCGACACCTTCGTCGTTGCCGGCGAATGCGTACCAGGCAGACCAGCCGCATTGGATCGCCGATCGGGACTGCTCCGTTTCAATGAAGCACTTCCCTCCTCCTTCAATGAAGGTAATCCGCGAGTGGGACTAGAATGTATGTCGCCATAGTGGGCCATCGAACTAGCGTTCGAAATATTTACTTCCGGATATACCTGGGGGGGCTTCAACTGTTCTGCTCCCAGATTATCGCCCGACCGAGCTTGTTGGAGTGCCATTTGAGCAATTACATGCTCCTGCCTTACCAGACGCTCTTGTTCTCGTCGTATATGTTGCTGCTGTTGTGCGAGGAAGCGTTGCTGCTGCATCAACTGCTCTTGCGTCGACATAGTGGGACTCATAGGGGGGCCCATACCATATAACCCGTTATGCGGAAAGGGAACTGTCATCAAATTCGATAGGGGCGACAAGTCCTTTTCCTGGAGCATCAATTGCTGTTGTAGATTCAACCCGGGCATACCCGTCGGACTCAAAGTCGAAGACCGTTCGACTGCTGTATATGCATCACGGATGACCTCACGATAATTCGCCAGAAGAAGATCATAGTCAATTGGCCGATCCATCTGGAGCTTTTGTCCACCCGCCGGCATACTTGTGCGTCGATCCTGGGTTCGGAATTTCCCACCGCCAGCTGTGCCATGTGTGGCAGATTGAGCTGTCGTGGGCATACTGGTTCGGCGCATCGAGGCTGCAGTCATACTGTTGGGACGATCCGGCATTCGGAGAATCGTATCCTCTGTTGGAGGCGGAGAACGTCGATTCCTGGCTTTCGCAGTGACCGAGCTACCGGTAGAGTCAGGTGTCGAGGCATCAAGTCCCTGGCTTTGTCTTATCTTCTCTCGCACTTGGGAAAGACCTTCATTTGTCTGCTGGTCCTGCTGTTCACGAAGCTGCTCAAGATATTCCTTTACATCGTCGGTACGTTCTCGTAAACATTGTGAAGCCTTTTTTCTAGCCTCCTTTTCATCTACTTCGACCCACACTTTTGGGCCATCACGAGGTGACCTAGGTCCCTTCGGGGGCTCACTACTTGGCGTTAGAAATCTTCCAGGGGGATCCAGTTGTCGCCAAAGATCCACCACCTCTTTCGCAACCTTCGGCTTATCCATTTTGGTGGCTGCCAAATATCGCTTTTTGTGATTTTTCACCAACTCGCGGAACTTAACATTTCCTGGGTGGCTATTCGTCCCGCCACCTCTTCCTAGGAGTACATCATGATCCCCGGGACTGAGATGGTACTGTCCCTGCGGGAAGTCCGCGTCGTTTGGTACATGGTACTCAAAGTTTGACATGGGAAATTGTTCGGTCATCATCCCCTGTACGTGTTGCTCGGTTGTGTCTAGCACAAAAGTTATCGTCGGGTGTAAAAAGTCTCCTTTCGGCGGGATCCTGTACGATGGAAAGGCTATCGTAGGCTATCGTACACTGAAGCAAGTCTTGCTTGTCAAATATTATCCTTGAGACGACTACAGGCAGGATAGGAACCACAGGTATCGTGTAGAAGGGCAAGAGTGATAAGAGTATGAAGATGGGAGCGGATGAGATCTTTCGCACCTCGCCTCCTATGGAAAGGTCACGCGAAGGCTTCACGACCCCGCGCTTCAAGGGCGCAGATACAGTAGAGGGACACATATCGAACTACCCCCCAATTTTTTGCAGAGATGACGAACTTCATCTAACCCCTTGAGGCATTTCTGATACTTTTTACAGGATTCAAAAAAGAATCACGATGACCCACGATAGTAGAAAACTTGTATTTTCGGCCACCGCGCGACACCATGGCGGATTAAATTTATTGGGCCACCTTAACCGCGAGAAAATGAAAGGAGTATCTCAAGATCATGTAAAATTGATCGTTGGTTACTCAGGGGGTCGCGCGCTCCTTCCCGAACCACAGAATTCTTTTTCTTTTGTCGATACTGGTAGCTGTCATTTGGTCGGCGGAATATCTGTTGTGCCGACGTTGTGATATATTTCACCAAAAATTCATTGACGTGGTGTCCAACGGGCGCATTTTAGTATCGCAGTTGAACCCGAATTTCTTTTCAACGATTTCACCTGCCCGACCACCTTTTGGGCACCCAATAATCTTCGCGTACTAGCCGATAGAAAACTACGGTATGGCGAATCTACTCCGTAGCGAAAACTACTGTATGGGGAATCCATACTATGGCAGTAGATTGAACTTCCTTTATACCGAATTTGCGGTAGACGGTAGTATTAGAGTAAGCCTTAACCAATCATCTATATTGAATTGTGATCGTGAGGTGTTGCGGCAGATGGTAGGTAGTAGCGTTAGTGTCCAATCTATCCTGACTTTTCGATTTTACATTATCGTGAGGTGTTGCGGCAGATGGTAGTAGTGGCGTTAGTGATTGATTGCATCACATCACCACATGGAGACCGGTCTATGGGAATCCAACCATACATCTTTCATAAGCAACACCAACGAGCAAGGGTAGCTCAGAGAGAATTGTTGACCTTGTTTGGACTAGTCATGACATTCGAAACGAAATGTCCCCACGATTAACAATTCAAGACGTCACAAGCGGTAGAATACAAAGTCACTGCAGTCGTCACGATCCCAATACACGTGCCTGCGATGATCAAAATCCAAGCACTAACCTTGGAAGACGACGATGCTTCACTGTCCATAGTCAGCCCAAGTTGTCCCGGG
>Ga0194115_10004756_pt1 | contig 14435 bp, 26 predicted proteins | sample TA2MahsurfametaG_3_FD_148656 | JGI IMG/M metagenome (GOLD analysis project Ga0194115, IMG submission 148656) | Freshwater microbial communities from Lake Tanganyika, Tanzania - TA2015002 Mahale S4 surface | ecosystem: Environmental > Aquatic > Freshwater > Lake | place: Tanzania: Lake...
GTCATTCGCAAAATACAAAAACCTCGTTCACCCCCTACCCTAAAATAAATTTTTTTCATGTCGGCACCGCTCGATATTCAAGCCAGTAGCTACGATCATCCTTGCGAGTCGTGAGCTCCAGCCACCACCCACCGATCGGCCGAGCCGCGCGACCCATCTGCACATGCCAGCCGTCTGACGACTCGTCCTTCCAGCAGGACGCACGCAAGAATAGCTGGCGCCGGCGTTTCACCACGCCTCGCGCCGTGATGCTGGTCAGCACATTCTCGTCTTGGTTGCGCCGATGAATGTGGCCGCTAAGGTACACATCCGCCAGGTACATCGACCTAGTCCGCGAGTGGTCAATCATGCCGCGCGTGATCTCGCCTCCGCCACCGTAGCCGTGGTGGTAGCAAATAGTCACAGTGTCCTTTTGAGTTTTAGCGCCGACAAAATTAGCAACGCATTGAACAAACGCCCAATATGGTCCGCACTCAACCAGCGACCCTTCGCGCCGCAGCTCCTGACACAGCCTCTGCAGCAAATCGACTTCGTGCCGCTTGCGGATTGATGTCTCATGGTTGCCGTAGGAAATAATTGCCAGGCTGTCTTTCCAAGGCATCAACCATTCAGCAGCCGTGCTCACCAGCAGATCGAGATAGTTCCCGCCACGGTGCTCAGGCCGGAGCACATCCTGCGACGCTCTCGGATCCCATTTCCCCTGCATGGCATCAAAAAAATCGCCAGCGATGATTACCGGCGCGCCGACTGCCTTGGCCTCATTCAGAACATCCCGCAACAGCTCACGCTCGCAGTGCGCTGAGTCCCAGTGGATGTCCGCCAGCAACAGCACACGCCGAGAGTCGCCGGCGCGCTCACACTGCACGCGCATGAGGTAGGCGTTTTCCTCGGCCTTGGCGATCGACCACCATGGGGTGGTCATTATCCATCAAACACGCTTGAGAACACATCCGGCATTACATATCCTCCGTGCGGGTTTTGCGACTGTGGCAGCTATGGCACAGCGCCTGAAGGTTCTCGGGATTTAGCCTTGCTCCACCCTGCCTGATCGGCCTGATGTGGTCGACTTGGCTTGCCTCGTGCCCGCAACGCCGGCACAGCGGCTCACGGCGCAGTACCATCAACCGCAGTGCTCGCCAGACGGAGTCATATCCGCGCTGAGCGGTGGTCGGTCTTGCCTGCGCCTGTGGCAGGTTCGGCCGATGCGGTCGATGTTGAGGCAAACGATTGGCCATGCCAACAGACTAGCCTCGACGGTTCCCGAACAGCGTCGGACCATGCACCCCGTTTGTGTCGAGCGGATGCCACAGACTGCTTCCGGCCTCGGCTCGGCGCTGCAATGCCGCCATTTTTGCCTTGCTTCTTGGAGTCGCGTCAGAGCTCTTCAGCGGACGAGGAGGTTCAGCGTATAGCTCGGGACACACATGCAGACAGGCCGAGGCCCACTGCCTGGCACTGAGCCCAATCAGCCTGTCGGGTAGCAGCTCCAGCCAGCGCTCGATGACTGAGAGCGTGTAGTCGTGGCCGCCCGACCAATCGTTGCTCAGGTCCATGACTGCCTCGTCAGGGAACCCGCACACCTGGCCAAGGCCAAGGACGCGATCCTCGATGACGCGCTCATTAAGCTTGCCAGTCTGATCGTTGTTCCAGTCGCTCATAACGCACCGAGGCGTAAGCCTGCGGCTCCTGCGGTGCCACGGATATGCCAACGCTCGGGACATGCTCCCAATCGTCATCCATCAGCAACCCGTAACGCACCGACCAGTCGAGGATCGGCTTTATCAGGTTGTCCAAGTCTCTGCCGCGTCGCCACCCTTTGCCGGTGTGAATGGTGATCGTCACTTTGACGCGGTCAGACAGCACATCGCCTCGCAACAGGCCGGCCGTAAACGCGGCCACATCGGCCTGAACGATCCACAGGTCATAATTCTTCGACCTGTGGACTCGTCCACGATTAGAGCGCCAAATCTTGTTAACGCTCGGTGGGATCGGCAGAATCAGCTCAATGGCATCACGAGCTGGTACAGATCCCGCGACTGGATGATGATGCTCGGCTGCTTCGACAGGCTTATCGTCGCCGTCGGTTGGTCGATTGCCGCGAGTGCATCGAGGAGGTACCGAGAGTTGGCGGCGAACTTTGCCGATATTTCGTGCTCGCATGCCACCTCGACTTGAGCCTTGCCGTGAGTGCTGCTGGAGCTCAGCACGACTTTGCCAGGCAGATATTCGACATCCACCCTGTTGAGCTCCGAAACACAAGCTACCTGCTTAATGGCACTGACCAGACCCTCGATGTGATGCACGCAACCGTAGGCAGGCTCCTTTGGTAGCACTTCCCTATATGCCGGAAACTTTCCTTCCAGCAGCGCGGCGGTCAGCACGGCCACTGGCAGGCCGTCCTTGAACCAATTAACCGTGACATGGTTTCGGCTTGCCTCGACTCTGGTTTCGCTCGCGCCTTCAAAATCGAACACCTGCATAGACGCGCGAGGCAGCAGGATGTCGCCGACAGATCCCTGCACGCAGTCGATCTCGCGGATGGCCAAGCGCCTGCCATCAGTGCAGACGAGTCGCACCCCTGTCTTGCTCGACTCGATCAAAAGGCCCGTCATCGTAAACCTGGCCGTCTCGGATGCCACCGCATGTTCGACGCTGGCGATGCCGGCACTCAATACAGCCGGCTCGCAACTGAACAGCGTTTTTTTGCCACCGGTGTCAGGAAGTCCATGGACCAATGACAGATCGATCGGAGACAACTTCCACTCGGCCGAGGCCGATGTGATAGTGGTGCCGTTTTCGTCGTGGGTCAGGTCCAGATCAGGTGTTTGCGCCGTGGCAAGAATGGCGGCCAACTGCTCGGATGGCAAAGCGATGTCGCCAACCTGTGCATCGTGTTGGCTGACAGGTATCCACACCGACATCCAGACACCTGATTTGGCATCGGAAGCCGACAGCATCGCCTCGCCAGGACGATGCGCAACGATGCTTAGCTTGGTGACCTTGGACTCAGTTTTTCTTAGGACGCGGCCGAGCTGCCGGAGCGCGGACGCCAGAGACCTCATCGATATCGTCAGCTTCATGCTGCTGTAACCCCAGCAGAGACTGGACCACATCCCGTAGCCGGTCAATCTCTGCCACCAGGAGCCGGACCGCGCACCCCGCGTGGTCCGCATGGCATCCATGCCAGTGCGTCGTCTGCGCCGTGGTGTCGCACCACCGGCGCTCTATTTCCGTGATCGTGCCGAGCGACAAGGCGCTAAGGCTTTTGTCGTGGGATCGGCGGGAACCGCTCATCAACTGACCTCGCCGCATTCGTGATGATCTGCGCCGCCGACAGGAGATATCTCGCCGCCGTCCTCGGGTGCTGCGGCGATTCGGATAGTGCAGATCCCGCTTCCCTGACCAGCGTCACCGCCTCGCATAGCTGCGTCGCCAGCTCCTCGTACCACGCCGGAAACTCTTTCATGGGTCGCCTCCAGCGCTGCGAGGAACTCGATGTGCCTGATTGCTTTCCTCAGATCCTCGGTGCCGTTCTTCTGCTCCCACCTCCATAGGTACTTGAGCACATTGCCAGCGTGGTAGCCTTTCATCCGCTCGGCCCCAAGCATGGCCATCTGCGCGCGCAGGCAATCGACCTCGCTAGCATCGTGGCTGTCGTAGTATGACGGATTGACAGGATCGCTCATGCTAGTCTCTTCTCGTCACATCGAATGAATCGCAGCATGCGGCGCATCGACTCTTGCTCGAGTTGCCTAATCCTTTCCCGAGTCAAACCAAGGCTGTCGCCGATCTGCTTTAGGGTTTCGTTGGCCAGTCGGCGCAACATGATGCACCGATGCGGCTGCGGCAGCCTCGCCACCAGCTCTCGGCACTTGCGCTGCTCATCCCTCGATATTGCGTCGGCATCCACGCACTCGGAGCTGCGCACAAACGGCTCAAACTTGCCTAGAGCTATGGTCTTGCCTGTGCGTTTGCTGCGCGTGTAATAGTTCACGCAGTGCGACCTCCTACTGCGCACGCAGACGCCGACATAATTAGAGAAGCTGCCGAGATCCGGATTGTGCGACTCCGCAGCGATCACCAGCGCCAGCAGGCACTCCGACTCCCACTCCTCGTGAGTCAGGTCGACCGGCTTGCGCATGCGCCTGGAAAACCAATACGCCAGCGAGATGTTCTGCTCGACCAGTTCCTGCTGCTCCCGCGTCAGAACCCTGTTCCTACTCCTCGACATCGTCATCCTCATCTGGCTCGGTAATTTCATCCGAGACCGCATCCAGCGCCATCATGACCATCCGTGTCTGGTTAGTGGTCAACGATGTCACGCTGTTAACGCGACCATCCCGCACCGTGTGCAGGTAGAGCATCGACTTGTCCGGGGTCAGGCCGATCTCGATGTCGACCAGTCCCTCCTCGACGGTGATAGAGACCTTCATGCGCGCACCTTGGCTAGAATTTTTTCGATGGTCTCGCTCAGCTTTCTGCTCGACTCGACCTCGGCAGATGACTCAGGATATTGCGCCGATGGATCTTTCCGCGCGACGCGGTCCTTCTCGTTCTCGAGCGACTTGTACTGTCGATAAAACTCAAGCTGCAACTGCCAGTGCGGGTTCGCGCTCTCGTACTGCGTCAGCGTGATCATGCCGCCACCAATCGACCGTCCGACATTGCACCTGTCGCACTTGGCGCACTGCGTGCTCGCCGGTCCCCCAATGGTCCCCGTCCACACGCCGTCGTTGGTGATCTGCCGCGAGTGAGGCAGGCCGCAGACGATGCCGCAATCAAAGCACAGCGGACAAGGCGCGCGGTTCACCACAACGGGAGCCACTATTGAGCTCTCGTAGTCCATGCGCCGCAGCTCTTCGCGGATCGCCTGCAGGTGCTCCTCGGCAAACGACGGCATCTTGGTCCGCCTGGCAATGGCGTGCACCACCTGCACCATCTCGTCGTTGGTCCGGCCTTCCTGATCAAACAAGGTCGCCCAGGCCTGCAGCGTGACGGACTGCTTGGGCTGCGTCATGAACCCGAGCGATTGATACAGCTCATACCATAAGATCAAGTCAGTCATGCGCTCGCCTCTTGGTCGTCCAGCACCAGGCGCACCCACGCCGGCGGGTTATCGCCAAAGTGGTGGCGCAGCAGCATGCGCATCCACGCCAGCTCGTTGGCCATCCACGACACATCGATGCCGGCCTGCGTGTGCTCGTACCGCGTCTCGATCTCGCTGATGATCCGGTCCTTGTTCATGGCACCACCTCCGTGGCCGGAGGCTTGGCGGACTTCGCCTGCACCTCGGCCAGCTTCTTCATCCACGCGGCATGCAGCGCCGCTTTTGCGTCTGGGTCTTGGTTTGGAATTGATGACAAATCTTTAATGGGTGAGGAGTCTGGATCCTCTCCTCTCCTCTCTCTTTCTCCTCTCTCTCCTCTATCTTGGGACGCTGATGTCACGCTTTTGTCACGGCCGACCGTGACGCCAGTGCGCCGTGGCGTCACGCTCCCACCGTGACCAGAGAGTTCTTTATCCTGTAAGGGTTTACGATTTTCATCATTTGCCACTGTGGCACTAGGTGCCAGTGGCGTCACGGTGTCACCGTGACATGAGCGTGACGCCACCGTGACATGAGCGTGACGCGAGCGTGACGCCACCGTGACGCCACTCTGACCAGCCGGTGACGCCGGCTCAAACCGTCCGGCACGGTCTCGGTGCCTAAACTGGCGAGACTGCATCAGGACGCGATCCTTGGCAGACTGGCCGTTGTGTCGCTCAAAATTCGGAATACCGACTCGGCCTTCCTGAATGATGAGCCAGCCGGCCGCACAGCATGCGTCGCACCAGCCGGGACATCCAAGGCGCCTGTCCAGCGCAGCGGTCGTGACGGAGACCCAAGGGTTCTCAGCCGTCGCCTGGCCGTCGAACCACGCCCACATGGCGCAGAGTCGACCGATGACCGCGTAGTGGTCGAGCTCCAGCGTGTCGGCGATCAGCCACACGGATGGGTCGTCAGCAAGATTGGTGCGTAACTTGATCCAGGACATGAAGTCAGCTCCTTGGCAGTGTAGTGATCGGTTGAAGATGGGATTGCGGCACGAAGTAAGCAGGAGGCCTACCACCGTGCGCATGGCGCCACTGTGACTGCTTGGCGTCTCGGCCAAGGATCCATCCGCGCACACAATAGTTGGGACACTTTCCTGTGACCAACACCCAGCAGGCGTCTGGATCGTCGCCATCACGAACGATCAGGTCGTAGTCGTGTTTGGATCGAGTCCTGACTTGAATGCCAGGAAGGTCGTGATTGGCAAAAGTGTTGACGCTGCCATCCCAATAGATGTTCAGCGCCTTGGCCACCGCGAGCTCACCGAGAGCCCCCTCAATGTGCTCGCTCCAGCCATCGCCGTCGTAGCCATGGCGATCAGGCAGGCCGTTCTTCACCGCCGCCAGTTGCCGCAGCCGGCCGATCTCCGATGCCATCGCAGCCTCATGCCACGACAGCGAAACCACCACCTGAGACATCGTGTCTCTCCGCACCCATCATGTGTGGCCGGGATTGGCATCCATGCCTCCGCCCGGTCGGGCTGCGCGTCAGCACGCGCGTGGTCGCAAATCAGCAGAACTCTGCCATCAAAAACTTCTTGTCAATCTTGCTGACTATGTCCTGCAAGTAGGCCAAGGATTGGGCAAAATCAGTAACAGAAACTAGGCTTTGGCTAAGCAGCGACGCATCAAATTCAAAATCGCGGTCCCACAGAATACGATCTGCTAGAGCTTCAATGGAAAAATCCCAGTCCTCTGCTTCAGAAAAAACTAGACCATCAAAAAATTCTTTATAAGCGGCTAAAATTGGTGTTCGGAAAAACCGTGAATTTGCTCTATTACCAACTCTGGCTTCATGTTCAATTTCCTCATGAACCGCATCACGAAGCGCAAGAAAAATATCGTAGACTGTTTTTTCGTTCCAGCAGCAAATCTCTGGTGCAGGCGCATTTGTGTCAAGAAGAGCCCTTGTTACTTGAGCCAAGCCGACTACTTGTTGCCTTATTTTTTCAGCATCGCCTCCAATAATTTCATGACCATCCAAGTCGCATTCCAGATCGGACAGTAAATAATACAAGCCATGCAAAAAGACCGATCGCTCTTTACCCTTCAGGACTCGGTCGCCTTCAGAAGTGTGCCACATACTGAACCTCCATAAGTAGCCGTTCATGACGCGCTCTAGGACTCGAACCCGGACAAGGACCGCCTACAGTCGCGCGCCAACACACGGTGGCAGGGTGCCGTGTGACTGGTGAGATGCTCGGCCCATGCACAAGCCGCCTGCCCGCACCAGTGGTTAGAATGGACAGTCGGGAGCCGCAGCATCCCCGAGGTCCGTGGAAGTCTCGGATTTGGCAAACGACCTCACGCGCGTGTTGATGTACTCGCCGGAGTCGTCCAAGTAGACCGTGGCCCTGACCTGCTTGCCGACCAGCTCGGCCGTGTCGAACTTGCGCTCAATGCCGACTGCGGATGCGAGCTGCCGCAACTTTTGTTTGGCCATGTTTTGAACGCTCAGATTTGGGTGCCCGACATTCAAATACTCCATGACATGCAGACCGGCATCAGGTCCGCTGACAGCTCGCAATCGCAGCTTCAGCATCAGGTGGCCGTTGCGACTGTTGGCCTCTTCGGCGCTTACCACCTTGAACTCATGCGTTCCTCCGCGCACAAACCTGTTGACCGGCGCCGACGCCTGATCCTGTTGATCCCAATCAATCTCCATTCGTAGCCTCCTTGATGCAGCTTTCGCACACTGGCCGGCCTTGCTCGTGCCGGCCAAAAACAACCGCGTAACCGTGCGCCACCAGCATCGACACCTGGCTGTCCTCCTCGACCACCGACTGGCGCACACAGAGTCGGCGGCACTTCGAGCAATCGACGCACTGCACTGTTGGCGGCACTGAGATGTGCCGGCCAAGTCCGTCGGTGGTCCAGACGCAGGGTCGATACAATTTCATTGGTTGGCCTTGCGACCGTTGTAATCAGCTCGAGCCTGCAATCGGCCAAGCACCTCGTCGGCCTGATCGACCGACAAGCCTTCTTTTTTGCGCAGACCATAAGGCTCTAAAATCTTGGTCCAGTCCTCCATTGACAGACGCAAGAACCCCGAGAGCTCAGACATGCGCCTAAGCTGGCCGCGCAGGCATGGCCGAAACTTGGCGTTCTCATCGCTCATTACGCGGCTCCCATTTTGATGATGCCGCCAAGGTGAGAGATGATTTCGTCGGCCTGATCGGACAGCAGGCTTTCAGACACCTTGCTGCTCCGGATCTTGTAATCCTGCCTGACCTTCTCCCAATAGTCGCCGTCCAGCCGTCCGGTCTCCTGCGCCTTCGCGTAGCGCGACAGGATCTCGTCAAGCTGCTTGCGCGTGGCCTTGAGCGTCTTTGCAGGCTTTTCGACAACAGGCGCAGCCGTCGTTGTCACCGGCACGACATTGGCGACAATGACTTCGGCGTCGTGTGGAATTTCCTCGGCCGGGGTCGTCTCCAGTCCAGCGTTGAGCAGCGGCACGACCCACGCCAAGGCGCTCCGACAGGCGCGGCTAGTGGCACGCGTCTGAGCCATGGCGCGCCTGGCGTACTTTGGACGCCGAGTCCACATCGGCTCATCGACGCCGACATAACCCTCGCTCGATGCGACCACCTCGCCATCGGACAGTCGTACCAAATCGCACACGGCGCGGATGTCGCCGCAGTCGAGCTCCTCCACGACGCTGATGCGAGGGGACAACCCGTTGGCCGCAGCGAGCGCCTGCCACCCCTCGGCCTTGATGTAGCTCTTGCCTTGGAGCTGCATCGAACATTGCAGGACAATGGCTCGGCAGGCCTCGGCCACCTGCTCGCCTTTGCGCACAACCTCGCGCGGCATCACCGCCGTGGTCTGCACCTCATTGGTTGGAACCAGACTCATTGCTCAACCTCCTGAATAACTTCAACTTTCATTTGCCAGATCCTTCCTTTGTTCCGATAGACGCGACCAATCGCGTCCTCGTACACCGACCACCCATCGACGCTTTCATGCCGCGTCCACGCGGAGGACATCGGCTTCTTCACGGTCTCCCATCCCGAGACCGTGTTGGTCTCCAAGACTTTCTTGCGCATGACTGTGACCTCGTCTCCGGCGTGGATTCCCACGCGCACCTTGCCGTTGCGGACATCCAGAATCTCAATTTTGATTTGCTCGGCTTGCGTGTCGACGACTAGGTGGTCGTTGCTATCGCCGCCGTGGCGCAGCGTCAGCACTAGCATCACGCGACTCCTTTCATGATCCGGAGCCGAGTCATGCGCAAAAACAGGTCGTGCATGCTGCGATCGATCCTGTCCACTTCGTGCTTGTAGCCGACCCATGCGGCCGTCTTGGCCGCCAGCATGTGCCGGCGATGCAGCACCAGCAGCTCATGCTCGTTCAGCAGACAGTCGTATTCGTCGTCACCTATTGCCACCATTCACCTCCTGAAGCTCGTCGTAACTGTCGTGCCGCCGTGCTGATAGGTCACGGCGACCTCGGTCTGAACTGCCGCGCACCCCACGCAGCAGACGGAAAGCAAAACCAGCAGTGCACGCATTTGCTTCTCCGGCGAGTGATGTTGCACTCACTTTCGACGCAAAGCAATACAAGACTGAAAAAAAATTGGCAAATTGCATGATCGGCCTTAAATTTGTGAAATGCCTACAAACAAACCGCGAGTGAATATCACCGTCAGCAAGGCGCATCACGCCTTAGCGAAAGCGCTTGCCGAGCGTGATTCACGGACTATTGCTTTGCTTGTGGAGTTCTTGCTGCGCCGCTACGCCGAGGAGCGCGGCTGGACCGACCTGTTGGCCGCAGCAGATTTGCCAACGCCGACAGCTCGCGCGCCGCAGTCGAAGCACGACTCTCCGCCCGCTGGCGAGGCTTCGTGACTTGCAGATTGTGCAGGAATTGCGTCAAATCCTGCTCGTCAATTCGCCAGGTGCCACCGACCTTGAATGCGGCCAGCGTGTGTTGCTGGCCAAACCTTTTAACGCCTGATGAAAACCAGCGACGGACAGTGTCATCGGATACGCGGTATTTGATACAGACTTCCGAGATCTTTAAGTAACTCACAAACAAACCCCCATCAATGGGGTGCGCACCTCTGCGCTCATTGCGGCGCGCGTCCAGGCGCCGGAGTAAGGGATGTCCTTACTTCTGTTACTGTACGACTGTTCATTAAAATGTGACAAGTCGCAGTATTGAAAAAATTACAGCCACAGGACTTGTCCGGCAAGTACACAAGGTACACAATTCCAAAACGCAGCACACAAAAACGCGGGGTTTTTGCGGGTTTTGCGTACACAAAATTTTCTAGGCTTATTGACGCAAAGTCTTGTAAAACAACGACTTATCTATTCATTTTAGATTGGTTCGGGACCAAGAGGTCGCAGGTTCGAATCCTGTCGCCCCGACTCGACTTACGACAAAAAGCCGGTACACAAAAAACGCAAATGGTACACAAAAAAGTACCAAAGCTGTGCCATCACAAGGCCAAGGGTCTGGCGTATGTGCGAGACCCGAGAACCGGAACCCGGCATTACTTTGGACGCGCCAACACAATTCAAAGCGTCGAGCGCTACAACGCTTGGGTGCGCAGGTATGCGCAGGATGTCGGCGTCAGCGCTGCGGCAGTGGCGAGGCCGGCTCAGGTGGCTGGACTCATGGCTCTTTTTTATGCTGACTGCCAAAGGGTTTACAGAACCGTCGATGGTGTCGAAACCGAGACGCTAGGGGTAGTTAGGTCGGTCATGCGAGAGCACATGGCCGAGCTGGCCGTCCGTCCGCTGCATGAGGTAGGCAAAGCGGACCTTGTTGCCATACGGCAAACCCTGATCCTGCGAGGCCTTGCGCGCAAAACAATCCGTGAATACATGCGTATTGTGTTGCAGATGTTCAAGTGGGGCGCTGGCTTAGACCTTATGGATGAGGCGCAGTATTTGCGCATGCGCACGCTGCCAGCGCTTCGCCAGGGAGAAACCCGGCCGTCAAAGAAAGTGCAGCCAATACCAAGAAAACATCTGTTCATGATCCTTCGTCAGCTCAAGGAACCTTGGAAAACCGTACTGGCTTGGCAACTTTTGACTGGCCAGCGCACGGAAACGGCGCTTCGCGTCCAGACAGACGAAATCGATCAATCTATTAAGCCTTGGCGGTACACACCTCGGGTACACAAAAACACTTGGCGAGGTCATGCGCTGACTATCCTTGTCGGTCCTCGCGCTCGCAAACTGCTGGCGCCACTGCTCCTGAAAAGTGGCTACCTTTTCCCAGCTAGAAAAATGAATGTAAGAGTAAATTGTCAGGCCATGAGCAAGCCTCGGGATAGTGACGCCTACAGACTGGCATTCACGCGAGCGACCAAACGGCTTGGACTTCCGCCGTACAACCCGCAACAGGTTCGGCACACTTCTGCCACTTTTTTGGTTGGCCGCATGGTTCCCGAGTCGATCATCGGTGCCATCCTCGGCCATCACGGCCGTGGCGACGATGACTCGATTTCCACCGGCTCCACCTCCATTACAGGCCGATATGCCGCCGTGCCAAGAAGGCGCGTCGAGGCCGTGGTCGAAAAATGGGGATAAGCCGCCTCGCGCATCCATGCGCCCCGGCGGCGGGGAGTGCTCGTACTCACGAGCGTGGTCGACGCGCAAACTCTAGCAATCGCTTTAGGTAGACCGCTGCGTCGTCCCGCACATGCGGATTTGATGCCGACCAGTCCCGCAGGTGACCGAGCTGGAAATGACACTCGCGGCATAGGCAGATCAGGTTCGACTCGTCGAGCTCCCGCGACGGGTCGATGTGATATGGCACGATGTGATGCGCCTCCAGGTCACGGGTGGCCTCGCAGCCTGAGCAGGAGCGACCCTTGATGAAGCGGCTGCGCAGCGTCGGCCATTTTGGCGAGCGCGGCGTGCCGCCCCAGATCATCGACCAGCGCCACATGCTAGGAAGAGCTCTTCATCAGCTCAGAAAGCAATTTGCTCACCAGCCACTCGACGAGCAGCGCCCACGGAATGATTCCCTGGCTAATTTGTTGTTCGGCAGCAAGCTCGTCCAGGGTATCGAGCGCGACGGCGTCGACCTCCCTCGGATCCGCAGGCGAGCCAACAAGTCTCGGCGACGCTGCGACCTGGCCAAGAGCGTAGCCAAGGAGGCAATATCCTGCCGCCACAACATCGCGGCTGAACGGAATCCGTCCGCGAACAAAGTCGATGATCGTGCGAACGGCATCCAAATCGATCTCGGCAGGCAGCTCGTAAGAGTGCGGCATAACCACCTCATATTGTCCAGCTCAGGCGGCGCACCGGGAATCCGGCAATCGCTGAAAACGCCCAGCTATCGTTCTGTCGCAGCATCTTGTCGATGACACTGCTCGATGCGTAAAACCCCTCGGGACCGGGATCACCCGGACCTGTCGGACCCGTGTGCGTCGACGCTCCCCACGAGTTGTCGATGCGGCCGTACTCCGCGCCATCTATCGTGCTGTACCCGCACAGGCACATGCAGTGCGCCCATGAGCCAGATGGCTGGCTGACGCCGTTTTTATCGCGGGCCATCTTGAAGCCTTGGCTGCTGCAGACACTGATCCCATATCCGCTGGCCAGCATGCGCTTGGCCTCGGTCCAGCTCCGCACCTGAGTCGTGATGACCTGATGCTTGCGGCTCTCCGGCTCGAGCTCGTCAGGAACACCCGACGCTCCATATCTCTGGCACCTGGCGACGCTGTAGGCGGTCAAATCGATTGAGCCATACTTGCCTCGCGGGATGAGGCCGCCAGTCACGCTGACCCACTTTGCGGCCCACGCGCCGACCGCACCGTCTCCACGGAGGCGACCTCCGGCCACCTCGACGCGAGCGCCTCCGTAAATGCACTCCTCGGCCAACTTGCGGAACTCTTCCTTGTCGCCGTTGGCGATCTCGGCGCACATGCTGTACTCGATAGCGCGAGCCGTGCCAAATGCGACACACGATCCGACCTCGCCTTGTGTCGCCGGCGGCAACAAGTCGCCTGTGACATGTCGCGCGAAATGCCAAAGGTGTACATGATCCGGAAGCGGATGATCATGCTGTCCGGCCGGAGTGTCGCCGGCGACAGGATACGGCAGCTCTTGAAGGAGCTGGTCAACCGCCTCGTCGTCCTTGACCCATCCGGTGTAGATTTCGCTCACTTCACCGACTCCAAGAGAGCCGCCGTCGTGGCGTAGATGTCAGCGACCTGCTGGCGTTGAGCCGGCGTGATGACGGCGGCTGGATCATCAGGAACTACCGTGGCGATCTCGGCACCCACGCGCTCACGCAGCGTCGCCAGCTTGGTGCGAGGCACGCCGGCCGAGAGCTTGAGCAGCGCGTCGTAAAGCGCGCCTGCCGTGTCGTATTGCTTGCGTGCCTCGACAGCGCACTGACGGTAGAGCTGCGCCACGGCGACGCGGGATGATTCCCTGTCAGGCTCTTGGATGGCACCCCAGATAGCCAGCAGCGAACGCTCGTAGGCAGTCGGCTCTTTTGGCCTTGGCGGCTGCGTTTCGCCAACGACAACCGTGATGATCACCGGGTCGGATGGCATGTCACCGAGTGCGGTGTATGCCAGCAGGCGGTAGCGTCCTGGCAATGGAGCCGTGACGACCGTGGCCGTCGGATCGGACAAGAGTCCGGCAGGGAATGAATTGAGGCCGGCATCTAGCGAATAGTATTTGACGCGCTTTCCGTCGGTTTTTGGCGTGATGGCAATAAACGCACCCGGCTCACCTCGCACCTCGGCAGGCACCTCGATCTTTTGGCCGGCCAGTAGCAGCAGCGCCGCAACGATCATGTGCTCTCCTTCCCTTTACAGACTGTGCTTACCCGCTCAATTTCCTTGGCGATTTGAGCCTGCGTCTGAGCGATGGCGTCCAGGGTCGACTCAAGGGATGCCAAGAACGCAAAGTGCCTGTCCCGCAGCGGGATGACGACCTGTGTGCCAAGCCAAGCCGCCAGGTGATAACTGCCGTAAGCAATGGCGCAGCATATAGCTGTTGGAAGTCCAAGCTCTCGAATGAACTGGATCGGATCCATCGGCATAGTCCTCCTCTAGGGACAGACTACCTAGTCGTGAGTCCGAAACTGCCTAGCCTGCGTGTCGTCACGGTGCCATAGATCGGGGTGCATCATCTCGACATCGACCTCCACCACGATGCACTGGTCCAGCGGTAGTCGGCGCCGGAAGTAGTCGCGCATCTGCTTAACGCTCCACCCCATCTCGTAGGCGGCGACCAGATGGTTTCGGTATTTGTCATTAAGAGTCAGGCAGTATTGGACAGGAACGCCAAACCTCATGAACCTGTGGCACCATCGCAGATCCGAGTGGCACAGCACCTTGCCGCCGACGCGCCGTACTTTTTCGTGGA
>Ga0194115_10004758_pt1 | contig 14430 bp, 12 predicted proteins | sample TA2MahsurfametaG_3_FD_148656 | JGI IMG/M metagenome (GOLD analysis project Ga0194115, IMG submission 148656) | Freshwater microbial communities from Lake Tanganyika, Tanzania - TA2015002 Mahale S4 surface | ecosystem: Environmental > Aquatic > Freshwater > Lake | place: Tanzania: Lake...
TTTGTGGATCAAAAAGCCTACGTAAGGCTCTTGTGGTCGTCAAGTTTCTCCGCGGGTATGATGCCGTTGACCGTTTTCTCCCTTCATGAGAACCCGAACCAGAAGAATACGAAGCTAAAACCTGTGAAAACAGGAACCTCCGGGTCCCTTCAATCATTTTTGCTCACTGACCTTCATTCATTTTTGTTGGTGACCTTCATTCATTATATTCTTGACAAACGAACCTCGTTTTCGACGACAATTGATCCCCAAGGTACAACAACAAATGGATGATATTGAAATGGATGCCCCCACCAACAACAATCGTCCTGTTCTTCCTCCAATGAATCGTAGTAGTACCGATTGGGAGGCCATGACTTCGATATTGCTTCCGGTACTGGGAACTCACCAGCTTATGCCACCCGAATCTCGATTGTTACATGACGTTACAAAAGAACTCCTCCTTTCAACGGTATTGGATCCTGTCGCTACCTTTGACTACGGACCGGACTACTACATCATGATGGAGGACAATGTTCTTGTTCCTGCAACTCATTCGTCTAGTGCCGCAGTCCGTTCGGCGGTGGATGACATGACGACCTCGTCATCGTTCTTGGGCTTCCTTCCAGTACCAGGGGATCGTGAGACCAATACCATCAAGAAAAAGTCCAAGCTCAGATCTCTTCTAAAGCTTGTGTCGGATACGAAGAAGAAGTGTCCCAGCATTCTCATTGTTCTTCTCATTGTTCTTCTTCTTCTACATGGGTTGAGTTCGATTGTCTTTTCATTCCTTTGAGATTCCATTATTCACAGGCCACAAAGTCAAAAGGACAGCTTGTGAAACCATTTAAGACTAAATCACGTCTACTTAATGATATCAAACCTACTATTCGTACAGTTCTCCCATCCCTTGTAGCCCCTCACGCTTACCATCATGACATTCCTTACGGAAAACGTTTGTCGTTATGACGAGATATCCAGAGGAGGAACAGACCCTTGGAACTTCCATCTGGAAAGAAAATATGTATAGATAACCTCTCGCTACCAAAGGACTATGGGTATACCCGAAAAAACAAAATTTCGGATGTTCACGAGGATGCATTTTCTAGCAAACCGAAGGGAAGGATTTTCACATTTTCTGTATTTCCGCGAATGGAATGTGTGGTCCACGAGGAGGAGAAACTCTTGGAAGTCCATCGATCTATCTATAGCATGGTGTTGTCCGGTTCTCCATTCTCGTCCTCTTCTTCTGTGGCCGTTGGACCATTCAGTTCTGTGGACGCCGAGGTGGTGATACTGTCCGCATAAGTGACAATTGTGTCATCGTCCATAGCCTCTACAACTGGAAGACTTATCATCGTGGTTGTATCAAGATATTGTACGAGAGGCTCCATCTCCAACGTTGCACCTTCTGCCCCCACACGGCCACACAGCAACAAGATACTCACGTATGCGCACGTTGCCCGTGTCTCGTGTCGTGCCAACTCCTGCACCCCATCTAATCCCTGTTGCGTCTAGCTGTTAGTCCACATCATCATCAGCTTCATCATCAACAATTCATTCCTATCTACAGTTGTGAGCAGGACCACAACAATGATTGAGTTGGGTGATAATTCCCATCAGCATCTTCTTCCTGGTTCCTCATTCTAATGGTTACAGACATTTTGTCCGTACAATTTTGTTTTGTTTGTGTACTCCTGCAAACCATGTCCTGCAGTTTTCTCGTGCATAAGACTTCCTTTCAATTCTTCCATTAATTTTTCGTGCCATTTCGGTGTACTAGCTTGCATCCTCACTCTCACAGTTCCGATGCTGGGGCATCACCGAGGAAGAGGGCCCCCCGGGAGTACAGCATCTTGTCATCACTCATCACTCGTCAATTGACCAACTCGACAAAAATTCTCCCGTCCGTTGGAATTCGTATGTTGAGTGTAACGTCCATTTACCTTCCTTTCCATCGAGAGTGAAAATCTGTTAGCATTGCTCCCGTCGTAATTCATCGTAGTTACAGTTAGCTTACCGGTAGTTACGGCTAGAGAAAGCTATTGATGGACAGATCAAAAAGTCGATTAGCATCGGTCGTCCGACACTTAGCGGGATCATCTTTTTCATCGCAGCATTGATTGTGGCTACTATGAATATCAAACAAAGAGGATTCTCTCCGTCCGTGTTTGGCATCGCCTTTCTCATGGCTCTCCGACTGTGGTACATCGCATCATCCTGTCGAGATTCCAACAACATTAGTGAATCCAAGGAGAACAACAACATCAAGTCCATCACAACTGTACCATCATCATCCAGAATAGCTAAGCATATCTTCAACAATCGTATTACGGGTTTGTTTCCAGGTTGGGATGAAGGAATTCCGATTGATCGAAGTGAACTGCCATTATCGAAAAGAGAATTCGTCCCAAAACGGTTAATTGCTGTATTTGGATTGGAGAGTAGTGGGACGACCTTTGTTCAGGAGACTCTAGCGAAAGCCTTGGGTGCGAAAGGACAATATGAAGTCGAATTCTATACACGGAATAAGGATATTCGTGTCCAACATTTCTCTCTTCCAACTGGAGTTTATCGAAAGTCAAGTCCGAATTTGGAGGATCAATATCAACCTTTACCCCTCGTTCCTGTTCATGTCCCATATCAATGTCGGATGACACCGTATACAGATCCATCTATAGTCCAAGAATCACCAACGAAATGTCATGCATTATTCGGTCCGATAAAGGTAGCGTCAGTTGAACGATACTTCATTAATGTCACATCACATATACAATTCTATCAAAAACGTGGAATCGATACGATGGCAGTCATCGTCGTACGGGATCCTGCTATGCATTTTCGTGGAATCACCAAAACACATTGTAGGGGGAATCAAACTGCAGCATATGAACAATATAAGACTGGTCGTGCTATCCTTCAAGAGGCGATGGAAAAATTAGATCCAAAATCTTATATCCTTGTGAGTTATGAAACCTTAATGACATTACAACAAGTCTATTTGAAAGAGATTTATAAAGCTTTACGGATACAATCAACATATGCACCACCGATGAAGAATGGGAATCTTGCTTACGTACCGAAAAGTTCTCTTTCTGACACAATCAAAGCACAATTGGAATTGGATACTGGAGTCATCAGAACCCTTTCTACGATTCCCAAGAATTTGTATGAACCAAAATCCTATGAACAACTTCGAGCAGAACGGGAAAAGAATCCGACGACAATAGTGTGAACTATTCTTCTGATTTCGAGAAGTATCATCCCATTATACCGTACGAAATCGTTTGCGAAATTCACGCCTCACAACGGGTATCACCCTGCGTCCCTGCGTTGATGACGCGCCTTGAGGAATCATTTGCCGACCACCAAGAAAAGGTCGTCTTGAAACTGCGATGCTGAGTATGGAGTACGATTGAGCCATAATTTGTAAACGACAGCGATCCCTTTTCCTATACATCGGTGGGGAATGAGCTGTTTGAAGACCAATGATGATCTTTTTATGTCTAAGAGCTTAAGTTAAAAATTCTTATGTAACACCATATTAGAGTACTACAACCACCTTCTCTAGGACGACGAAAAGGCTTGACAATGCCAAAGAATGGTCGTTCGGGGTGACAACCCCCGAAAAATGACAATCCTCCCTTCCGCCTTGATCATCCAGAAAGAATCGAATCATGGGGTAATGGTGAGAGTCAGTCTTTGTCTCTTTTCGCCCATGTTCGTCGTAGTCGTCGTCGTCTCTTTTTTCTCTATATTTTCCCTCCCCTCCCATTTAATAATCGACACACATCCTTTAAAAAACAACAACTGCATGTTTTTCGAATTTTCTCTTTGGATTTCCATTCCCAAACTCTACTACTAGAAGGCCCCATCCTCGTTTCCATCGGAATAAACCAACGGGCCAAGAAAAATGGAACCATATATCACCCGTCCCGCCCCAATTGGGTCATAGTATCTTTCTTACTGTAACCCCGTTCGATCTCATGATCAGACAGCAAAAATAACGTCCATGTCCTTCCCTCCTTATGGTCGGGTAATTCTTCACCACCTATTGAGATGAATCATTCAGGCTTTTGTGAACATCAGACATTGGCAAAGGCATCTGCTGCACTGACTCCACCAGGAGACATGACATCCCGAGAGGGGGTCCCTACTACTACGCCATCCGAAGTTCGTGGTGGTCGTGGTCCTCCGCCCATCATTCCAGGATGATGATGATGATGATGTGGTGGTGGTGGAGGGGGTGGAGGATAATATCCTGGAGGTGGACCCATCCATACCATAGATTGGATAGGTGGACCACCTCGTGCTGTTACACCAGGTCTTGATGTCCCCTTTGCGGGGATACCCATTGCCTTCATCCGTAGACGACGTAATCGATCACCCTCATTTTTTCGTTTTTTCGCACCTAATGCATTTTCTAAAAATTGTTTTTCAATCTTCGAACGTTGACCATCTGGTTTACTTAAAATCCGATCAATTTCCTCCTTCTTCTCTAAGGCACGTTCTCTTGAACGATTATTCTTCTTATCACGACGATTCTCATATTGTCCCCAAATTCTTTGTTCTTCCTCATTCCGGTCTTCTGGTAACTTACTTTCAATTTCAACAATCCGTAATTTCAATCTAGCTGCTCTTGCTCTGGACTGTGCATTCTTCCGTCCACGTCGATCCAATACTTCTTGATTGACGGGAGCATAGGAGGGTTTAATCCAAACCTTTAGATTACGACCATTCTCTTCCTGGTTTGGATCTGAATCGGGTCCGCCCCCACCTGTCCCATCATCGTCATCTCTATCTCCCCCCACAGAGGGTGGTCCATGATGATGATGATGATGGTGAGGATTGTGTGGATCACCATCAGGTGGTGGAGGATAGGGATGATGATATTGCATCATTGGACTCCCGGGAGAATACGGGTAATAGGACCCCCCTCCCCGTGTGGGACTTACATAGGCATCGTTGGATGGTGGTGGAGGTGGTGGTCCTCCAGGGTAGGGATGCATCATGTGAGGTGGTGGTGGTGGATATTGTGGTGTATAACCATAGGGAGGAGGATAACCATATGGAGGATAACCATACCCATAGGGTGGTGGTGGTGGATATCCATTGTAATATCCATAGGGAGGCGGTGCCCCGGGTGATCCGGGTGGATATTCACCCAATTTGTCATCTGGATGGTATTTCTTACTATTATTCTCTTCTTCATCCTCATCGTCTAATTTCACAGCCGCCTCTCCACGATCCTGTTGTTCATGATGCTGTGAGGAGGAGGATGGTGGTTCTGCATCCTCACCACCCACTTCCGATTCTGTCGGATCATCGACGACGACATCCTCTTCATCGTCTATATGTTGTTCATTCGGATCTCGTGTCCCACCACCACCCCTGGCACGACGTGGACTTCTCATGGTAGGTGATGAAGCCTTTCTTGGAATCTCCGTGGAGGTGCTAAGTGTCGAAGGATTGGGCGAGGAGGGTGGCGAATTTTATCCACTCCAATAACTTGGTGCAATATGGGATTCTCTCCGATATGCTATGTGTTTTTGCTTTCACTACTAACCCACTACCAACTCACAGAAACTCAACTAAGTGTGAAATACTTCCGTGTGGATAGAGAAAGCGTCGTCTTCTGCTGCGTGACAAACTCTTCGGAGCCGTTGATGGGGGTACGGTGTAGTGTTAGATGTGTGAAGTGTAACCCTCGTGGTTAGCCGGCTTACTAACAGGGTCGACTTGCTTTTTTCCGCATGCCGGGAGCGCAACCCCACCACTTCCGGGGAGGAAGTAACGATTACTACGGAGGGGATCCGCCGGGCCAATCCCTTGTAGAACAGGAGGAAAATCAGTACACTTTCTACAGAGAGGAAATGGAGATTCAACGCATTGCTCATCTAAGTAATTCTCGAATCCCGAGCATTGGGGAGTTGAATGTTCTTGCTCATTTTTTTGGTGGCCGGCGGAATCCACCATATTGGCGGACGCGGAGGGAGGCGGAGCGACAGAAAGACGAGGAAATAACAGTAATCAGGTTTCTCGTAGCAAACGTCAAGCCATGCGAGGGCGGGCTGGGTCTAGATCTGGCATAGCTTTTCGCTCTCTAACTTAGTTAGTTATCTCCCAGTGGTGATCCATTGACTTATACGTTACAATATTGGCTACTCACTTAAGGAAGCAGATCTTTCATTCAAAGAGGAGGAGGAAGAATCATCATCACCGTATTGGAGGAGAGAGAGTTTCATTGTGGAAATTCTGTAGAAAGATTGAAAAATGAAAGCTCACTCCTCATTTTCTGTCTTTTTAGAAAAACGATCGACGACATTCGTTTGAATCCATGGTGTCGTACTTAGTGCAAGTCCAATACGGATGGGGACAGCGAATCGAGCCAAGTTCACAAATGCGAAAGCTTCCGCTCCAAGTTGTTTTAGGTCTTCCTCATTGGATGGATCAGGCCAATGGCCAGTAATTTGTCGATAGGCCGTGACACAAACGGGGACTGAAACAGCCCAAAATCCTAATTCCCATAATGCATAGGAAATCCCTCCCGCAATTCCAGCATCTTTGACCTGTTGCATTAATTTTTTGGTCCCACTAAAGGGTCCTCCACCCTCCTCCTTGTCCGCCTGTTGTTCCATTTCATAATTGACTTGCATTGGTTCATTCGACATGGCAAAGAAAAAATCTGGATTCATCATATTCTCACTCATTTGCTGACTGGGATTAATTAATAAGTATTGAGAACCGGAAAGAGTTTCGATGACGGTAACATCCTTCCCCAGGACATCTTGTGGATATGCCATGGGTGATGTCGATAGGTAGGTACCATCTTCAATATTCGGATGATTCCGAATCCTCCCCTGAATTCTTCCATCTGACAAAAGAGTCCATTCTTCCAATATAGGCAAGACGTATGTGACTGGCAAGGGACTGAGGACTCGATCCGAGAATAGGGCACTCCTACTTGATAGTCTTCTAGAAGCGAGAGGGGTCTGTTGAAACGACAACGTTGTCCCCAACAAACAGAACACAAAGAATAAAGTATCGTATTGAGGTTGGATTCTTGTTGCAGTCATGGCTCTCCTTATGGACAATTTTTGCTCGTCGATCCCTCCCAAGAGCTCTCTCGTCTCGACGTTCTTCGTCTTTGACATCATGTACCAAGTTGCGTTTCATGAGGAGAAAACGAAAAACCTTGGTATGTCTGTCATTTGATGTCGGGGTTACGTCACTACTCCCTTGATGTGGTCGAGTGGGTCTTCCCGCGTAAGGGATGGGCATACATAGGTATATCACTATGTAAATATCGAGTCCAGTTTTGTGTGTACTAGTGTATGTAGGTATCCAGAATTTGTTGCATGTGGATTTGAAGTTTTTTGGAGCGACGTTCGTTTTTGGTGTTCTCTTGATTTTCACGACTTGTACTTCTTCCCCCCCTTTTCGATGGTCCCATAATTTTATTATTGCAAATAACAGATTCTCTCAAGGGTTGAAAATTCTCGATAGCGCGAATCCATCTGTACACCGTATCTATGCGGTCTGCAAAAGGCATGCATTTTTTGTGCGATGACCCGATATGGCTTACGGTTTTGGGGCGAAAAGGTCACAAGTCCTTGGTTCTTTTTAACAAGGCGGATCCAATCGCCCGAAGCCGCTCAGTGTTTTTTTTTCGGGTTGACCGGGCAACCCCCCTTCTCCAGGTCGGTCGGTCAAGATCGACATCTCTCCCTCAGAACAAAGCGTGTGTGTCCTTCATTCTCTACAATGGGAAGTTGTGGATCCAAAGGAGAGGTTACCACTGTTGAAGAAAGTAAACCAAGCGTGGCTAAACCTCCGACTTCTGTAAGTTAATCTTTTTGCCGGGATCCAAAACCATCAAGTGAAGACATTATTGTGTTCCCAAGACGACCCATCAAGATCATCTCACTCAAAAGTGCATCTTTTCGGACATATGTTACAGTCCTCTTCACCTAGTGCTCTTCCAATGCCTAGTCAGATGTCAACCGAAATTCCACTCCAGGAACAGTCTACGACGTCCCTGCCAAGTCGTGAGATGCAAATTAAGATGCATGGGAAGCAACGTGAAGCCGTCATGGGACGGATGTTAGATTTAGACGGTGACTTTAGTCCACCCGTCTATCCGAAGACCGAGGAGGATGTTAAATTCCTTGATAAGGCCTTGGGAGAGAATTTCATCTTTGGTGACTTGTCAAGAAAACAAAAGGTCATGCTTATTCAGGCGATGCAAATGCAACGTGCAAGTAAGGGCGAGACCATTATTACTCAAGGTGATGTCGGAGACTTCTTTTACGTCTTGGAGGTCGGAAAGATCCACTTTATTGCTGATGGGAAGGATGTCGGATCTTGTGGGAAGGGTGCGTCATTTGGAGAATTGGCTCTATTGTATGACTGTCCCCGTGCCGCAACGTGTGTGGCTGGCGAAGATTCTGTTCTGTGGAAGGTCGACCAATTAACCTTTCGACATCTGTTGGCACGGACCTCCAAGGAACAACAGGGTGATATTTTTGATACTCTGGCAAAAATCCCACTCTTCCAGGATATGGATCGGGGATTGATTGCTCGTTTTTCTTCCGTCCTCAGCACTGTGACCTTTGCTGCTGGAGAGGTCGTTGTGAAGAAGGGAGACGTCGGAGATATCTTTTACATCATCAATGATGGGCAGGTCCGTGTCCATGATATTGGTCTAGGCGATGCCATGTACGAAGACCAAATCCTTCGAGCTGGAGATTGGTTCGGAGAACGTGCACTTATGACTGGAGAGCCTCGTGCTGCGAATGTCACTGCCATGATCGAGACCCATGCATTTGCAGTCGATAGAGAAACATTCGAGACTACGATTGGATCGCTCGAGAGTATTCTGGGAGTAGAGTCGAAGAAACGATTTATTCGTTCTGTTCCGATCTTTCAGAAGTCTGAGTTGTTGGGTTTTGAATACGAACACTTGGTTGCGATGATCCAGGAGAAGAAATTTCTAAAGGGTGCCAAATTAATGGAAGCCGGCCAGCAGGCTCAAGAAAATCTGTACATCGTCGAACAAGGCAAACTTATGATTACCAACTCATCGGGGAGTATTTTTTTCCTTGGGAGTGGCGATTACTTTGGTGACAAGGCTGTGAAGGCGCAAGGCGAATACATCAGTGACGAGACATGCATCTGTGAGGAAGATACCACTTGTTGGGTGCTTAGTAGAAGCGATATCTTGGATGTCATCGGTGACTTGAAGAGGTTAGGGGCTACGGTACCCTTTGTGTCCTCGTCGCTCAATACCGAAATTGCGCTCCGAGATGTCAAGAAGCATCGAATCCTCGGAATGGGTAAGTCTAGGAGGAGCTACGAGAAAAGTGACCCACGGTACGATTTCTGTACTCTAACGCACTTCACACTTCATCGTCTATTCATAGGTGCCTTCGGGAAGGTTTGGCTGGTCACCACCCAATGGTCAAAGACTCCGTACGCTTTGAAGACGATCAACAAACGGCAACTGATTGACGCAAATCAGCTCGGTGGTATCCTCCGCGAGAAGCGAATCATGGCATCCATCGAACATCCCTTCATCCTGCCTCTAATTGGCAGTTTCCAGGATGAAATGAATGTCTATCTACTGTTGCCTCTGATCCAGGGAGGAGAACTGTTCAATGTTATTCACACCGATAAGAAAGACGGTATTTCGAACGGAGAGGCGATGTTCTACGGTGCCTGCATTCTTGAAGCCTTGGGTTATCTTCACGCTCGGAACATCGTGTACAGAGATATGAAACCCGAAAATGCGTTGATTGATTCGAAGGGTTATTGTATCATGGTGGATCTTGGTTTTGCGAAGATCGTCACGGAGAAGACCTACACCTTATGTGGTACTCCCGAGTATCTTGCGCCCGAAATTATTATGTCAAAGGGCCATGACAAGGCAGTCGATTATTGGTCGTTTGGTGTGTTGGTATATGAAATGTTAGTGGGACGATCTCCATTTTATTTTTACGGGACGGATCAGATTAGTCTTTTCAAACGCATCGTTATGGTGAAATATACATGTCCGGCGACTGTCAACGAGGCGGCAGAAGATTTGATCAAGGGTCTCCTAACTCGTCGTCAGACGTCTCGACTTGGAAACTTGAGCAGGGGATACTTGGATGTAAAGGACCATCCGTGGTATCAAGGGTTCGACTTTGACAAACTTCTCAACTACGAGCTAAAGGCTCCATGGATCCCAAAAATTACGAATCCCTTGGATTCTTCTTACTTTGACAATTTCAGCCGAGAAGAGAAACAAAATGATGCAGGCCAACCTCTAACCGCCAAGGAGCAGGAGCTTTTCAGTTCGTTTTAAATGAGGGGGACTCGACTGTCAGGGAATTCAGTTGTCACAAAAAGTGATTCGAGTTTAGAATTGTATCAATAATCTATTAAATGACTTGTAATGCCATAGACTGTCTTTCTTGGTCAAGTAGTAAATGTCGTTGTAGTCACCGTCGTAGGGGGGGTTGTGTCATTCTCTACGCCTTGACGGCTTGGACGATGAACATTGGGTCTCTGTAGGATCCGTCAGGTACCGTCGCAGTAATATCAAAGGCTTCCACATTCTGAAATCCACCAGCATATTGAAGATATCCATTAATGAGTTCTAAATGTTGTCGATCATTCATTTGAAGCCAAATCGCCACAGCCTTGGTGGGGAAACAACGATTAGATTGACTCATGATGACCTTCCCCCCCGGTTTTAAGACACGATTGACTTCCTTCAAAACTTGAATAGGATCAATTAGGTAATCAATCGATACGACACAGGTGACGACATCGAAGGTCCTATCTGGATAGGGTAGAGTCGGATCTTTGTTTAAATCCTTCGCTTCAAATCCACCTGTCAATTGATCATTAAATTTCAATTCTAATGGATTCATCCCCGTCGCACAAATCTTATCCATAATTTTGGGGAATTCCAATGGATAATGTGAGATCCATGAACTACAAATATCCAATATGGATGACTTGGGGGCGATCGTCTTCCGATAATATTGTGTCAAGGATGCAACAGCTGGTTCATCAATATGATAAACTAATCGGGGGACGGTATAAAATCCTGTATCATCGGTCGGATCGGATCGTTCAAAATCAGATGGCTTGAAGGGTGGTGTTTCTGGCCAAGGTGTTACTAATCGGACAGGTTTCACAGGGAAGGAATAGGGCGTCGAATCACCTGTCAATCTTCGGACTAACATTCCACGAGTCCTTGGATTCCCACTAGAATCATCCCCATAGGACATTTCTAATTCTTGATCCAAATATCGTGGATTTTGGGTTTGGGATGGTGATGAAATTCCCGCCGCTTGACATTCCTCACTCCCACCCACCGATACGACAAACCCTGACATGAAGGTAGCAGCCGATGCCGAAAGGAAACGTGTACGACTAGTCAGTGTTGTTCCACCATTCCATCCAAAGGAAGATCGCATCATTCCTCCGAAACTCATCATCATCAAGACGCAAGAGAACCACCGACTTGACGAACCACCCCCGAATATACCAATACTACTACTGCTTACAATCGACCCAGAAAGTCGTCGTGGAGAGTTGGCAGTATTGTGAGACAATCCAAGGTAGGGCATGGTAATCGGAGGCAAACAGTTCGTCGGGAGCAGAGGTGTTGAACGATACGTGTGGGGCAAAGTCTCATGTGCCTACTACCGGCATGCCGTAATTGCTGTAACTGTAAACGAGATGCAATCTTTCTTATACGGATGTGCTGGTGTGAAGTGGAGAAGGGGAAGTGTCATTTTGATGGCGTCATCAAACTTCTGCCTATGTCATATATGTCGATATCATATCTCAGTCAGTACTAACTGAATTCTCTCGGACAGCCTTGTATATATGATGTATGGATACAACCACGTGACGCTGATGCGTGATGCGTTGTGTTTGACAAGTGCGAACTTTTCTGTATCATGTCAAATATGGTTGTATTGAGTACCGTACGAAGAACATTTTCGAGTCGTGGCCCCTCCCTGTTGAGTTCGAACTTTTTCCAATCGTACCCTTGGCTCTGCGCGAAACTTACACCGTGAGGAATCTACATCGAGACCTCGAACGTGGATGCAAGAGGTCTATAATTTTGAATCCCGCACCCTTCGTTTTGCTCGTGGGGAATCGAAATCCATCCTCCACCCACTCCTCTCATTATTTTTTTTCTGACCTCTTTTTCGATATCAGAATGAATCCGTTGTGCAGTACTGATTTTGACCTAAGCCTTTCCAACAAAGGAACTTATAAATCCATTGATGCATTCATGAAACGAATGAATGAAGACTCGCTTGACACTCTTGACTCTGCAGCTTCGGAAGAGGAGACCGTGACAACCAAGTATGTGGATGTTCCACCCGCAAACTCATCCACCACGGTCTCTCGCTCAAACTCCCCCTCGAGCCTTTTGCTGTATGAAATGGATGGAGCTATCACCAGTAAGGACTGGAATATGGAATTGCGTGAGCAGCCTGTTCCCTTTTATCCCGACATGCTCAGAAGCTTGGATAGGAGATGGGGGTCTTCATTGACCGAGACTTTCGCCCCAGGTATCGAGGGTGGAATGGGTGGAGCTATTACCAGTAAGGACTGGAATATGAACTTGTGTGAGCAGCGTGTTCCCTTTTATCCCGACATGCTACGAAGCTTCGACAGGAGATGGGGGACTTCATTGACCAAGAATATCAAACCAGGTATCAATAGTCAGATTGCGAAGAAACCTCTCCCTCCAAAGAAGGGCAAGAAAAGACCTCGTGCATTCCCACTCCTGGGTGACGAAGAATACGTTACGCCCACAAAGGATGATGTCCTCACAGGACGTGGAGGATACACTAACCAAAACCCGGGGAATAAACGTTATCGGGAGGATCTTGAAAATCAAAAGGTTCTCTACCGGGAACTAGGTGAAACGAGGGAGGAGGTGACGGGGAAATTGTTGAAAACATATGTAGCAGAGGCAGTCGTCGTCCAAGTCAAGACGATGGGTGGTCGATTCTTAGATAAGGATCTGACGACCGGGCGGTGGTATGTCATGTCCGATAGTAAGGCACGTGAAAAGGCGGCACAGGCCTTACGGACGAATGAAACCAAAGAGGATCGAAGGGCCAAACGAATGAAATGCATGGAAAAGAAGAAGAAGAAGAACGAGAAGACGAAGAAGACGGATTGGAGTGGCCTATTCACGTCTCAGGTTACATCCAAGAAATATCCTCTTCCATTCGTTGCTTCCATCTAAAGAGGCCATCTTTCATGTCTTCATATCAATCTACATGTGTCAAAATTAAGGATGTAACAAAGGAACGCCTTTATTTCATTGCATCCTGTAATCGCGTCTGTATATGGTAGTACGGTAGTACCGTGTAGTACGATTTCTAGGAATCCTCCTTAAACCCTTCCCAAAATCATCATCGTCATTCTCATCATCGTCATGGGATGACCCCTGTTCATAATCCGTTTCCTTCTTAATCCGTTTCTATCATCATGATCATCATGATCATCAATGATGCGTCAAAGGATAATATATATTGCCGTCGGTCGGTAAAAAGGAAGGGTACGACGTCTTCCGCTCAAGATTTCTTAAAAGAAATCGGAAAAAAAGGGATCATTTTCGATTCGAACTTCCCCAATCAAAAACTTGTGGAATTTTTTTATTGTAGACTAGAGAAGTGACGGGGGATTTTCCTCGACGCACGTTCATCTTTCTCTCATCACATCGAATCGGGATCAATCGATCTATGAATCAAATGGACCCACCATAATCATCATCATCATCACTGGTCAGTAATCTTTTGGCTCACACAAAAGATGAGATTGATGGCTTTGAAAAGGGATGGATAGTAAAAGAGATGATTACATTTCGATTCACACTGCACTCTCAGAAGGGAGATTTCCTTGTTCTTTGCTTTGGAAAATGAGGAGTTTTTTCGTTTGTATTCTTGAATACCCGTATCCTTCTTGGGAAGCTCGACCTTCCATCAGTCGGGGAGGCGGTAGGTTGCGATGGGTAGTAGTATCATATGCACATGCGATCCCCTTATAAACGAAGGCCGACCACAAGCAGGGGTAATAGTAGATACCGAAATTGCACAGAAAGTGCTACACTACCATATAGCTGTGCCAAGGGCAAGATGATGATAGTTTGGAGATTTGATACCGTCTCGCGTCATACCATGTATCATATACACTGTAGTGACCGTGAGAACCACGGACAAACGAATCTCACGTCAATATTGTATGCTGGGTATTTCTGACTGACGTGGTGGTGGTAGATTGGTCCCATTTCCCTATATAAAAGTGTCGCGTGGTAGAAACGATCTAACGGTAAGGTTCTTCATCATTGATTTAATCGTCAATCAGCTTATATAAAATGTTACTTATTTACTAAGATTCTTTATATATCGAGAAAACGTATAGATAAAA
>Ga0194115_10004759_pt1 | contig 14426 bp, 17 predicted proteins | sample TA2MahsurfametaG_3_FD_148656 | JGI IMG/M metagenome (GOLD analysis project Ga0194115, IMG submission 148656) | Freshwater microbial communities from Lake Tanganyika, Tanzania - TA2015002 Mahale S4 surface | ecosystem: Environmental > Aquatic > Freshwater > Lake | place: Tanzania: Lake...
GTCTACATCAGTGTCTTGTATGATAACATCATCTTGCACAGTAAACACAAGGTCATCATCACTTGGATTTAAATTGTCTCTAATATAAGCTAAGCCCGTGTTAAGCGATTTAATTTCATGTATGTCGTTTGCATACAACAAAACAATATTGTCGTTTTGTATGCTTTTTAAAATAGACTCAGTGTTGTCGGAACAACCATCAATAATAAAAATAACTTTGAAGTCAGCATCTTTGCTAACACTCTGCAGTATGCCATTGCATACTTGTGCTATCAGATTTTCTTTATTAAAGACTGGAACAACAAAAAAACTCTTCAGTGTAAAATTCCTTTGCTAAATTTAAAAGACTTGCCTAGTTTTTTATTATCAAACCCAGCACACTCGGCAAGTGTAGGTGGGTAAAGTGGCATGTCATTCTCATCATATCCATTACCACAAAAGTCATATCTATTAACAAGTTGATTTCTTGTATTACCAAACCAGCCTTCTTTCATGCAATGGATCAAGGCACTATATCGCACAACAGGGAATACAAAATCTCTAAGAAATACTTGATCGTTGGTGTAGTAAAAAGGCCTAGAGACAAAACTGTTCATTACCTCTAGTATTTTACTTTCTAGCTTGCCTTTGTAACCAAATGCACAAGCTATGATTGGATATTCGTAATGAGCTTCGTGATCTCTAAACGTATGAAAAGTTTTAGAGGACTTTAACCACTCTTCGACAGCCATTTGTTCTCTAACTGTTACTCTACCGTCTGTATCTCTTACAATCACAATGTTATCATCGGATTCAAACAAAGGCTCAAATCTCCAAAACACCCCATTGGGTTGACCACTTCTATCAATGATCTCTACAGTAGGTTTTTGGTTAAAATTAGAAACATTGTCTGTGTAGAGTCTAACAGTAAAATCTGGATAAAACTCTTTAGCAAGTTCAATCTGTCTCTGTGCTCCAACTATGTAACGAGGGTTGTTGCCCCAAACACTCATAGAAAATATTTTCATAGGTCACCAAACAAAATTGTGTTTATAGAAATCTACAACTACTTCAAGCTCTCGATAAAAGTCTGCTTTAGGAGTCCAACCAAGCAGTTTAAGTTTGTTATCATCAATTGCATAACGAACATCTTGACCAGGACGAACCTCTGAACAATCTATCCACCTATCATACTCTGAATGACCAAAAAAGTCTATAATTTTTTTTGCTACTACTATATTGTGTTCTTCAAAATTACCAGAGATGTTGTATATTTCATTAGTAACTTCTTTCTCAATAATTTTAAGTACAGCGCTTGCTGTATCTTCAGCATGTAACCATGTTCTTTTTGGCATACCCTTGTCGTGCAATACAATTGGTTTACCAAGTACCAAATGCTTACATGCTCTTGGTATAAACTTTTCAACATACTGGCCAATGCCGTAGTTGTTGGTTGGTCTAACAATCACGTAGGGAATTTTGTATGTCCTAGCCCAAGCAAGGATAAGCATATCGGCTGCTGCTTTTGTAGCTGAGTAAGGGTTGCTTGGTTTTAAGAGATCGCTCTCGGCATGAAACCCCTCAACTATATCCCCATACACTTCGTCTGTACTAAAGTGTAGAAAGATAGGACGCTGCTGTTTTTGTTTGATAAGCTCTAAGAGTCTGTGGACACCATTGATGTTGCTTCTGAGAAACACATCGCTGCTAATAATGCTATTGTCTACATGAGTCTCTGCTGCAAGATTAATTACATAGTCACAATCCAACAAACGATCTAGATCGTTAATGTCGGAGTCTATAAACTTAAAATTTTTATTTTGAGGAAGGGGGAGAAAGCCGGAAGTATTTGCGTATGTCTTTTTATCAACACCAATTACATAGAAACCAGCATCGAGACATGCTTTAGTTACATGATAACCTATGAATCCCAAACAACCAGTCACATATACAACTTTAGACATTAGTTTCTCTTCAAATTTAAATAGCTTGGTTTGTCATTATACAAAAAATCATTCCAACAATCTATGAGCTCTTGCTCTGTATTTGGTTTGAATATCTGGATTGCGGAAAACATGGAAAGTGCTTTTTCATCGTCAGTGGCCCAATGACTAAAACCAAGATTACCATAATCCTGGTCTCTACCTGCACCAACTAACTTAACTGGAGCATTCTCATGGTCAAGAAAGTTTCTAATATATTCAAATGGTCTAAAAATAACAAATGGTGTAATGCTGTAACAAATAGGTATTTTTTTGTTATGAGAAAGACCGACAGCAGCACCGAGCATTAGTTGCTCTGCTGCCCCAACATTGTAGGACCGACTGGGATGATTTTGTCTGGCAGTATCTAAAACTCCAAAGCCAAGATCGCCAGTCAATAACCATATCTTTTCATCGGAGGTCATTGACTGATTAAGAAGCTCACCGAATAATTTTCTCATAATCTTTTTCTGTCAGAACATAATAATGTGTAAGAATACCGTAAGCAAAATCCCAACTTGGAGGAGATGTGTGTCTAACTTGTATGTCTGGATAAAAAACTTTAAGTCTTTTAGAAACTAAAATTGGATCAACGTAATCACAGGCAGTCATACCATTAACATTAGCGTATACTTTAAGACTAGTTAGATTGTGATCACAAGCAAATCTTAACGCTTCCCAAATACTACCTTCAGCGGACTCGCCATCTGATATCAAACAGTATACATCCTTACTACGATCAGCCAAAGCATAACCAACTGCAACTGTTAAACCCATTCCAAGACTACCAGTAGAAACGTGGATGTTATCAGCTAAGTTTCTATGAGGATGCACACCGTGTTTGTTGTAGAGGTCTAGAGCGTTAACTTCCTCATACTTTTCCATAACCACATACATTGCCAACGCAGCATGCCCAGAACTAAGAATAAAAACTTCGTCGTATTTTTTAGTTTTATAAATCTCGTCAATAATGTTGACTGCATTTAAGTTGGAACTTAGATGGCCAATCTTTTTTTGATATGAGATATCAACAATTCTTCTTTCAAGATCATTCATAATAATTTGTTTTAGAAAATTCTTTCACCGCTTCTAGCAAACTAAACTTAGGCTGCCATCCATACTTTGTTTTTATATGAGTGTTGTCGCACTGCCAGTGTTTGTATGTAACAAATCTATCAACTAGATTCACACTACCTTTATTACCAAAAACTTTTTTAAAGATGTTTAATAGATCAACATTAGTTGTCTGCTCTCCACTACTTATGTTTACTATCTCACCAGAAATATAATTATCACTATTAAGCACAAGATCAATGCCATCTAAGAAATCATCAATGTAACAAAAGTCGTGGACACCGTTTAAAAGATCCATTAGCTTGTTATACTTAAATGCAGATAAAAGTTTTGGAAAAAGCCTATGAGACTTTTCACCAACACCAAACACACTGTAAGGTCTTGCAACAAATACTTTAAGGTTATACAGCCTAGCATAATTAACTGCTGTGTTTGTTGCTATTAATTTTGTAAGTCCGTAATAATTATCTGGGTTAGTAAAACTACATTCATTTGTGGCAACTGGACTATCCCCATATTCAGAGCTCGATCCAATCTGAACCATTTTAACATGAGGGTTTGTTTTCACATAATCTAAGCACTGTTTAGTTAGCTCTACATTACTAGCCCACATCTTATCTTCATTATAAATCTCTGCTGCACAGTTTATAATAACATCTGGGCTGGATACAAAAAGTTTATTAGCTAAATCATCCTGTCTGTAAAATGGAACTACGTCATTATATCTTTGTAGAAGGTTTTGACCAATGAACCCATTAGCACCTGTTACAAAATATCTCATGCAAACAGACTCATAAAAGAATCTACCTTCTCACCAATGAAATTAATCTGTTCTGGTGTAATGACTGGACTAGTGCCGTGAAAGTAAGTATTGAGCATAACCTGAGTGGCAATTGGAAAATCAGTCTTAGCTTTATTGGGATCCATAATGTGAGAGTATGCTGGCTGCAACATAATATTACCAGCAAAGTATGGACGAGTCTGAATTAGGTTCTCTTCGAGATAATCAACAATATCGTTTCTATTAAACGGACTACCTTTTCTAATTGTAAGAGGAAAAGCAAACCAGCTTGGATTGCTTTTTTCTTGAGCTCTAGGAAGATGGAAGTACTCTTCGTACTTCGAGTAGATATCAAAAAGCAACTGATAATTTCTTCTACGTAACGAATGAATCTCTTCCAACTTATCTAATTGAACAAGACCCATTGCTCCTTGCAGTTCAATTGGTTTTAAGTTGTAACCAATCTCATCATATACATACTTGTGATCAAATATCTCACCAGCCATACATGGAACCCACTCAGAGAACCTCTTACCACAAGTGCCACACTTTAGCTTATTTGCTTCTGGTCCAACACAATAGCAACCTCTACCCCATTCTCTAAACGACCTAAGAATAACTTCAGTTTCGTAATCTTTACAAGCCACAAATCCACCCTCACCCATTGTCATGTGATGAGCTGGATAGAACGAGCACGATGCCATATTACCAAATGATCCAAGAGGCTTTCCGTCATATGTGCTGCCAAGAGCATCGCAGCAATCCTCTAACAGAATTAGATTATACCTTTCAACAAGATACATTACCCAATCCATGTGAGGGGGATTACCTAACACATGAGCAAATGTGATTACTTTGATATTATGTTGTTTAATTAATTCTTCTGCTCTCGTGAGGTCAAGATTAAGAGTCTCAAGTTCAATGTCTAAGAATACTGGTTCGAAACCAATCTGTAGTGTTGGATTGAGTGTTGTAGGAAATCCAGCAATAGGCATTAAGACTTTAGTGCCCTTTGGTAAGTTATACCCTCTCTTTGATGTAAGTGTTGACATCATTAGAAGATTAGAACTGGAACCAGAATTAGTAAGTATACCGTAATCTTTACCAAACTCTTTTGGAAATCTTTTTTCAAACTCTACACACTTGTCACCCATGACAAGCCAACCATCTAACAACGTAGATGTTGCAGCAAGTATCTCTCGGTGATCAAAAAAAGGACCAGAATAGTTTACAAAATCTTTACCAGCAACCCAACTCTTGGATTGTTTTTTTTCATCTAGATAGGTTGTTACATTATCAAATATAGTTTGTTTGTTCACATTAATTCCAATATGCAAAGTTTGTTTCTAGGTGTGCAAAGCTCAATCTGTTATTTGCTTCATCAGACTTGAGTGGATACATCCAGTGCTCATTAAACATCTTGTGCCACTCACTATGTCCAGGCACATTGGTCCATCGATAGCCGTATACACCAAAATGCAATTGAATAACACCTCCAGTTTGAATACCAACCTTACCCCTCTCCTTAGCATGCTGAACATAAAAAGGTGCAGATGTAGTACAACCAGCAAGAAGCACATCATAATCATAACTATCAATAACTTCTTTAATTGACTCAACAGAATCTAACCAGGTGTTGCAGTTTGGAGGTTGCCGATCGTCCATTAGAGGATGATATGGTGATCTTATTACATCTACCAGCTCATAAGGAACAATAAGGTCTTTTTTGTCACCCCAAACCTTATCGATATTTTTCCACTGATGCTTAATGGAATCGACGTGTGTTGATATGACTAAAACTTTTTTGTTTTTTAAAAAGTGTGTCCAAGGAATATTTGGCCTGTCCAATCCAAAGTGAACCTTAGCGTGACCAAACAAAGCACCAGGATCCATAACATAAAAATCAGGATTAAAAAACATAGGCTTATTATCAAAGCGACGAGACAATGGACCGTTTCTAATGTCGTTGGAAATATCAACAAAACCAAGTATATCGGTTTGTTCCATTATGTCTACAGTCTTACGAAGGACGGTATTGATACCATAGCTAACTTCATTGGGATACACACCACCCTCTAACAAACTAGTAGGATTATAAAACGCTGATGACGGTTCAACACCCTTTAGCAAGCAATCGATAGCATACCCAGCTGTGTTGTCAATTCTAAGACACGAGAATGGCTCACCGCTCTGTAGTTTATCCGAGAGAAGTTGGTTGACACCTAAAAAGTCTAATCTCATTTCTTAAAGTACTTTGCTAGTTGAAACCTGTCGCCTTTGATATAACCAAAAGCTTCTTTCAAATCTTCTGACAGTGTACTATAAAATTCATGCATCTCTCTTTCTGCCTGTACTTTATTATAGTTAGTGCCTGGTGGGTGCTCAATCGTAAATTGATAGTCTCTGATCACAGGTCTCTTCTTCATAAAGCTAAGAGCAGTAAACACTATGTCAAAACTCCATCCCATTTGAAAGGGAGCAAAGTTAATCTGTCTATCTTTAGCTTCGTTAATAATGTCTTTGTGTACAAACCAGCAAGTACAATCTGGATTAGAAACCATCTTTAAGTTTTGATTGTCGCCAAACTTAAACATAGGAAGGTCAGCTCTTGATGAATCATAAAAAGTATAATCTACGTTTGGAGCATAGATGCCGCATTTGTATTTGTCAATGTACAATTCTGCTGCTTTATAGATAGAATCCCAATCGTGGTAGGATGCGTCTGCTTGAATGTGAAACAACACATCACCATCAAACAATTCCATTGCTTTCAAGTACTGAGCTGTAAAGTAGCTTTCTTCACCAATGTTGTTCCAACTAAACTCTTTGTACTGATCATCGCTATTAATAATAATTGGTTCTATGCCAATCTGTTTAAGCTGAGAGATTTTAGTTTTGGTCTTGGCATATTGATTACGCCAATTAAAAATAAACGTTTGTATTTTCATCTAGCTAATATTTTCTGATACACTACTGCATCAAACCAATTGAGAAAGTTATTGTAGAAAAGGTATGATGGAGGCACTCTGTTGGTAAACTTAGGAGCAGTAGACATCTTATTGTACAACTCATCATCCTCATCTACTTTAAAAACATAGTCAATAGCTTCCTCTTGACTCTTAAAATTATGAACATTAATAAAGCTATCTCTGTTAAAATCTGACTCAACCGTAGAACTACCCCAATAGATAGGAACTGTACCAGCATAAAAGGCATGAAGTATCTTTTCAGTTACGTAGCCCGGATATGACATGCTTTCAAAACAAATGTTAAACTTTCTTGTTGATAAGAAATCAATCTTAGCCTCTTCTCCATCTAGTCTAGCATTGATGTTATTATACAACGGACCACCACTGTCTACTGGTTTTATTTTATTAAGACAGAGGAAAAAATTGTTTCGCTCAAAGCAGTTTGGATTTTGGACAACAAACGTGCAGAACTTATCTTTTGGTTTTACTTCTGGATTAAAGATGTAGTTTTTACCATACTTTGTTTTGTGGATGTTTTTTAACGCCCACATGTAGATTACAAACAAAGGAAGCCTATAGTGCCACGGGTTGTTATTGTGATCAAATGTAATAGCATAATGACAATCATACTGCTCAGGTCTTCTGTTCTCACCTGTGTAAAAAATCTTTATGCAATCATTCTTACTAAACCTTCGATTGGAAGTACCAAAATTATCATCACCAAACAAAAGATAGTCTGGGGAGTTATTATCAATCTCTAACTCATATCTCTGCTGTAGGATACTTACAAAGAACTGCTGAAGGTGATCGTGTGTATCAGCAAACCCAATCTTAAGCTTTTTCATCTGGAAGCACTTCTTTGATTGTATTATAAATTAGATCTGTCTCTTGTTGGGAAAGAACATAGATGTCATTAATTGGTACAGCTTTGTACTTGCACTTAATGTTCAAACCTTTAGACATTGTTTCTTGAATATCTTGGTAGTCTGGATGCTTTTTGTTAAACGATATGAATGTCTTACTAGGATCCATGTAATTATCATACGTTTCACAAAACACATATGGACCAGAGTTCTTACCCACAATAACATTTACCTTGGTACTCAGATATGAAAGCTCAAGTAGATCACATCCGTCAGCAAACTTTGTGATTTCATTGGTGAAGAAAATATTGTCTGTTGTAGTTTTAATTGAATTAGTACAATAAAAATCCACATGCTCAAACTCATCTGCTAGTTGATTTATAATGTTGGTCATGTCTGAGATGAATGACTGACCTGAGTGTGGCTCGTTGTTGCATATCAAAACTTTAAATCTAGATTTTCTGTACTCTAAAAAGTTGTCGACGTGTGCTGTATTGAGAAGATTGTAATTAATTTTTGGAAGATAATCTTCCATATTAGGTTTAAGTGTTATGGATGTTCCAAATGTTTTATTGATAGCAGCAAACAACTTACCCCATTGCTCATATAGCGTATGCATGTTAATACCGCCATGCTTACAAAAGACATCCCAAAAACAACCAACCCAAGTATTAACACAAAGAGTGTTGCCATTCTTGTAAAGAGGTTTACTTTTATCAAACTGATTTGGATTACCAGTAATTTTTATTTCTAACTCATCCAACAGCTTTTGTGGATTGTTGGTGTAGTATTCAAACTCAAAATCCTTTAGTTCGTTTTTAAGCTGCCTAACAAACTCTTTATGAGTATGAGTATCACCCTTGTGATAGTGATTGAAGAATATAATTTTATTCACTGAATACCTTTGTATAGTTTTACAGAGTCTTCTCTTAATGACTTACTATTAACAATTGCATCGTCTACGAGTAAGTTGACTGCTTGAACCAGCTTTGGTCTTTTAACTTTAAAACAAATATCTACCTTGCGTTTTAAATCAGCCATCTCTTCATCGGACTTAGCTGATTGAAAGGCATCTTCTAGCATCCACATTCGAATGTGAATGATGGCGAGTTTTTCTACAATTTCACCAAGATTGTCTGTAGCAATGTAATCAGTATCGGGCATTGTTTTTGTATCTAACACCCGATTAACGGTTCGCTGAATTACTTCTTCAATTGTTTCGCCTAAACTTGTCATGTATATCCCCAACAACCTTTCCTAAGAATTTCATATCATCTTCAGTAACAAAATGACTGTTACCAATGTAGACTCCCTGATCGTGAATTGTGTCCACATTGAATGGTCCTTTACCTTCTATTGAGTATCCTTTTAAGAACGGCTGCCTTAAAAGATTTCCACTAACAACTGGTCTGTATTCAATACCATTAACAATAAAGCTCTCCTTCATGTATTGCATAATTTTTGGACTCTTGCAAATAAAAGGAAAACAAAAACTGCTGTTAAATGGATCATGCTGTATCGAGTAAAATAAATCTGAATAACTATTCAGTAGTCTCACAAACTCAATATAGTTTCTTCTACGAACATTAATCATACTGCTAAGTCTCTTAAGTTGCGAAGAACCAAGAACAGCACAAATCTCATGGTTTCTTAAATTGTATCCATTGGTCATAAAAAGAAACTGTTTATCAATATCTGGGTATGCTGCAGCATGCTTATCAAACCTGATTGATTCTCTTGCAAATCCGTGACTACGTTTCATCTTCATTAAATCATACAAGTCTTCATTGCATGTAGAAACCATGCCGCCTTCGATTGTTGACATATGATGACCAAAGTAGAAACTAAACGTTGCTCCAAGTGAAATGTTGCCCCTTCTGGATCCATATGGAGTAAGACATCCGTGTGATTCGCAAACGTCATCAATAATTAAAGCGTTGGGAAACAGTTTAGCTAGTTCTTCGTTCTGGCCAGAGAACCCAAGCAAGTGTGTTATAAAAATAAGTTTTATGTCATGCTCTTTAGCTATATCTTCAGCTCGCTTGAGATCAAAACTAAAGTTCTGTAAGTTTATATCACAAAATATAGGTTGCAGTCCACATTGAATAATTGGAGCAATGTTTGTTACCCATGTACAAGCCGGCACAAGAACTTTATCCCCATTCTTTAGACCGTACAACTCTTTAACAGAATCAACTAACAAAAGGTTAGCTGTACTGCCAGAAGACACATAGAGCGAATGACGAGAGCCTAGCCAGTCATTCCATTCAGACTCAAATTGCTTTACTCTCTCGCCGTTTGTAAACTTCTTAGCTGTAAGAGCAAAGTAAGCCATCTTAAGACGATCACCATATGTAATCGTCTCACCCATTAGAGGCCATCTCATTGTTGTTTGTTTTCTTTGTACCATTGAATTGTTCTTGCAAGTCCGTCTTCGAAAGAAACTTTAGGTTTCCAGCCCATAGCAAACAACCTCGAGTTGTCAGTCTTTCTTTTTGGCGTTCCGTTAGGCAGTGCTGTGTCCCAAAGAATCTTACCAATAAAACCAACTTCCTTTTTAATAATTTCAGCTAGATCTTTAATAGTAATTTCTACATCACTGCCAACGTTAATAAAGTTTGACTCATTGTAGTTGTTCATTAGAAACATACATGCGTCAGCAAGATCATCCACATACAGAAACTCTCTTGTAGGAGATCCATCGCCCCAGCAAGTGATACTATCTTGTTTGTCTCTCATTGCATTAAAGAACTTTGTAATTAATCCTGGAATAACATGGCCTTGTTCTGGGATGAAGTTATCATTTGGTCCGTAGAGGTTGGCTGGCATTAAGCTAATTGCATTAAACCCAAACTGCTTTCTGTAATATTCACACATTCTCATACCAAATATCTTAGCAAGAGCATATGCTTCATTAGATGGTTCTAGAGGTCCAGTGAGAAAGTATTCTTCTTTTATTGGTTGAGGAGTGACTTTTGGATAAATGCAAGCGGAACCAAGAAATAAAAGTTTTTTGCATCTGTTACGGTAAGCAGAATCAATAACATTAGTTTGGATCAGAATGTTATCATAACTAAAGTCTGCTGGAACCGTTGCATTGTAGTTAATACCACCCACCTTGGCAGCAGCCAAGAAAACATAGTCGGGTGCTTCTTTGTTAAAGAATTCTTCCACATCTGCTTGACGTCTTAGATCAAGCTCACTTTTAGTCTTTAGGATTAGATTGTTATACCCTTCTGATTTAAGTTTCCTTACAATCGATGAGCCAACTAATCCTCTATGACCGGCCACATAAATTTTTGACTCTTTTTCCATTACATTTCCTTTGTACACATTTCTTCAACTAAACACTCAAAGTCGTATTCTGGTTCCCAGCCAAGCTCTGTCTTTGCTTTTGTTGGATCACCAAGTAGCGTTTCAACCTCAGCTGGCCTAAAGTATTTTGGATCCACCTTTACAACTGTCTTACCAGTCCAGCCATCAATACCAATCTCATCTAGTCCTTCGTTGTGCCACTCAATACTCATGTTAAAGTATGGAGCACACTTCTCAACAAAGTCTCTAACTGAGTATTGTTTACCTGTAGCAATAACATAATCGTCTGGTTTATCTTGTTGAAGAATTAACCACATTGCTTTTACGTAATCTTTAGCATGGCCCCAGTCACGAAGAGCATTGAGATTGCCAAGTGTAAGAACTTCTTGCTTACCATCTCTGATGTTTCTTAGCGCGTCAACAATTTTTTTTGTAACGAAGTTAAATCCACGACGAGGCGATTCGTGATTAAAAAGAATACCAGAGCAGGCAAACATATTGTAGGATTCTCTGTAGTTCTTTACAATCCAGTAACCATAGAGTTTAGCTACACCATATGGTGACCTAGGGTAGAACGGTGTAGTTTCTTTCTGAGGAGTTTCTTGAACAAGGCCATAAAGCTCTGATGTAGATGCTTGATATACCTTCACTTTATCTTCCATACCTAAAGCTCTTACAGACTCCAGAATCTTTAGTGTACCAAGACCATCTACCATAGCAGTATATTCTGGAGTCTCAAAAGAAACTTTCACATGGCTTTGAGCTGCAAGGTTGTAAATCTCTGTTGGTTTGTACTTCTTGAGGATTGACATAATCGACAATGAGTCGGTCACATCGCCGTAGTGTAATTTAAGATTGGGATTGTGATACAGATGATCAATTCTTTGGGTGTTCATCGATGAGCTTCTTCTCACCATACCATGAACCTGATATCCTTTTTCCAAGAGAAGTTCCGCTAGGTAGGAACCATCTTGGCCAGTAATACCAGTAACAAATGCAACAGGCAGCCTCATAATATCTCCACGTGTAAATAATAAAAATCAACCCTATTATTTATAGGGTTGATTAACGAGCTAGAGATATTATATTACCTAGTTGGATTTACTTCAACAACTTCTTTATTTAAATCCTTGAACCTATCCTCACGCGATGCAGTATCTTTCTTGGCGGTAAGCCGGCGAGCATCTTCAACGCTAATCTTCATCTTAATGAAAGCTCTATACCCATCGCCATCACGAACTACAGCAAGCTGTTCGCGTTTGAAAAAACCAATTGATTGATTGACTACCACTTTTGATGTACGGTCAATCTCGCGCTCGACTTCCTTAACACCAACACCAGACTCAACACTAGTCTCACGACTCAACGAATTGACATCAGACTTTAACTTAGCAGCAATCTGAATCTTAGCATTCATCGTTGCCTTGTCGATTGCAAACTGCATGTCCTTAGATACATCGGTTGCAGTAACCGTAATAGACTTAGCATCGTCTGCTTCTTTGTCAAAGAACCAAGCAGGAACATTTGATACATTTTGAACCGTTTCTACTTTAGGCAGTTCTTTACTATCGCTCTTAATTATTCCACCAACCGTAGAACAACCAGTAGTAATCACACCAGTTGCACACAGCATGGCATAGGTCATAATCATGTTATTTCTCACTTCTATCTCCTAATAATCTTAAAATTGTGAAACACTACTCTCTTAGAATACAATGGTACTGAATCTATTATACTCTCAAGATCTTTTTTAGTCAAATCTTTTTTAAACGTGACTTGATGCTTAGTAAAAAGAAATACCAAATACTCTTCGCTAACATTATCACTACCATGTAGGTAAGTAACAATCTTTTTGTTTGAAGGAAGAACAAATTTACCATCAAATGTTTGATCAGACTTGTAAAGTAAGTTTACTTGATCAAAACTATGGATGTTGAAAATGTTTACAAACAAAGGTTCTTTAGTTACTATTTCAAACGTTAAAGGATCACTAGCATAGTAAAAGTTCTTTGCTTTAACATCCACATCAAACACTTTTGCCCTTTCTACTTCTATCTTGACATTAACTACACAAGAATCTTTTTTGTGAATTATCTTTTCCTCAAGAACTTTATTAAGCGTACCAGCTGCTTTAATTTCTAGATCTTTAATAAACGAACAGTCAATCTTGTTTTTTTGTTCTTTGCATATTTGGTTTTGAGTAACAGTAAGTTCTTTCTCAGAAAAGTTCTCCACCGCATCTTTAACTGCTAATCCTCTCGCAAGGTCACAAGATGCACCTTCGCCTCTTCCAAAAGAAATTTCTTTGCCGAAGGCTGATCCACCCAAAAGAACAAAAGAAAGAATCACAAAAAGTTTCATTGTACCAATGTCAATTTTGGTTTTGGTTTTTCAGGATCTGGCCACTTGCACTCTGACATAGTAACTAAAAAATCTGTCCAGTCTTCTTGTTTGTAACCGTACCGTCTAAACTCGTTTGCTGTAAACCCAAGTAACAAACCAAACACTTCCATTGGTGTGTGACCTTTAGAGATCGCATCGTGCATAATACCAATTAGTATTGGATAGATCTCTTCAATTAAATAATCTTTTTCATTACCATCCATGATATCTCCCAAAAGGGGGGCTCGCACCCCCCTTCAACACTAAGCAGCCTCAGCGTACTCAACTGCAAGCTCAAGTGCTTTCTCTTTCTTCAGACGGTTCTGACCATACCACGAAGAGGTAAGGCGAGTATCTGTAGAACGACCAAGTTTGTGATCAGCCATGTAGGTAACAGTGTTGAATGCTTGCCACCAGCTACCTTCAGCAAACCGAGCACCAGGCTGAGTGTAAAGGACTGCCACTGCTTCCTCAGCTTGACGCGAGATCGGAGTCTTGCGGATATCGTCAGCAGTGAACTGATCCTTAGACAGTGTTGGGAACACACGGTTGAAGTACTCAACGATAGTCTCTTTGTTGTACTTCTTAGAACCAAGGAACTGAGCTTGCTCTTTGTAACTTGCAAGTTTATCCTTAGCAACACCCAACAGTGACTTAACCTCATCGGGATCAAACTGTGAGCGGTGATTAACCTTTACGAAAGATTTTGTATCCGATCCCAGTGATAGTGTAAGAGTGTTATTGCAGACGACACGAATGGGAGTAAACCGGATGTCGATACTACGACCAAACTCATGAGGGTTGCTAAAAAGAAGGTAGCCATCTACTTTGTCTCCACCGAAAAGTTCAAAAGAATCTTTGATCTGAGCCATTGCCCAAACAATCTTACCATTTTTAAGGCTACCAGCGGTATGCATTTCCATATCGCCAGCGTGTACGAAATCATCAAAAAACTGGAATGCTTCAATGTTCTGTACTGGGTTCCACTGATCAGATACAATTGTGAGAAGTTTCTCATCAGACGAGCGAACAAGTGCTCGAGCTGAAGTCATTACATCACCGGTATTAGACTTGAAGAACA
>Ga0194115_10004767_pt1 | contig 14406 bp, 27 predicted proteins | sample TA2MahsurfametaG_3_FD_148656 | JGI IMG/M metagenome (GOLD analysis project Ga0194115, IMG submission 148656) | Freshwater microbial communities from Lake Tanganyika, Tanzania - TA2015002 Mahale S4 surface | ecosystem: Environmental > Aquatic > Freshwater > Lake | place: Tanzania: Lake...
AAACCCCGCAAACCGCATAGCCATAACTCCCCAATCATAAGTACGAGTACCGAAAAAAGCAACAATATGACCTCCGTGTTTTAATACACGAAATACCTCTTTCCAGAAAACAGGTTGTGGCACAAACGCATCCCACTCCTTTCCCATAAATCCACTACCCTGAATTTCGTGATAACCTTTTTCTACCCAGTCATTCATAAGCTCTTGCGCATCAGGTTCTTTTCCCAATCCATAAGGAGGGTCAGTTACGACTGCATCAAAGTAATTATCAGGATATTGTTTTAAGACATCAATATTATTGCCGTTCAGTACCAGATAACTCATTTTGTAATATTTCTAATTCAGATAATTCGAAATTGAACTTACGACCATAAATAGTATCACTATCCAGAAAAACGCCTACCCATCCCTTCTTACGGCATCCAGTCGGAAATGGCTCTACAATTACCCCAGTAAGTCCTAAAAATGGTTCACATTCGTTACCAAATATGTTTTTGGAAATCTTAACCTTACTTCCAATCATAGGAACTTCTTTAAGCCGTGAGCAGAAGAAACTATCGAAGAAGCTCTTTTATTTAGTGAATGTATTTGTTCCTTGATTTTCCTGTTGCTTGTAGTAATTTCGTAACCTGTTCCTTTTATACAAACTATTGGTGATAATGATTTAGCTCTAATATAATTTATTACTTTTCTCAAAGTAGATTGTGGAAAAGATGTTTCAAGGGTTTTATTTATTTGAGAAAGTAGTTCTGTTGTATGAAGGGGTTTTTCTGATTTTTCTAAAATACTTATCAAAACAGATACTATTTGCATTTCAGTTTTATTTATTTCATCTACTCTAAACTTTCTTGGCCTACCTCTTTTCTTTTTTGATAGATTTTCTGGAAGGAACTTATTTGGCCTGCCTCTTTTTTTAGGCACACTTTCAGATACCAAATCATTTTTTTTGGGACGGCCCCGCTTTTTCTTTTCTATTATTTCGATTTCATTAGAAACTTTTCCAAACTTTCTTGGCCTACCTCTTTTCTTTTTTGATAGATTTTCTGGACGGAACTTATCTTCAGCTTCAGGATTGTTTCTTGGCCGACCTCTTTTTCTTTTAGGTGGTGTAGAAGTTTTTGGTTCTCCTTCTGGTTCCTGTTCTTTTGATTTGATACCAAATCTTTGTAATAAAGTAATAATAGCACTTTTGATGGGTAATTTCTCTGTTTTCATTTTATTCGGTTTGGGTGTATAAGAATGATTCAAATTTCTCTTTAGTAACACTATCCATATTCTCTAATGTAATCTGGTATCTTGATAATTCTATTTCCGTGCTAAAAAGCTCATCACGAATGGAGTCGGATTTGAATTGTAAAGAATCAATAATAACGGAATTTTTTCTGCTTTCATTTTGTAACAAAAACAAAAAGGTCAAAGTAAAACCAAACATTACAAAAGCTACTATTCTAAATAGATTATATTTGAATTTCCTTTTGTGGTATCTCTCAAAACTACGCTCTCTATTGCGCTTTACCCAGTCGGGTTCAACTTTCTTTTTCATTTTCGATTATTGATTTAATTATTATTTCGCCATCTTTATATCTACTAATCACAAAAGATTCAACATCTTCTTTATTCTCATCCACCTTACCTTTTAATATCTTAAAATCTTCAAAAGCAATAAGTGTACCGCATTCTTCTACGGCGTAATCTTTATACTTTATCCTATAAGCACCATATGGCTTTTTTATTTCAACAATCTGCCAATCATCTTCTTCTACTTCATCTAATCTTTTATTGGCATCTTTAATTGTTACTGATTTATAATAACCACAATACATACACAAAACAATCTCCTCTCCAGTTTTGTAGTAAAAGTCAGAGGTAGCTTCTTGTCCACAATTAGGACACTCAATAGTATCTAATAAAGAACCCATTATTTATTTATTGATTTTCTTGTTTCGTTTGCTTCCTTATGTCTTTCTTCCCAACTATCTCCCCGCAAGTCAGGATTTTCTTCTTGTACCTTTCTTCTTGCTCTGGTTATTAAGTCGGCATTAGCAATCACTCCGCTTTGATAAACCGCAAAAAACTCCGCAATCGGTTTTGTTTCTACATCAATTCCGAGTTTGCGAAGTTCAAAGTACCAAAAGTTAGTAACCAATAACTTATCACTATCCCTCATATCAGGATATTTAGTGAGAAGTATCTTTACCTTTTCTTGTAAGGACTTAATCTCTTTCGTAATCATATTAATTTAGTTTAAGCACCATATAAATCTTGCAATCATTACTCCATTTTGATAGACATCAACCCCTTCGAATACAACGGGTGTAAATATGTTATCTAAATCAAAATTTGCTATGTAGGGGTACTTTTTCATAATTCTTTTCCTAATTCCCAAAACTTTGGGTTTATTTGTTTTTTTATCATTTCAGCAAAGTCGGAAAGTTCAACTTGCCAAAATATCGAAGCATCTGTAAACTTTATTAGCTTATCCAGTGTGCGAGTATCTCTGGTTACAAGTTGGTATCTTAATCCGTCTTGATATTGTGGTTTCAAATCAAACTCTACTTCTTCAATAACTCCTAAATTATTGATTGTAACATTCATCAAATTGTAATACCTATCATAAAACATCCTTCCTTCTGCACCATCCTTTCGTTCCTTTACATAATATTCTCCCCCACCTCCCAAACATTTTGGAGAGTATTGGATGTATAAGCCAAAGTATTTTTCTTTATCATATATGGATGTACCACTACTTGTAAAACTTACAGAAAAACCCTCATTAAAACTCAAATCAGTTCCTTCTTCATATTTATCTGTTATATCAGTAACCAACTTTTCTGCTTCGATGAAGATATTTCTTATTCTATCATATTCAGCGTTTCTTACTTTAGCATCTTCTATTTCTATCTGTAACTTTACAATAAGGTTGGGGTTCAAAGAAGCTGACTCTCCTTTCTTAAATCTTTTTCTTATTTTATCTGTTTCAGTACCATACGAATCTTTTGTATTGCTTAATAAATAATAACCTGCTTTCAAAACAATATCGCCAGTACGAGAGCTTGTCCCTAAATCGAAATACTTTTTGAAATCTTCAATAGATATTCCAATTTCATTAGCCAAGAATAATTCTAATTCTTGCTTTTTAGTGTGCGGGTAAAATGAATCGGGTACAATCATAAATTAGCTTTTATAAAGTTCAAAGAATTTAGGATTAATTTCAGATTTCAGTTTTTCAGCAAAATCCAAAATGTCTATTTGCCACTCAATACACTGGTCGCTCAACTTTATAATGTTATCAAGTGATTTTTGATAATCAGCTTCTAACTCAAATTCAGGTGTTGTAAATGTGCCATCAATCAAAATGTACATATAAACCATCTTACCGAATCTTAATACACGCTCTCTATATGAAGTAATTACATAATCATATTCTGTATCTTCTCTATTTAGTAATTCAATTATTTCATTTTCTGCAAGGTGGTCAAACTGATTCAAAGTTTCATTTTCAAACCTCAAATCTCTATCCGATTTGTCATATCCAGTAAATTCATATCTTGAATTACCCTGTAAGTTATACTTATCAATCGGCTTGTATCTAATGTATATTGAATTGGGATAATCAATCCTCATATAATTAAACTCAATCGAAAAACCATTGTTTTTGTTTTCATCATCATAATCTTCATCATACTTTTTTAATAGGTTTTTCAGTATTTTTTCTGATTTTTCAGTTACCATTTCTTCTCTTTTTTCTTCTCTTATTTCTTTCCTTCTCTGTTCAGCATACTGCATCAATTCATCAACATCCTCAATTCCTAAAATTGCGGGTCGCATCCTTTTGAAACGCTTTTTATACCTGTTTCTGCCATAATCCCCACTTTTTAGTAAGGTTATGTATTCAGTACTTCTATCTATTGAAAAAAGTTCATCAAACTCCTCAACATCTTTTAAGAAAAGTGTAGCAACAACATACTTTTTGAAGTTATCTATTGCTTTTTCAATAGAATTACTACCATAGCCATATGGTATTACAACTGCTTCCATTTTGTTTTTTTTTGTTTGTTCTATAAAGATAGCTCAATTATGCGGTTTGTTTCATAGCAGAACCACTATACCACTTTTTCTCATACTGCTCCCAAGTAATCTGTTTTTTATCCAGTTTTTTTTCATCAAGTTTCATATTCAAAGGCATACCATAAATGAAGCAACTTTGCTTTGCTCTTTTAGGCAACCAAGAAAAATTAATGTGTGCATTTGGGTACTTGCGCTCAAAAATTTTGTGAAATTCAGACATCTGTTTTTCAGAGTATTCAGGAGTTTCAACTTCGTTATCTCTGATAACTTCTCCAGTAAGCGCATCGGTGATTTTTACTTTGATTTTCATAACAAGTGTGTTTGTTTGTTTTGTCTTGGGCTTGTTTGTTTCCCTTTATATTATAAAGATAGGTATATTATTCAATAAAACAATCAATAAAAAGTGTTAAAATTTTGTAAAGATATGCACATTCTATTGTGCAAAATGTATTAAAAGAATGAAAATCAATGATTTATGTTGTGTTTTCGGGGGTATTTTCATTAGATTTTTGGTAAATTCCGTCTAAAATGGCCTTATATTCATCTAAACCCGCCTCCAAAGACCACTGCGGATACCAACCTTTCATTCTGTTACGGCTCTCTGCCTTTGTGTAGAACTGGTATTTAGGCGGTATTCTCTCTAAAGGAGCATAGGAGTAGGGTATTCTCATAATAACTAAAACATCCTCGAAAGTCCTTGCCTTGCCCGTTCCCACATCGTAAAAGCCCCCCTGAAGCCCCCGATAGTTGTACCAAGCGTGTAGATTAGCCGAAACCACATCTTTTACATACACAAAATCCCGTTGGGGCTTGTTTTGAAATATCTCAACCCTATCCCCGTTTAGGTGCTTGAAATAGGACTGAAGGGCAACCGAACTCATATTACCCTTATGCCGCTCATCGTGGCCATACACATTAAAGTAACGAAGCCCGATGCCGCCAACTTGTATTACCGACTTTTCTCCAATCAGTTTAGAATATGCGTAAAGGGTTAAATCGTTGTTTTTTGAACTGAAACCATACACCGCAGCCGAAGAACTATAAATCAGGGGTATTTTATGTAAAGTACACCAGTCAACTATAAAATAAGTGAATAGAACATTCTTCAGCATCATTTCGTCCAAGTTTCGGTTCTGGGTATCAGAACAAGCTCCAAAATGGAATACTACATCAGGTCGGCTCACAGATAGTTTTTTTATCAAATTAGATTTCCAATCCCCATCAAACACTTCGCTATCTAAAAGTATCTGCTGAAAAATACCTTTTGTTTCTTCTGCAAATGCTTTTCCAATAAAACCATTTGCTCCAGTAATAAATGCAGTTGTCATATAGTAGATACCCCTCTTTTAGATACAACAATTTGCGCCATTTCGTTTGCGAACTCTATTGATTCGCCAACATCTTTTGTTTTTACGAACTTAAATACGAAAGCAGCCATAAAAGTATCTCCTGCACCGCTTACATCTATTGTTTGTAAAGGGTTATTGGAAGGGTACAATTTGCTTTTATACATAGCACCCTTTGAACCTAATGTTACAATAAACTTGTTCTCGTATAAAATCTTAAATCTTGCAGAAACATTTTCATATTCCCCTGCATTTAGTTTTACAAAATCAACAGAGGATAGTATCTCTTTCGTTAAAGGTCTTTTAGTATCCAAGAATATCATTTTATGCTTACCTATTTCGCAAATCCACTCAATAATCTCATCGTCCAAAAACCCTTTATCATAATCAGATATTACAATAGCGTTGGATTGACTGATTGCATCCTTGATGAACTCATCTTTAATATTAAGAGGCGATACAGAATCGTTTTCATCAACCCGAATAAATATGTGATTGCTTTTCTTATCTACATATCTGGTTTTGGTCATTCGAGCTTGGCACAGAATACTTGCTACACTATCTCCAAAACTATCTTCATCCCCTTCATAGCCATATTTACCAATAATTGCATTTAGGTTTGCTACTACATTTCCTGCCATCCCTAAATTATCCACTACTTCAACAGGATTGAATACTGGAACGGGAGCTTCGGGAGAAAACCTTTCACAATTTCCATAAATAAAAACATCCTTGCACTGCTCCCCTATTACCAAAAATATCTTTCTCATAAGCTATTAATAGTGCTTGTAGAAGAATAATCGGCTATCCTTGAAAAGTAATGAATGTTTTTTGCGTACTCGCCTCCAATTACCCTACCCTTGTATTCCTCTCCCACAACCATATGCTCTGGCTTCAGGTGTTGAATAAGTTTTATGAGTAAATCATCCGAATCAAATATAACCGCAGTATCAACGCATTTCAAGGCAGTAATCATTTCAAATCTATTAAGTTGCGGATTGATAGGCCGATTCTCTCCTTTGCTCTTTTTTATTCTATCATCAGAATCAATTCCTACAATCAAAAAACTACCCAAGCTCTTTGCGTATTTCAAAAGTTTTATGTGTCCGATGTGAAGTACATCAAAGCATCCATTTACCCAAACAATACCATTATTTTGAATTAAGGTTTCCATTCGCAAGGTATTTCTATGTCAAATCCGTTACCGTTCATAGGGTTATCGTACAATCTTATATCTTCAGAGAAATAATGAAGGACTTTCCCGCCTCGTAATCGTACTACCCATACACTATTTGTAGTAAGATTATAATCTATTAAAAGAATTGCCTGACCTTCGCCGTGTGGTGTATGTACTGCCAGTGGTGTTTTGAATTCGTGTATTATCATATCCAAGTTGGTATTTTTCTGTTTTTCCAGTTATGTAAATGCGATTTTCCATTTCGATAATATTCCCGATAGTTTTCAATCGGGCAACTAAATTTAATATAAACCTTATCCATAGCCAAAGCAAACGGAGTAAGTCCTTTGTCTGGAATGTTGGGTAGATTTTCTAAAGCAAAGCTAAATATCTGTTTTGCTCGTTGGTGTTTATCTGGTTTTTGGTATCTAAACTGATACTCGTTGTAAAGCTCCAAGCCAAGCTGACAAGCATATTTGAAGTTGCTCAAACTTTCACGCATCCAAATACTGCAAGGATGCTTGTAATGAGTTTTTGAAAATCGCATTATAAAATCGGGGAGTTGCTTGTTCCAAATCTCTTTATCGTGATAAACAAAAGAAACCATCTGTGCGGTTTCCGTTGGCATCTTTACAATGTGCTTATCTGTGTGATACTTTGCAGACATTTTGGGGTCTGCGTCCAGAATAAAAAGGTTCATAGTCCGAAAGTATATTATTTTATTAAATAAACAAAATCTCCGACTCGTTTCTTCTCGTCAGGTAAGCGAATACCCTTTTCTTCTTGATTTTTTTTGTATCTACCTCGCCGTCTTTATGAAATCGGTGTGCGAACCAAGTTGCTTTTTCTTTTGAAGTGGTATAAGAATACCCAATCTTGTTCTTTCTCGGCTGATAACCCCTATAAATTGTCAGTGTTTCTGGTAGTTTTTCAAACTCTGCCCTCTCATCCTCGTTCATAAAAAACTCCCTTTTAGGGCGGTCAGATGTGAGCAAGCCCCCCCAGATAATCTTGTTTTGCCAGATATTTTCTGAATCTGTCCAAATATCCCCAAGCAACTCCCAGTATTGCTCATCGGTCAATTTTCTTTCAACATCGCAGAATGCTTCTAATCGGTGTGGTCTTTCGTGTAAGAATATGTAAGTAGCATACTCTTTTTTATCGAGTGCTTCTTCTACTGCTTGAAGTTTATACTCCAAGTATTTGTTCATTCGGTAATTCTGTTCTGGTGTATGGAAAATACTGAAACAAAGCGGATGCTTTATCATCGGTATTCCATTTTGCACCAAGTAATAATCTTTCAGACGGACATCCAACTCCGAAGGTTGGAATAGCTTCATTAATTGTTGCTTGGTCATAGGTGTTTTGTTTTGTCAATCCAAAGATAGTATATTATTCAATAAAACAATAAAAAAAAGTAAAAAAAAGTATAATTTAGTGCGATGGACAAAAAAACAACAATCCTGTATGGGGTTTTAGGTGCGGCATTTGTAGGAGGTATAATCTATTATTTAAGGGCTAAAAAGCTACAAACTGATGTGATTTCTGCCTTGAAAATTGACTTGCAAAATGCTGGAATTCAGCTACCAAAACTCACACCCGTTAGCGGCACTCAAATACCAAAACGAACTCAATTACCTACCTCGAAAACACCAATTCGTACTCAAAGAAGCCCTATTAGAACTTCAAGTTCTTCACAACAGGTTGGAAATGAAGTAAAAGCACCAAGATTTGGCGAATATGGTCAGCCCAGTAATCAAACTTATGGTCAACCGAATACTCAAATGGGGCAAGATTTTGGCTCTGCCAACCAATATGGAGGGGAGTTGATTTTTGATACGGGAGCAGCAGGGTATGGCGGAGATTTACTTTACGATACTGGCGGTACTGGATATGGTGGAAATATACTTTATGACACTGGCAGTTCTGAATATGGGGGCGATACTATATTCGATACGGGGGCAAGTCAGTATGGGGGGCTTGTTTTAGCTGATACAGGCGAACCTTGTAAACCCACATACGGCACTGCGGATTGGGTAGTTTCTGGAAATCAATGCTTGGGGAATTAGACAATTCTTGTTATTTTTGATAGCGATAAATTAAAACAAACAAAACTATGGAAATGACTTTAGATGAGTTGACTGGCGGTTCTTCTTTTATTGCTCCTGATGTGATTCTTGAATGCTCAAATGTTGATGAGCAAATCAGAGAAATGCAAGAAAGAATGATGACTATTAAATTAAATGAAGAAGGACAAAAAGATTATGATGCTTGGTTAGAAAATGCAAAAAAAATTCAAGCTCAATGTCAAGGAACATCATTACCAACAGATACACCTGCTGAACCTCCAGTTCCACTTGTAAAAAAACCCACAACACTACAACCCGTTTTGATTTTGTTAGCATTAGTAGTTGGCGGTGTTATTGTCTATAACTTACTAAAATCAAAAAATGAAACTAACTAAACCCATTAAGACGGCATTGGTAGTGCTGCCATTTGTTATTGGCGGCCTTTTGCTTTTGAAATATTTCCGCCCGAAAAAAAGGGAGGATGGTGATGATAATAACAATCAAGGTGGCGGCGGCGGAACTATACCAACACCTACACCTGCTCCAAGTGGTTTTGCAAAACACATCGTTACAACAAGTACGAGCAATCTGAATGTTCGTTCTGGGCCATCTACTTCTTCAAGTATTATTAGTACTCTACCAAAAGGAAGTGAAATATTTGCGAAACCTTCTGGTACAAGCGGTTGGCACGAATACTCAACTGATGGAATAACTTCCAGTGGTTTTGTATCAAGTCAATATGTAACAAAAAAATGATATGAATAAAAAAGTCATAATTGGCATTGGAGTAGCGGCTACACTTGTTGCCGCTTATTTCATTTTTAAGCCAAAGAAAAAAGATGAGGTAGTAAGCAAGCAAGACCCATTTGAACCTACACCAAATCCGAGATTTCCGTGTAAGTTACCAGAGCTACCTTGCCCTAATAACAAATTAAAGTGCTTCAATCCGTTGATATTCGGTCAAAATCAATGTAGTTCATCAGTATCAACACCGCCTATTTTTTCGTAATGTTTTATCGTAAGCCACTATATTATGGATTCAATAAGCTGGAGCCATTCATTGATACGGCAACAATGGATGAGCATTACAATAAGCACTACAAAAAGTACGAGGAAAACTTAAACCAAGCACTTCTCGAAAACAATATACGAGAAGATGATATTCAAGTTGTTTTAAGGAACTTCTACTCAATCCCAAAAATTCGAAATAACGGCGGTGGTTTCTATAACCACCTTTTGTATTTTGATAATATATCCCCTTACGCAAGAGAATATAACATTTATGCAAGTCCAGAGCTGAAGCAGTTGATAAATCAGAGCTTCGGTTCTTACGAAAACTTCAAAAGTCAGTTTATCAAAGCAGGTTCTGATTTATTTGGTAGCGGTTGGGTGTGGCTTCTTTTCAAAGATGGTAAGCTCATCATTGGGACTACTAAAAATCAAGACAATCCAATTATGCAAGATGATTATACCATTTTGCTTGGTATGGATGTGTGGGAACACGCTTACTACTTAAAGCATAGGTCGGATAGAAAAGAATATATGGAAGATTTTTTCAAAACGATTGATTGGAATATTGTTAGTAAACGATTAAATAATTAATTATGAGTAGTTATGCGATTAATTGCCTTGATGGAAAAGTGTTAAAAGAAATTCAAGGTGGAGTAGATAAATATGGCAATGAGATTAAATCAGTGTTTAGATGTGTAGCACCAACGAGTGTTTTAGATTGTCCTCCCAATACCAGATTTTATAATCCAACAAGAGGTATTTATACACCAGCTAAATGTATTCCAATCAATAATGATGGATATGGTGAAGGATATGGGTATGAGCAAGCTCCACCGATACCTCAACCCAAAAGTCAAGCAGATTGTCCGTCAGGAAGTAAATTTAAGTTTAGAGAAGAAAATGATGGATATGGTAATAGCAAACAAATAGCTTATTGTGGAGAACCAGAAAGCCAAGAAGATTGCCCTGATGGAACAACATTCATACAAGGTCGTTCTTCTGATGGTATGAAGATGGTTTATACAGCTTCACGATGCCAAAAAAACAAGAACTGCGAACAGAAGTATGTTGAATATTTAGCATATATTAAAAAGTATGGGCCACAAATTAAAATAATGCAAAAGACAAAAGAGGAGTTTATGGCAGAGTGTAATGGAACAACAATTCCTACACCAGTGAATCCAGTTGAAAAGGTCGTAGAAGCAATCAAACCAAAAACCGAAGAAGAAGAATACAGAAACTTCATCTATTTAGCTATGGCAGGAATAGGTGTTTATTTACTTTTAAGCGAATAATATGCAAAAGAATACTAAAATACTACTTGGGTTAGGTCTAATTGGACTGGCTTACTATCTCTGGAATAAGTCAAGTAAAAAGCAGCAGGATGTAAACTCTAATATGCCAGAGGTACTTCAGCCAAAAGTTCGTGGTTGTTCTGGTAATTTAATGCCTTGTCCAGACGATTCTGGTTGTTTTGACCCATCTAAAAATCCAATATCAGATTGGGAAGCAGGACGACCACATCCTTGTAACAGAGCGCAGGAAAATCCATTACTACTAAAAATCCGTGAAAAAAGGGCAAAGGAACTATCAAATGAATGGTGTGAGATAATGTCAAAAGCCAAGCGTACGGCAGGCGGGTTGGAATTGAATAAAGAGGAAGAAACAAGAGCAAATCAAATAGGAAAGCAAGTAGAACAACTTGGTTACACTGGATTAGGATTTAGTATTCTATCAGGTGGTGTACCTAATTGCAATCAGTTAATTACAATAGAAGAATCAAATAAATATCCTCGTTTTTAATGGCTAAAAAACTATCCATATTACTCTTTTTGGGTTTAGTAACCTTTACTCTTTGGAGGAACTATGGAGTAGTGGCTAAAGGAGATAAGGTTGACCTTGCCGATGCTACAACAAATGAACAAAAAGAACTTTTAGAAAAAGTGAAAGAACTGCAACCGAAGAAGGGGATGAAGTCCAGACATCTTTTGGGTACTATCAATATAAAACTAAAGATTGGGTTAAAGTAAGAGAAATATGGGAATGAAAGTAATTAACAGAGTACAACAAGGCGACATTATTTACGCTTCTTGCGTAGGGCATACCCTTTGCCATCACATCGGTATTGTGTATAAGAAAGACGATAAGATTAAGATATTTCACAATTCTCCCTACATTAAAAACAAGTTTGGTGGTAGCATTTGCTCTGAAACCTATGACGAGTTTATGAAGGGTAGGTTGGCCGTTAAGATTGTACGGACTAATGTTACCAACGACCGCATTTTGGAAGTAGCCAGACAACACAAAACCGAAGTTTGGGATGAGTTCTTCTTTAATTGTGAGGATTTTGTACTGGAAGTAGCGGAAGGACACCGCCGCTCTAACATTAGGGACGCTTGGAAGATAGCAGCATTGGGAGTAACCTTAATATCTATGTACTAATGAATGGACATACTTATATTTTTTATACCACAACTAATAATTACCCTAATAATACTTTTTAATATATGCAAAAGACAACAAAACTAATTTTAGCGATTGCAGGTGTAGGGGGCGTTTTATATCTTTTATCTAAAAAGAGAAATGGTTTCAAGGATAAGGAACTTGGTAAGTTGGTTGATGATTTGAAGCAGATGCCTGACTTGGAAAAAGCTATAACTGAACAATCGTGGGTAGATAAAAGACCTACTTACGAAAATGCTGTTTTTGAAGATTTAGAAAGTTATTTGGCTACTAATCCTAATGCACATTTAATTAGAAAGGGTTGGATGAGAGATTTTTATGCAATAGATAGAGATGTAAAAGAATTAAAAAAAGAGGAGTTTGAAAAAGCAGGAGTAATATTGGTTGATGGTAAAGTGATGTCCAAAGAATATTACATAGATTATATTTTGAAACCGCAACCAACACAAATTGCAGAAGCAGTACAAAAATCATTAGATGCGCAACTCGGACTTGTTTCAGTTCCAGTAAAAGAAGTTGTAAGAGTTCCAGTAGTATCCCCTAATGACCCGCTAAAAGCAGTTGTGAGTGCTGAAGTTATATCAAAATACGACCCCGACAGAGTTATGGAAAGAACAAGATTAGGGGAAGAGGTTGGTTATACAGGTGTAAGACAACCGCAAGTTACTTCATCAACTACAGGAACGGCATATAGCGAAATCAGAACGATAGAGGGTGTGTATTATGGATTTCCAATAGAAGGTGCGAAAATATCTCAAAGGATTAGCGGTAATGATGGAACTTTATTGTATGAAAACAATTATGTTATGACTTCTTCGGGAGTTTTAATGCCAGTATAATGGAAAAAGGAACTAAAATAGCTCTTGTTGTCGCCGCTTCTGGACTTGCTATGAATAAGTATCAGGCAAGTAAAGTGAAGGGCGATAAAACATATTTGGAATCTGACGAGCAACAACTTAAAATGCTTGGGGGTGCGACTGCCGTGCTTGGCTTGGCATCCGCAGGAATTATTCAATTTACCAAAGACAAACCGAAAGCACGGAAAGTAGCTTTTGTTGGACTGGCAGGGCTAACAGGGTTATTCGTATATGTATTGTTTATGGTTATTAAAAAAATGACCTAATGAATAACAAAACAAAAATTGCACTCATTATTGGTGCAGCAGCGATTGGTGGGTACTTTCTTTGGAAATCTCGTCAACCTGAAAAGAAAAGCGCATCAGGTGGATGTGGATGCGGACAAAAGTCATTAGATGGCAGAGCTGGGCCAGTAGAAATACCCAGTTTTGGCAGACCTGTAATTCTTCGTGAAAGATAAAATAAATATAAACAAACAAAAAAAAGTATATGGAATTTGCATTAAACAACAATCCTTTCGGTCGGCGCAAAAGAAGTAATGCTCGTATTCGGTCGCAAATGCGAAAAAATCTTCGCAAAAGGAGAGCAGAGGGTATGGACAAATTCGGATATAATTTCGATAAAGTGTTTATCCCTAAAAATGGCTATTCATCAGCTAACGAATATCCCACTGACTTTATACCGCCCTCATTTCTCCCCCCCGCCCCCTCCGAATACGAGCATTCATCGTGGATGGATGCGCCTCCAGATGTGTATGTATCTACACCTCCTATAAAAACCGAACCCCTGTCATCATCTTATGCTTCATTTAATTTCCCTGATTGGAATACGCTGACTTGCGAAGAAATTAAAAAGTATATTATGGCGATTGAGCAGGAAATGACTTATATCCGTCTTTCTCCTAATGTATATGATATTTACAATAAGCAGCTTGATTATGCTCGTACACTCCTTTCCCAAAAGTGTAAAAAGCCAATAGATTCGGAATTGGGACTTTGTTCCGACACAGAAGTTCTTGAACTTATTTGTCCTGATGCTTTAGGATATGATTGCGTAAAAAAATGTGTTCCGAAGGATTCTGAAGTAGTATGTGCAGACCGTCCTTTAGCAAATCCGCCGTGTTTTAAAACCTACAAGAAGGTAAAAAATCCTGAATCTCCTTGTCCTGATTATATTTTAGTTGATGTCCCCGTAGATGACCGACCCGAATGCGTACAAGAGATATACTCATATCCGAAAGATGTGGAGATTCGCACGGGTGGTGGCGTTGGCACGGGTGGTGGCACAGGTGAAGTTGGCACGGGTGGTGGCACAGGTGAAGTTGGCACGGGTGGTGGCACAGGTGGAGTTGGCACGGGTGGTGGCACAGGTGGAGTTGGCACGGGTGGTGGCACAGGTGGAGTTGGCACGGGCGG
>Ga0194115_10004770_pt1 | contig 14398 bp, 15 predicted proteins | sample TA2MahsurfametaG_3_FD_148656 | JGI IMG/M metagenome (GOLD analysis project Ga0194115, IMG submission 148656) | Freshwater microbial communities from Lake Tanganyika, Tanzania - TA2015002 Mahale S4 surface | ecosystem: Environmental > Aquatic > Freshwater > Lake | place: Tanzania: Lake...
TAACAAATACACTTTATAGTGGAGAAAAATATACTTTACAAATAGATTCTCATCATCGCTTTGTGAAAGGATGGGATGATATATGTTTAGAAGATTTTAAACAAGCTAAAAAAATCTCTAAAAAACCAATTATCACTACTTACTGTACTCCATTTGATCCAACTAAAGACAGTTCAACTTGGCTTCCAACTCCATGTTTAATGTCACAATATGAATTTAGTGGAGATAAGTTATTAATGAGTATGCCTTGGTATATTCAAGATTATAAAGAAAGAAATCATGTTATTAAAGCTAGAACAATAAGTGGTCATTTTTATTTCACATTAGGTAAATTTATTAAAGAAGTACCTTATGACCCAGATATTTACTTTGGTGGTTATACTGAAGAAACTACTTTAAGTGTTAGAGCTTGGACTAATGGATATGATTTTTTTAGTCCATGGAGAATGGTAATGTGGCATGAATACACTAGAAATTATAGATCTAAACATTGGGAAGATCATGGTAAAGAAAGTCAAACTAAAAAAACGAGTGGTGAAAGAGATATTTTTGCTAGAAACAAAACTCGTCAATTATTTGGTAATGAAGAACATGGAATTGATATGGGTGAATATGGTTTAGGTAATGTTAGAAGTTTACATGAATATGAGGTATATGGAGGATTTGACTTTAAAAAATGTAGAATACAAGACTATACTTTAAAGGTAAAAGAACCACCTAATCCAGAACCATGGGATCAACAATTTATAAGTAATAAGTTTAAAATTACATGTGCTTGGGATCTTGAGTTCTTTAAAAAGCATGAGTTTAAAAAACCTAAATTTTTAACTTTAGGAATACAAACAAAATCTGGTTTAGAAATAGCTAGAAGAGATTTTACTATTGAAAATGAACCACAATATGTTAATTTAGAAAATAATCAATACTCATTCACTATTAATACTTTTGATAAACCAGGTAAAATAGTTATGTATCTATTTGATGAGGATAAAAAGTGGAGTGAACGTTATGAAAAAGATTTATGAGAATAGTTTTTACAGTTATAGGTAATAGTAGAAGAAGTAATTATTTAAATGGTGATACTTTAAGATATCAAGGTGGAGGAGGAAGTGGTACTGATACTAGTTCTATAGTTGTAGCTGAGTATTTAGCTTCACAAGGTCATGAAGTAGTATTTGTGACTGAGGAACTTGAACCTAAATTAGAAGAAATCTATAAATCATTAGGTCGAGATAACACACCAGGAAAAAAAGTTAGAGGAGTTATTTATACTAATTTAAATTTTGATGGTGTTGAAAATAAAGAATTTGATATATTAATTAATAGTTTATGGTTTAGTAAATATAAAGAGTTACCTATCACAGTGACTAAAGCTCTTATATATTGGAACCATATGCAATGGATTTATGGTATTCAAGAAATGATAGATTATTCTAAAGAAAATAATTTAAAGTTAGGTTTTGTTAATATATCTGAATGGGAGAAGAAAATGAATCAAGGAGTAATTGACACCACTAAAAACTTTATTCCTGATCTAAAACAAACATTAATACCTAATCCTATAATGGAAGATATTATTAATGAAGTATTAGAAATAAATCCAACTAGAAAAAAACATAAATTTATCTTTCATGCTGCTTGGGCTAGAGGAGGTAATGTGGCTATAGAAGCAGTTAGGCAATTAAATTATCCAGATACTGAATTTCATGCTTTTGATTATTTAATGGCCACTCATAGCCATAAAGATTTATTTTTTAAAATGTATAATGGTGTAGATAAAAAAACATTATTTACTCATTTAGCTGAGAGTGATTATTTTATTTATCCTCTTTATACACCATATCAAGATGTTCATAAAGATACTTTCTCGTGTGTTGTGGCTGAAGCTATAGCTTTAGGAGCTATATGTTTAACTTATCCATTAGGTGCTTTACCTGAGAATTTTGATGGTTATTGTGTATGGTTAGATACTCCTCCTAATAGTAAACCATTTGAAGAAATGCAAAAAGAATCATTATCAAAAGATTTAGAGGGTGTTTATAAACATACAGATCATATAGTTGAAAAAATAAAATATTTAGAGGCTAATCCTCAAGTGAAAGAAGAGTTACGTCAAAAAGGAAAACAATATATTTTAGATAAGTTTAATTCTAATAAAATAGGATCTATGTGGATTGACTTTATAAAGCAATTAATAGATGAAGATTAATGAATTTTTTAAAAAAGGATTTTATATAAATTTAGATCGTAGAACTGATAGGAGAAAACAGTTTGAATCTGAAGTAGACCAATATGGTCTTAAAGATTTTTTTGAAAGAATAGCTGCTGAAGATTCTATAAATGAACCTAATCCAATAAGAAAACATAATTATTGTTCTTTAACTTATTATAAATTATTTGAAAGAATATATAATGATGGATATGAAAATGTAGTTATATTTGAAGATGATGCTTATTTTTATAATAACCCAAATGAACTACCAGGTATACAATTAGTAGAAAATGCTTTAGATGAATTACAAAATTTCCCAGACTGGCAAATGATATATTTTGGAGGCCATCCGATAAGAGAAGTTGATATTGTTTCTAAAATATTAATGAGAGCACCTACAATTTTAACAACACACGCTATTGGATATAAAAGACAAACTATAAAGAAAGTATTAGATGAATATAAACCATTCACTGATTGCGCTATAGATGGATGGTATGGCCAAAGACATGATATTATAAAATATTTAGTTAATCCAATAGCTATACCTCAAAGAGAAGGTAAGAGTGATTTAGATGCCTCAGGTAGTAGTGTTGGTATTAATATTTTTAAAAATAGTTATAATGTAGTTAAAAAAAACATGTATGAAAACACTACAATATAATTATATTACAAGTCGATTACAAGGTAGAACAGGTAATATGATGTTTCAAATAGCTCATGGTTTTGTAAAATCATTAGAGTACAATAGACAATTTATAGTACCATCAGAAGAATCATCAAGTAAACATTTAGAGAAAAATCTTTTTAGAAAGTTAGATTTTTTAATAACTAAAATTCCACCCCCAGAAACTTCAAAACACATTTGGGGTTCTTTCACATATGATAAAGTTGATGAACCATCTAATGAAATTCCAACTGTTTATGCTGGGTGGTATCAGTCAGAAAAATTTTTTGGAAATTATAGTCAAGTAATTAGAGATTTATATTCTCCAACTTATGAATTTATTCAAAAAGCTATAAATGATTTTCCATTTTTAAAAGATTCAGTTGTAACTGCTTTAAATGTTAGAAGGGGAGATTATTTAACCCAACCAACAAGACATCCAGTTATCACAACAGAATATATTAATGAAGCTTATAAACAACTTCCATCCCATGATAAATTAATTATTATGAGTGATGATATTGAATGGTGTAAAACAAATATAAATTTACCTAATAGTGTTTTTATAGAACCTAACAAATATTGGGATCATGAAGGCATTTGGTTATTGTCTTTATGTCATCATTTTATAATTTCAAACTCAACATTTAGTTGGTGGGGATCATGGTTATCAAAATTTAATAATAAAGTAGTTGTATCTCCTAGTATTTGGTTTGGTCCTGATGTGATTGATAATCCAAAAGATATATGGTGTGATGATTGGATTAAAATACCCACATATTTTAAAAATGGTTTTATATGTTTGACTACTTAATAGTTGGAACTGGGTTTTATGGTTCTATTTGCGCTTATGAATTAAATAAGCAAGGTTATAAAGTATGTGTTATTGATTCTAGAGATCATATTGGAGGCAATTGTCATACTGAAAATAGAGATGGTATTAATATTCATACTTATGGTCCTCATATATTTCATACATCAAATGAAGAAGTATGGACTTGGATAAACCAATTTGTTAAATTTAATCATTTTAGATTAAGTCCAATAGCCAACTACAAAGGACAGTTATATTCATTACCTTTTAATATGTGGACTTTTAAACAATTATGGGGAGTAAACACACCTGAAGCTGCTAAAGCAATAATTGAAAAACAAGGTTCATATATTAATGAACCTAAAAACTTAGAAGAACAAGCTATTAAATTAGTAGGCAAAGATGTTTATAGAGTATTAATTAAAGGTTATACTGAAAAACAATGGAAAAAACCATGTACTGAGCTACCTAAAGAAATAATTAAACGTTTACCTGTTAGATTTACATTTGATAATAACTATTTTAATGATAAATATCAGGGTATACCAATTGGAGGATATACTCAAATATTTGAAAAATTATTAAAAGGAATAGATGTTAGATTAAAAGTAGACTATTTTAAAGACAAAAACCATATACCTGAATATAAAAAACTAATTTACACAGGACCTATAGATAAGTTTTATAACTATCAATTTGGAGAATTAGAATATAAAACAACAAGTTTTAAACATTTAAAACTTAAAGGTAATTACCAAGGATGTGCTGTGATGAATTTTACAAATTATAGTCCTCAATATACAAGAATAATAGAACATAAACATTTTGAATTTCAAGATCTAGATCATACTTGGATAACACATGAATACCCAACTGAATATAAAGCAGATGTGACTGAACCAATGTATCCAGTTAATGATGAGGAAAATAATATTAAATATTCTCGATATAAAGAATTAGCAGATAAAGAAGAAAATATCATATTTGGTGGAAGATTAGCTGAATACAAATATTATGACATGCATCAAGTTATAGCAAGTGTTCTTAATAAAATAAAGAGTTTGCCTGTGCTAGATTAGTTTGATATATTTAAAATATGTATCAAGCAATTCACTATAATTTTAAAAACAAAACATGTCACTTAAGAGATGATCAACAAGGTTGGTTATCATTTGAGTACACTCCTACTTATTATAAATTAGACCCTAAAGGACAGTTTGAAACATTAGATGGTAAACGAGTATCTAAAACATATACTTGTGATAAGAATGATCCATTAACATATTATGAAATAGACATACCTATGGAAACTAGGGTATTAGTGGATGCTTATAAAGATTTAGATGATGCTCCTAAATTCCATAATATAGTATTTCTAGATATTGAGTGTGAGATTGGAGGTGCTTTAACTACTGAATATATCAAGTCAGCTCCAATGAAAATAACATCAATATCTTTGTATGATGTTAATTTAAAAAAATTCTACTGTCTAGTCTTAGATGAAAAGAAACAATTGAAGCATGTTGAAGAAGAAAACAAAGAAATCATCCCTTGTAATGACGAGGCGAGCTTATTATCTAAATTTATTGATATTTGGTTGGTTAGTGATCCCACTATTATTAGCGGTTGGAATAGTGAGTTTTTTGATATACCTTATCTCTACCATAGGATATGTAAGACATTGGGTGAACAAAAAGCTAAAGAATTATCACCATTAGGTATAACATCAGTTGTTGATTATTTTAATAGACGAACTCAAACAACTGAATCAACAGTCACTATAGCTGGTATTAATCATCTTGATTACATGTTACTTCATAAAAAGTTTATTATGAAGCAAGAATCATCTTATAAATTAGGTGATATAGGAGAAAAATATGTTAAATTAGGTAAAATTGAATATGAAGGTTCACTTGATAAATTGTTTAAAGAAGATATAAATAAATTTATTGAGTATAACTTACGTGATGTTGAGATATTAATTGAGTTAGATAAAAAATTACAGTTTATAGACTTAACAACTAACATCTGTCATTTATGTCATGTACCATATGAAAACATTTATTACTCAACAGCATTAAATGAAGGTGCTATTCTAACATATCTAAAACGAAAGGGCATAGTTTCACCTAACAAGCCAACTACTTATAATCCAGCATTAAAAGAAGAAAATGAAGAATATGCTGGTGGTTATCTTAAAGACCCAATACCTGGATTATATGAATGGGTATCTGACTTAGACTTTACCTCACTATATCCATCAATTATTCGTAACTTAAATATGGGTATTGAAACATTAGTTGGACGAATACAAAATAGAGATAAATATGATAATAAATGGGGATTAAGTGATTTAAAGGAATTAGATCCAAATGATGATATTATTATTGAAAAAGTAACACCTGATAGAAAAGTAAAAGTAAGTAGTATTAAAGCTAAGGATTTAATTGAATTAATTAAGAAAAATAAATTAATCATAGCTGCTAATGGTACTTTATTTAGACAAGACAAATCAAGTATTGTAGTGGAGATATTAAATGATTGGTTTAATAAAAGAAAACAATATAAGGATTTAATGAAGGAAGCTTATAAAGTAAAAAAAGATCCAGTGTTAGGTGAGTTTTATAATAAAAGGCAACACGCGTTTAAAATTAAATTAAATGATGTTTATGGAGTATTTGCTCAAAATGGATGGAGATACAGTGATGGTAATTTATTTATTTCTAAAGCCATTACACTTACAGGACAACGCCTAGACCAAGAAAGTATTAATTTTGTTAATAATGAAGTTACTAAAGAATTAGGTGTTGAAAAAGACTATGTGATAACAGCTGATACAGATAGTTTATTTTTTGAATTAAAAGATTTAATTAAGAAACGTAAACCAGATGTTAATATTAATAATAGAGAGGATGTTGTACCTGTAGCACTTGAAATAACTAAAGAATATCAAGACAAAACAAAATCATTCCTGCAAAATCTATGTAAATCATTATTTAACACTAATAATGAATATTTTGAGTTAAAACAAGAGGTTGTACTAGAACGAGGTTATTTTGCTGGTAAAAGAAGATATGCTCAATTTATTGTTAATAAAGAAGGTGTACCAACTGAAGAATTAGACATTAAAGGTATGGATGTAATGAAATCAAATATGACTCCATTATATCGTAAGTTTGGAGAGGAAATATTACTTGATATTATGTATGGTAAAGCTAAAAAAGACATTGATAAAAAAATTATTGACTTTAAAAACACATTAAATACTTTACCTTATAAAAGTATTGCTAAACCAACTGGGGTTAAAAACATTAGAACATATATAGCCTCAGCTCCACCATTAGGACAAATATTTTCTAAATTAGAGAAAAAATGTCCTATTAATACTAAAGCAGCTATTTATTATAATGATTTATTACGTTTTAAAAAATTAGATAAAAAATATTCATGTTTTACTGAAGGTGATAAAATGTATTATGTCCAATTAAAAGACAATCCATATAAAATTGAAGTGTTAGGTTTTACAGGTAATGATCCAAAATTTATAAATGAATTTATAGAAAAATTTGTTGATAAAGAAGAAGGATTTAATTCAATATTATTAAATAAATTACAAAGTATTTATAATGATTTAAAATGGTCATTTCCAAGTTTGAACACTTATGTAAATAAGTTTTTCTCATTCTAAAAAAGATATTATATTTAATATATGCAGAAACAAACATTAACATCAGTTATTGACAAATATCATTTGAATGGTATTGTTGAATCAGTTAAATGGAACATTAAAGATAAAAATATAACTGTTGATTTTATTACACCAATGAAGAATTTAGTTGGTAAAGTCACTAGCCCTAATTTTGATTTAGATAATACTGATTTAGGTATATATAATACTAGTCAATTTAATAAATTAGTTAAGATAATGGATGGTACTGTGGTTTTAGGTTTAGTTAAAAGTCCATATGGTACTCCAATTGAACTAACATTAGCTGATAACCAATATGATTTAAATTATTATTTGTCAGATTTAATGTTAATTGAAACAGTACCTACTATTAATGAACCATCTAATTATGATGCTGAGGCTAAAATTGATTCTGATTTTATATCTAGATTTGCTAATGCTAAAAAAGCATTAGGTGATGTTAAACAATTTACTATTAAAGATGAATTAAATAGTGATAGTACTAAAGATTTAGTTATTGTAATTGGTGATGGAAGTGGTTATGCTAATAAAATTAAATTTAAAACACCATGTGAATCATTATTTGGTTTAAATGAAATACCATTTCCAGCTGATGTGATGATGGAATTATTAAAAGCTAATGAAGAAGCAGATAGTGGTACTATTCAAATTAGTCAAGAAGGACTAATGAAAATATCATTTAAAGAAGGAAGTGTAGAGTCTATTTATTATTTGGTTCGTCTTTCTCAACAATAATATATTTATAATAAATGAGATACGGTAGGTCTCAAGTTATGAATTAATTAACCGCTTACCTTAGGGGAGCACAAAACAAAACAAAATGACAAGAATAGCACATTGGGGTATTGACCCATTCGACATCGTCTGGAAAAATTTTTTCGACGCAAACAGCACATTTAACACATTTGAAAACAAAATCAACTACCCAGTTGATATTTTAGAAACAGAAAATGGGTTACGCTTTGAACTAGCAGTAGTAGGTTTATCTGAAACTGATCTAGACATTCAAGTAGATGGAGAAACATTACGTATCTCCTATAACAAACCAGAAACAGAAGAAATCAAATCTTACCTACAAAAAGGTATTGCTAAACGTTCATTTGATTTAGCATGGAAGATTGCTTCTAAATTTGACTTAACTCAGTTAAGTGCATTTTTAGATAAAGGTCTTTTAATTATTGATATTCCTTATGCTGCTGAGAAAGCACCAAGGAAAATTGAAATTAAAATAAACAAAAAACAAATCCTTAAAGGATAATTAAAAATGAGACCTACCAAATCTCAGTTATGATTTCAAAACAAATAATTTATTTTCAAGACAAAGCTTATATCTTAATTAAACGTATTATGGATGATCCTAAATACGTTGGAGACAATCTTGATTTATTAATGCAATGGCTTAAAGCTGATAAAGTATTAAGAAAGGAAGGTTATTTATTTTTTTTAGATGAAATAGAAGAGGCTGAAGTGCTTGGATTTGAGCTAAAAAATTAATATATTTAATAAAATAAAGAATATGAGTAAATTAGAACCTATTAATGGACATGTTATTATTAAGCCTGTTAATGAAGAAGAACAAATGTATGGTAATATTGTTATTCCTGATTTAGGAAAAGAAAAACCTGAAATTGGAGTTGTAATAGCTGTTAGTGATACATACAATTGGCACACAGGAACTATCTACAGATCTAAATTAGAACCAGGTGAAAAAGTACTTATTCCTAAAATGGGATCAGTTAAAATCACTGTAGATGGTGAAGATTATATTGTAACTAAAGAAACAGAAATATTAGCAGTATATGAGTAAAATTATAATTTATAATACAGAAGCAAGACAAAAACTTGCTGACGGAGTAGATAAGTTATCTAGAGCCGTTGTCACAACATTAGGTCCATTTGGTCGTAATGTTATTATTGAAAAAGAAAATGAATTACCTCAATCAACTAAAGATGGAGTCACAGTTGCAAAATCAATTAAACTTAAAGACCCAATTGAAAATATTGGTGCTGAGATTGTTAAACAAGCTGCTATACGTTCAGCCAACACAGCTGGAGATGGTACTACCACTACTACTCTTTTGGCTAACACTATGGTTAAAGAAGGCTTAAGTAAAATTAGAGCTGGAGCTAATGCTGTTGAAATTAAAAAAGGTATTGACTCGGCTATTAAACAAGTAGTTAAAGCTTTAAAGAAAAATAGCAAAGATATCTCAGCTGAAGAACAATTAAAACAAGTAGCTACAATTTCATCTAATAATGATGAATTTATAGGTAGTTTAGTAGCAACATCACTTGAAAAAGTAGGTCGTGATGGAGTAGTTGCTATTGAAGAAAGTAAAACAGGTGAAACAACACTTGAAGTAGTTGAAGGTATTCAATTTGATAGAGGTTATAAATCACCATACTTTGTAACTAATAACACAACAATGCAAGCTGTGCTTGATGATCCTTATATTTTAATTTATGATGGTAGAATTATAGTTGCTGCTGAATTATTAAATGTGTTACAAAAAGCAAATAGTGAAAATAAATCTTTATTAATTGTAGCTGAAGATATTGATGGTGAAGCATTAGCAACTCTTATTGTTAATAAAATGAGAGGTATTGTTAAAGTAGTAGCTGTTAAAGCACCTGACTTTGGTGAACGTAGAACATTATTATTAGAAGATTTAGCTATTGTTACTGGTGGTCAAGTAATTAGTAAAGAAAAAGGATTAAAACTTGACAAACTAAATGTAGCTCAATTATCAGCTTATCTAGGTAAAGCTAGAACTGTGACTGTTGATAAAGAAAAAACAACTGTTGTTGATGGAAAAGGTACTGAAGAAGCTATCACAGCTAGAGCTGAAGAAATTAAAAATCAAATTGATAAGGCTCAATCAATGTTTGAAAAAGAAAAATTACAAGAACGTTTAGGTAAATTAATTGGAGGTGTAGCTATTATTAATGTTGGTGGTAATAATGATATTGAATTAAAAGAATATAAAGATAGAGTTGAAGACGCTTTATTTGCTACTCGAGCTGCTATTGAAGAAGGTGTATTACCAGGTGGAGGAGCAGCTTTATTATATGCTAGAGAAGCTATAAGTGAGTCAATGGATGATAGTGTTGACTTTAATATTGGTAAAAAAATCGTTTATTCTGCCTTATCTTCACCATTCATTCAAATACTAGATAATGCTGGGTTAAATAATCCAACTTGGTATATGTATGAATTAGGCAAGTTAAAAGGTACTTGGTATGGATATGATTTAAAATCAGAAACATTTGTTAACATGGAAGATGAAGGTATTTTAGATCCAACTAAGGTGACTCGATTAGCAGTTGAAAATGCAGCTGCTGTAGCTGGTACTATATTAACAACTGAAACTGTTGTCCATGAAGAACCAACAGATAAGAAAGAAAATAATAATGGACCTGAATTAGGATTTTAAATTAAAATCAGGATTTAATATAGCTCGGTTCGTCTAAGGGCTAGGACACCACCCTTTCACGGTGGTGATACGGGTTCGAATCCCGTACTGAGTACAGTGGAATAGCTCAATTGGTTAGAGCAGCCGTCTGATACGCGGCAGGTTGATAGTTCGAGTCTATCTTTCACTACCTGAAGACGGTGCATAAACATTGATGCCATGTCTGACCCTTAGCTCAGTAGGTTAGAGCAAGCTTCAGTACTCAAAGTAAATCAACTATGGGGAAAAAAGTAGTGCCACTGGTTCGATTCCAGTAGGGTCAGCTAAATGAAAATTTATTTATTAGTATTCTTATTCCAAGTTATGTTTAATGTGTTTAAGACACTTGAAATAAAATATACTTATGAGCACAAAGTAAAAGAGCTAATGTTTAATTCAATTTGGATTAATTTAGTTTCATTAGGTTCAACTTATTTTGCTATTGATAGTTTATTTAAAGGTAATTGGTCTGTTATATTAGTTTATATGGCTGGTAGTGTTGTTGGTAAATGGGTGGCTATGACTCAAATATCTGAATTGAAAAAAAAGTTAGGTAACCGCAGAAAAAAATAGTATATTTAATTCTATTAAAATTTCAAAATATGTTCTGGACTTATTATATATTTTGTTTTATTTATTGTTTAATCATGGCTATTAAGCGATGGAATAAAGATGTTATGAGTGGTGGTTTAGGTATTAGTCCAGGACTAGACACTATAGGTATTATTATTATGTGTTGGATTTTAGCTCCAATAGATATAACTTTAACTTGGATTCGTTTGTATAAAGACGCTGAAGAAGCAAGACGAAACAATGGTAAAATATTTTAAACTTATACCTGAGTGTTGAAATAGGTAGACAAGAAAGACTTAAAATCTTTTGATCAGTAATGGTCGTGCTGGTTCGACTCCGGCCTCAGGTACGAATATTTATTATTAACAATTAAAAACAGGAAAATGAAAAAAGTATTGTTTGCAATTGCAGCTGTAATTATGTTTGCTGCTTGTAACAACTCAAGTGAAGGAGCCGCTACAACTGTTGATTCAACTGTAGCTACTGTAGACACCACAGCTGCTGCTGTTGACACTACTGCTTCCACACCTGCTGTTGAAACTAAGTAATTTATACTTAGTAGAAAACTTAATTGAAGCCACTAATTGTGGCTTCATTTTTAAGTTTAAGTTCTTTAATTTATGGGGGTGTTTGGTATTGATTCATAAGTGAAGGTACCACTACATGCAGGCGTTTGGATATGTCGCCTTTAAACAAATTTTCAAACAATAAATGACGAAATGTCAACAATGACCTATGATGACCTAGTGGCATTTGTAGGTGCTGAAGAGTACGCATACGCGGCTTAGTAAGCTTGGGGCAGCTGATAGCCTTGCAACAGAACAGCACTTTGGTTTTCCTAGTTATGTCAAAACTAGGTGGTGGAGCCGACGTTAACCAAAATCAACGTCTCCAATTACTGATCAGCTTGCAGATCTAAGCATGTGATACGTTAGTGTTATTGTTCCTTGTGAAGACACCGGTTCGAATCCGGTCACCTCCACATATTTATTGGCAAATAAATTATTAAAATGCCAATTACTTCTAGATTAGCTCAAAAAGCAAATTCTCTTCCAAATAGTGGAGTCGGATCAAATTCAGCACCTGATGCTACTATAAGACTTTGTACTGGATATAGTAATATTAATTGGACTTCTTTAACCAGTCAAGAAGTAAAAACTTACTATGAATATTATTTAAATAATAGTTCAAGTATTAGTTTAAATTCAGATATATATTATTATAATTCTAATAATGGATTTAATACAACTTCTAGTCTACATAGAATTATACTTGGAACTTCTAATAATCCAACTGTTCCATCAACTGGAGTTTGGGTTTATAAATATAATGGGAAGGTAGATATAATAAGTGTTACAAATAGTAGAGTTACAGCTATAACTCCTTATAGTTCATCACAATTTAGTAGCAGTTCAAATGTGACTATTAATTTATGTGCTCCAACTTCATCAGTTGCACCTATGATAATTTATGCATATGCTGTGACTGGCAGCACACCAATAGCAGTTAATTCACCAGTATCAGCTAGTTTTTATTGGAGTGGTAGTAATAATCAATTATTATCAGGATCATTAATTATACCTAGTGGTAATACTTGTACTAGTTCTTCATTCACATTTGCTTCACAATCTCTTGTTTCATTTACTTTATCAGGAGCAATAACTCCATTTATAACAGGTTCATTTACTTATGCTATAGGTTCATTAACAACTTCAAATAGTTGTGCTTCATGTCCTTGATAAATTAAATTAAAAAATAAAGAATGGTTCACATTGAGCCATCTTTTTTTTATATTTATATCTGATAGAAACTAAAAATATGAAAGGTATTCTCACTGTTATATTGATATCATTATATAGCTTATTGGCTGCTCAACCAACTACAGTATATGTTGGTAAAGTAACTAATAAAGTGCAGATGGGTCCTTTAACTGGAAATAAAAATTTAGCATTTGGAGTTAAAAATGTAGCTGAAGAGGCAATTTTAGACAAAGGATATGATTTAAATAATGATAGCTCAGCTTTTAAATTAGATCTTGAAATCATATATTTTGATATACAACAAACATCTACTGGTGTAAGTGTGTTTCATAAAACAGAAAATGAAACTATAATTCGTATTAAAGGTATTCTATATACAAACGAAAAGAAACCTAAAGAATACATTGCAACAGGTAAAAGTTCTGAAATATCTACCTCAACTATGATTATTGATGAAGGTGGTGGTTTTAATCAAGCGTCAGCCCGTTCTGCACTTAAAAAAACCATTATAAACCTAATCGAAAAATTACTATGAAAAAACTATTATTAGCAATCACGCTTTTAATTAGTTATGTAACCACATTTTCCCAAACACCTCAAATTGGACACTTCCAAACACTTGCTACTGTAAGAAGAGGTGATACATTAGATGTAGCTTGGTATTACAGACCAGGTACTCCTGACATTCGTACATTTCAGGTTGACTGGCAATATAAGAAAACATTATTAACTTATTTATCTACTACAGTTGATGCTGCTGTGAATGGAATGACTCCAGCGGTAAGCTATAAAACTTGGGATAACTACAAGTATAATAACTACACAAATGGTACTTACAACTACACTTCAAATACTGATTGGACTGTAGGTCGTAACTACTTAGTATTATCAAGTGGATCAACTATTGGCTCTAATGGCTATATTATACATAACAAGTATAAGATTAATGCTGTAGCTCCAAACTATGTATCAGATACAATTACTGTAAACTGGGCTCGTATGTTTAATGTTAATGGTGCTACAATTGGTGATAACGTAGCTCAATTAACTAACCAAAAATTAGCAATTAAATTGTTAGGTAACCTAACCCTATCAGGTAAAGTATGGTTAGGTCCATCTATGACTTTGAGACCAGTAGTATGGTGTTATCAGGCAAATAATAACACATTTATTGATTCAGTAACTGTGAATGCTGATGGTACATATACCTT
>Ga0194115_10004772_pt1 | contig 14395 bp, 19 predicted proteins | sample TA2MahsurfametaG_3_FD_148656 | JGI IMG/M metagenome (GOLD analysis project Ga0194115, IMG submission 148656) | Freshwater microbial communities from Lake Tanganyika, Tanzania - TA2015002 Mahale S4 surface | ecosystem: Environmental > Aquatic > Freshwater > Lake | place: Tanzania: Lake...
AAAACTACTACCTCATCATGTTGTATATATGTACGCTGTATTACAGTTATTTGTTTTTGGAGAGAGCCATAGAAGAGTGTAGGTTTACAGTTAAGGCGTGGTTGGTTGTAAGTGGAAACGTAGCGTATGTATATACCGTACCCTAGAGATAACATCAACGGCCGGGACACGGGAATGGCGCGGATGCGGGATCGTTTCGATGTTCGCTGCCAGTTGGACATCGAAGGGTCTGGCCGCACATCAGTGTTTCGGCGAGCGATGGTCGGACGTTGTCGTACGTCATTCTTCTGGATTCCACCTTAGATCTGAGAGATTCCAATCCACGTGGAAGAAGCATCAATTGTACTGAAAAATCAATTGAACTCAGTACATACAAACTTACCCCGGATCCTGCCGAATGGAATGTTGATTTGAGAAAACATGGGGAGAATCAACTGTCGCACCCATCAATCGCGTGGCCCGCAACATCACATCCAAGCCCCTGACACATCAAGAAGCTTGGCAAGGAAAACCACACACACACACACACAGTTACGGGAGATTGTTTTTGAAAGTCTGGGAAGTTTCTACGGTATCACTTTCATACACAAACAAAAGCACAATACCATGATCTTCTCACGAACTGCCTTCTTAGCTGCCTTGTCTCTATGTGCTGTGGAAAGCTTTTCTCCGGCTTCCCCATCATCCGCATCGGTAAGAAGAACGCACGGAGTGGTTTTTGATGGATTTTCGTTGATAGTTCCTCGTTTTGACTTGATGGGTCCCACTCGTCGTTGGCGTTTTTGTGGGTGATTCGATTTTGATCGTACAGCATACACTTTGGGAGAACTTTTTTTGAAATGGAAGGCGATGGTGTGACACTTTGATCCCGGCCGGACGTAGCAGTAGAATATTCGATCGTGGCCTTCTCGATTTTGTGGTGAAAGAGCGTTGTGCAAATTCCACGTTTCGTTTTCGTTCGTCACAGACTATCGCAGCAAGTCCACAGTGGTGGCCATCGACGTCTTGTTTGTGGGCTGTGTTTGTTTGTGAAATAGTGATTTGTGTGATGTTGCTTGATTCGCCTCTGTTTTTCTCACTCAGCTTGTTCTTTTTTTGGAATGGAATATGAAGATTGCTCAAATGGTTCAGGAAAGTCAGAGATACCAACCTAGAACATCTCTTTCGGAACAGATGGGAGAAGAAGATGAACTTCCCGATATCGATTCGCCTCCAGCAGATGATTACATTGTAAATGTTGGGGAGATGGATGGGGAAGATGAGGATACTGGTATCGAAGATGATGGTGAACCTCCGGCGTGGTTTACATTGGAACAACGCATGGCAGATTCTCAGGCCAAGTATCGGCAGCATGATAAGGATACGGGTAGTCCAGAATTCCAGGTAGCTGGGATGACGGAACGGATTAACTACCTTACGAAGCATTTGCAAAGTAATCCAAAGGACTTTTCGACCCGCCGGGGACTTGTCGCCTTGGTAAACAAACGTCGTCGTCTATTGAATTATTTGTCCGTTGAGGATGAGAAACGTTACATGGAAATTGTGAATGGACTTGGTATCCGTCATAAGCCTCCTGCACAATTTGAATCTCGGGAGGATATGTATTCTCGTTTCCCCAAACAGAAGGCAGTCCGAAAGCATTTGATCAATAAGAAGAAATAAAGAAAGTGGGCCAGATTGTGTATTTAATTTAATTGATGACGATAGAGTGGTTTCATTTTTTCACATTGAACGAAATAGCAGTAGTAGTTGTTGTATCTAGAAGATGGGGTAGTTTATAGAAAATTGAGTGACCATATGGTTCGACACTATACTTTATTCAGCCGCCGATGGAGCAGTTCTTGTTTCGGTAGATTGTTCTGCTTCAATTTCATCAACGACGGATTGGATTTGTTGTTCCGATAACATTTCTTTCATCCCACCCTGTCGGACGACGCAGAGTTCCATCGTCTTGGCACCACTATCGACGACTTCCAATAAGGCCTGGACAGCAAGTCGGACACATTTCTTTTCTGTCAAATCTTCTTCCTTCAAATCTTGATATTGCTTTTCAAGGAATTCACGTAAACTCTTGGCATTCCGACCACCGATGACTTGTGCCTTCCAACGAGAATGTGTCCCAGCTGGATCCGTCTGATAGAGATAGGGTCGGATTCCCTTATCTTCATCATTGACACCTGCAGTTAGGGTCGCAAGCCCAAAGGGTCGGACACCACCCTGTTGGGTATACTGTTGTTGGATTTTCGCAATGTATCGAGCAAGGTAGTCTGCAGAGGGTGCATCTTCCATCGTAAGACGGTAGGATTGTGCCTCCAAACGGACCTTATTGATCAAGACACGAGCATCGGCAGTCAATCCTGCAAAGGCCAAGACTGTACGATCATCGATGGAGACAATTTTCCGAATCGTCCTTGAATCTTGTAATCTAATAATGAATCATGGGTGGGTGTAGTAATTTGTTGTTGTTGTTGTTGTTGCAGATGTGTCGATCAATCAAGGAAGGAAGGAAGGAAGGAAGGAGGGAAGGTCGGCAAAAGAGTCAGAAGACAACGAACCAAAGTGGCAGTGGCAGCAGTACGACAAGCAACATGGTATCAAGAAATGGACGGCACAAACACAAGTCGACAAACAAAACAAAACAAAACAAAACCAACAGTACAGTATGGAACTTACTTGGCAATGGCACGTTTTTCGACTGCCAAGACGACACAATCCATACCTTGGACACCAACAACTGTCGAACCTCTTCGGACAGCTTCCATGGAATATTCCACTTGCAACAAATGTCCATCTGGACTAAAGACTGTAATGGCACGATCGTAGGACATGGTACTTTTGTGTTTTTGTTTTCTTCAACGACTAGAGCTACTACTACTACTATCTTTGTGTTCTGCGGTATGGTATAACAGTGAGTCCTTCCACAAGAAGCCGAGATCTCTATGTCGATGTGATGATCGATAGTATTACTGTACCCTTCTACTGGCATTCGGTCGAGATCCAAGAGGTTCGGAGGAGTCTAATTTACTAGTCCATTCAGTCGATTACGTCGAAAAGAACGGCGACGATGCTTGACGATCTTGATCGATCAAATCACGAGTTCTTTCCTTTGCCGGGAATCGAACAAACCTTGGTAATCCTCTACAAGGAAGACCTTTCTTTGCACAACAACATCACAGTGGACGGTGTCAAACACAACCAGTATCTCTGGTCCATGCACATCTTCCATCTAGTGTGTCTATTGTGTTCCTTCTATTTCCTTCCAACGACTGCAACTATGTCAGGTATTCAACGTACGACTCAACCCATTGTGACGGGTACATCGGTGGTAGGTCTCAAGTATGATGGGGGTGTCCTTCTTGCGGCGGATACACTCTTGAGTTATGGAAGTATGGCGAAATCTTTCAATACACCACGTTTACATGCGATTGACAATAAAATCCTTCTTGGAGCATCTGGTGAATATAGTGACTTTCAAGAAATCGTTGCCCGAGTAGAAGCACTTGCCTTGGAAGAAACGACGATGAGTATGGAATCATTGTATGAACCACAGGGTCTATCAGCACAGTCCTTATGGAATTATTTACGTGCTGTCATGTATCAGAAACGATCCAAATTTAATCCCTTTTGGAATGATCTCGTCGTGGCTGGATTTGAAAATGAGACACCCTTTTTAGGTGTCGTTGACAAATTAGGGACGACATTACAAGAAAATATGATTGCTACCGGATTTGGTGCCTATTTGGCTATGCCCCTTCTACGTGAAAAGTGGCGACCAGATTTAAGTGAAGGTGAAGCAAGAGCATTATTAGAAGATTGTATGAAGGTCCTATTTTATCGTGATTGCCGTGCCTCCGCACGGATTCAACTTGCCAAGGTCACTGATCAGGGATGTGTCATTTCAGAACCATATAATCTTGATCATTCCAATGGTTGGAATGCACCTAGTATGATCCGAGCAGTAGGTGATTTGGATGGTGATGGAGGATGGTAAAATCTATACACTTTCCCATTTAGTAAGAACTAGTACTACGGTGTTTTGTACTACCTAGATACTACTACCGAACTACGTGACAGCTTCTATGCGTACAAAATCTACAAGATCATGTTTCTATACTATTGAAATACGATATATTCATGCCTCGCATCTTCAATATGGTATTGTTTTGGCGTGCTTCAAGGCTTTGAGAGTGGAGTGTGAAAGTGATGATGAGTCTGTTTTTCCTTAATTTTTTCGGTCAATAATGTAGTCTGCCAAGGCCAATAGAGGGACTGCTCGTTCACCAAAGGGTTCCATAGCCTTCTTAGCTTCCGAAATCAATCGTTCTGCCTCCTTTCGTGCACCATCTAATCCAAGAAGTTTGGGATAAGTCGTCTTGGACACGGCTTCATCCTTCCCAGCAGTCTTACCCAATTCCTCGGTAGATTGTGTGACATCCAAAATATCATCGGCGACTTGAAAGGCAAGACCGATATTCAGGGCGAAGATTTCACATGCCTTGACTTCTTCAGGCGTCGCACCGCCTAGAATGGCACCACTAGCAACAGCGACTTCCAATAGTGCAGCAGTCTTATGGGTATGGATCCATCGTAGATCTTCCAAGCTAGCATCACCCTTCCCCTCACAGATCAAATCCATAACCTGTCCACCTGCCAAACCCTTGGCACCGACACTCCGTCCCAATCGTGTGACGACATCTAAAATCCGATCAGGACTGACTTGATCACGGGGTGTATGTTGTGCAACCCATTGGAATGACGTCGACAAAAGAGAATCACCTGCTAAAATGGCAATATCTTCTCCATACACAACCTGCAAAAACCCGTCGCGCAACATAATCGAAAGAAAGGTGGAAAAAGCAACATAAGAAACAAAGATTGGCAAACACTTCACCTTTTGCCCTTTATCAAGGTCCTGCTTAAAAAAGCCAACGACAAGGCGCGGATCATCTCACGTACATGATTGGTAGGCTTCCCACGTCGCAAATCATCATTATCCATAGCAGGCAAATCATCATGGATTAAGGACATTGTATGGATCATCTCCAAGGCGACTGCTGTTGGCATTGCAACTTCCTCTGAACCACCAAACATTTCACATGCTGCCAAACATAGGACGGGTCGGATACGTTTCCCACCCGCCATAAGAGAATATCTCATCGATTCGGAAATCAAATCTGTTTGTGGTTCCGGACTGATAACAGAATCTGCCAATGCCTTCGTAATCGCAGGTTGTTTACTCATGATGTACTCTGTCAAATCAAATGTGACCTTTTCACTACTCGCCACTTGAAGGGGTCCCATGGCGGGGGCGGCATGACGACGACATCCAAACGACGAAGAAGATGTGGTAAAGGCATCCACTCCCGAAAACAGGGCAAGTGAGGCTACGACTGTACTAACAGAAAACTTCATTGTTGGAGAGGATCTAGTGATGGGATGGGGTATCTGTGTAAAGAAAATCTCGTGGAATGAAATTACCTACGTAATCGTGAAGTCTGTATTGTTGTCGTCGGATAGATAGTTGGATGGATGGGTCAAAAGGACGAGAAGGCGAGAGACACCCGACAACGTACTTCAACAATCCTATTCCACGCCGGTCACTAGCCACGCGGAGCCTGTTTTAGGGGGGGGATAAAACGGGGGAAGTTCCCCTACCCTTCATCTAAGATTCTGATTTTCCTTGATTCCTTCGACCACTGATTTTACCACTTTTCGGTCTACTTGTCGTAGGAAATACAGGTACGATGGGAACCGAAACCGAAAAAAGCCCAGCGTTTCGTTGACTGCGAGTACCGCCGTCGGCATCCCCACCATTGTCAACAGGAGTCCAACCACTCGCTTGCGATCTTTATTCCCAACTTTCTTCTTCTGTAGTCGTAGAAAACCATGGTCAAGCACAATAATATCATCCCGAATATCCACTGCGGAAAGAAGTACGCCCAGTCTTCTCGTGGTCCCCTCAAGGTGAAACTTGCCTTGAACCAAGCCTCCCGTAAAAAGTCTCGCAGATTGGCGCGTGCCACGAAGGCTGCTGCCTTGGCTCCTGCTCCTCTACAAAAGTTGCGACCTATCGTCCACTGCCCCACTCAACGATACTCGGCCAAGACCCGTCTCGGAAAGGGATTCACCCTGGAAGAACTCAAGGCTGCTGGACTTTCCCCCAAGTATGCCATGACGATTGGAATTGCTGTCGATTTCCGCCGGACCAACTCGGCACAAGAATCCTTGGATCTAAACCTTGCCCGATTGAATGCCTACAAGTCTAACTTGGTCATCCTGAAGAAGGGAGATGATGCGTCTGGACTTGCTCAACACAAGGGAACAGTTCAACCAATTGATCGTACTAAGCCTGCCTTGGAGGTCACTGCCGTTACGGATGAAATGAAGTCCTTCAAGGCCTACACCACAATGCGTGTTGCCCGAGCAGAAACGCGAGTGGCTGGATACCGAATTGCTGTGACAAACAGAAAGAAGGAGTAAATTATAGAAAATTGCAAGTCTTTCATTTCCTTTCGATTAGACTGATTGTCGGGGATGTTGGTCCAACTGTTTGTTCGGATCAGGACTTACTACGGAATCATAAGTATGTTGCAGCTGCGGTACCCTTGCAAATGTCTAGACACGATAGTACGATACTAGTCCAGTTATACTTCTGCTAATGTAGTTATACTTCTATAGTTAGGGGGAGGTAGGTGGTCCTGGACGAGAAAAACACGTGGGGGGGGGGAGGACCTAGTCCTTGAGACAAGTGGACGGACAACACAACATTGACACATGAAAAGACATGCTACACAACATCCACCAAGAAATCCAAAACATCCGTCTTCTGAATTGCTTCCCGGATATCTTCCTTCTGCAAGGTTCGTCGTTTGTGAAGTTGTGAATAATTCCAACTCCGGATACTCAGTTCTAAAATGAATAACTCACACGCCTTGGCAAACAAGACGGGAGCTTCCGCACTAATCATACGGACATCTTCATCAGACTTCATAATGCGCTTAATCCGAGCGAGTGGTAGATCATTATGTGTCTTGAAATCTTGTTCGGTCTGTTCCCCCATGACATGGACTAACTCAAGCTGTTCCTTCCAAAAACTCGTAAGGGCACTATTCAGGGAGGCAAGGAATTGTGGACTACTGGAGGATGGAGCAGGAGCCTGAGCGACTAAGGATGATCCTGAGGATGAATCACCTCCCATGATGGTCATCATGACAGGATTGGAGGAATGTCCTCTTGATGGTTCAATCGCAGTATTTGCATTCGTCGTCGTCGATGACATATTACCAGAGTCATTGCCGCTCATGGATGAAGTCGGGGCGACAGGAGACGGTGAGGATGACCGTGCCGGAGCTGGGGCCGATGCCGGTTCTTCTCCACGGTAGATTCCCGCCGCTATTTGAGCCTAAACCGTAGTACGGTCATGGACGTAGTTTCATAGCATGAGTAAGATCCTGACTATGACAATATGAACGATGATGATGATGATGCTGATGATAAACCTTACCTGTGTGTGGGCATGGACCAATGCTTGAGCTTGCAGTTGAATCTGTGTTTGAATCTGTTGTGGTGTCCCTTGTGATTTCCTTGCATGGACGATAGCCTGAGCTTGAATTTGACTCAATGCAGTGATCTGTGCACTGTTCATTGGTACCAATCCATCTCCTTTACTCTTGGCAGCAGCCACAACAGCCTGAGCCTGCGCAGCCGCTTGGACCATGGCTTGAGCTTGTGCCTGCAGTCAGTGTTGTGTTTCGGCATTGGTACGCTAAGTGAGATACGAGGCTTGGGAACCCAATCGTACAGACGACGAAGAAAACTGAAACAAAACAGAGCAAGCTGCTATTGAATTCGTACCTGAATTTGTTCCGGTGTAATGTTGGCTTGCTGACCACGAGCTGCTGCAGCCTGAAGTTGTGCCTGTAATTGTGCTTGAAGCTGTTGTTGAATCTGCTGTTGAAGTTGTGTTTGCTGCGTGTTTGGTTTCTTCGCGGCCGAAGCAGGCGTCGCAGGGGTACTCGATGAATCCACCGGTCGCTTGGCAGCCAGTGGTGGTGCTTCCTTGGCGTTGTTGTTTGTGCTCATTTTATTTGTAGATTCGGCAGAAGAAAAGTGGAAGAAGGGAGGTTACTAGGTAGCCGGGCTGTTCGTTGGGGTGCCGGTAGTCGCAAGGTAAGTACGCTTGTTGTGTTGGTTCAGAACGATGAGGAGGAGAACACTTTCAGGCAACGTAGAAATCACTTCTCCTGAAACTAGGCAAAAGGCAATGCAACAAAAGAATCGCGATTCCTTTTTTCCTTTGTTCGAAAGATCAACAAAGATGAATGAGCTGAAGGACACAAGTGATCACACCCAGATGGCAGTGGGATTGTGGTTGATGCCAGACCTTTTGCTCTTGCGCCTTTCCAAATGGAGCTCTTTCGGTGTACCAAAGGTTGTTTTCGATCAGAATTCTTACCATCTGTAGATTCTATTTCGAGCTTGCCTCCTACTTGACAGATAACGAAGAAAAAAGGTTAAGTGGAATCGGTATTTTTGGAATCTCGTATAACAGTCAAACCAAAAATCTTGTTGCTGTTCTTCAAGAATTCCGATTTGGTCATGCCACGTGGCGGAAAAAAGGACTTGCGTTCCGAGAACATACGGCAAGACTGTCACTCTTTTTCCGGGTCCTCCTTTTTTCCCGTTCCGACAAAAGGCGAATCTCGTCTATGATTGTCGACGATCGTTGCGGAGGTATTGTCGTGTGCTGCAGTACATTGTCCCCACTCCCCATCGGTCCAGATCTTGAAGTTAGGGGGCGCCAAGAACACCTGATCGCCAAAAGATACAGCTTCGGTCGTCTGTCCTCCGATCTTCTGAAAGGACGAAGGAAAAGCGATGATTCCGAGTGACTTCGAGTGAACCGACTTCCATGCATACTTATCTTGCAGGTCCGAACCCTTCCTACTTTGTTCAACCTTCTGAGACAGGTACGTTCCAACAATCCACAAGTGGAGACACCTATCGTTATTTACTGAGGCTCACAGCCTGTGACTTTTTCGTCCCACACAGCAAGAAGACAAAATGGCGGAAGACCTCCCTCATGTTGCCCACGTCGAGAAAGTGTTCGAGGCGAAAACTGACTTGACGTTGCAACAGTATCGTGTGAAACATAAGGAATCGGTTGAGAATCCCAACTTATTTTGGGGGAAAGCCGCGAAGGAACATCTCGATTGGTTCCGACCCTTCGATTCCGTCGTGGATGGGAACTTTGAATATGGTGACATTCGATGGTTTTCGGGTGGGATGCTGAACTTGAGTTACAATGCGATTGATAGACATATCGCAGCCAAGGGTGATCAACTCGCGATTCTTTGGGAAGGAGATGAACCAAATGACATCCGTCGGATCACATATAAGGAACTTTTGCGCAAGGTTTGTCAGATTGCCAACGCTATGAAATCACAAGGTGTCCGTCAGGGTGATGTCGTCACGGTCTATATGCCGTAAGTGTCGTTGTCGATGTCGTCATATGTTCGACTTGGGTTATGTTTTGATACGGTTTTATTTCCCTTGATGCGGTTTGTTTCCCATGTGTGACATGAATGCTCATCTAGATTTATCCCTCATTCTTGTCACTTCATCACAACTTACTTTATTGATCGACCAATTCTCATGAATACTATGACAGAATGGTTCCAGAAGCCGCCATGACAATGTTGGCTTGTGCTCGTATCGGTGCTGTCCATTCGGTCGTATTTGCTGGATTTTCCTCAGAAGCCTTGGCACAACGAATTAGTGATGCAAAGTCAAAGGTCATCATCACAGCCGATATTGGACGACGTGGAGGTCGAAGCATCCCCTTGAAGGATATTGTCGATGATGCACTCACGAGGATGGATTGCGACCAAGTAGTCCAGCACGTTTTGGTCTTTGAAAGATTTTTCGATGCGAGTGTTCCAGATTCCAAGCCCACGTATGAAATGAAACCGAAAGATGTCCGTATGGATCCATTAGTCGCCGTCCAACGTCCCTATTGTGCACCGGTCCATTTGGAGTCGGAAGAACCCCTCTTTATCCTATACACTTCCGGATCGACCGGTCGTCCCAAGGGATTACTTCATAGCACAGGTGGATATTCCTTGTTTGCGAAACTCACCTGTCAGACAACCTTTGATCTACAAGAGGGCGATCTATTTGCTTGTGTAGCGTACGTTTTTTTGAGGATGAGATGGAAGATGGTTGGTCACTGTCATTAATCTACCGAATGAGAGTTTCTCACCGTTGGGATGTTCATTGTTGTTTGTTGCCTTCTACTACAGCGATATTGGATGGATTACTGGTCACACGTATGTTGTTTACGGTCCGCTCTTGAATGGTTCCACTACCTTCATGTTTGAAAGTACACCCGTCTACCCCGATGAAGGTCGATATTGGGATATGGTCCAACGTCACAAAATCACACAATTCTACACGGCTCCGACTGCTATCCGTCTTTTGATGCGTTATGGAGATGAACCACCCCACAAATATGACACGAGTAGTCTCAAAGTTTTGGGTACCGTCGGAGAGCCGATCAATCCGGAAGCCTGGCGTTGGTATTATGAGGTAGTTGGAAAATCGAAATGTACTGTCGTCGATACGTACTGGCAAACCGAAACGGGAGGTCATATTATCACCAACATTCCGGGTGTGACGCCGATGAAACCAGGATCTTGTACCTATCCATTTTATGGCATCGATGCCGTCGTTTTGGATCCACAATCGGGCACTGAATTGACGGAAGCTGATGAACATGGTAACTTTGAAGGCGTCATGGCGATTCGTAAACCATGGCCAGGAATGGCCCGAACATGTTTGGGAGATCATGAACGATATTTGACTGTCTATTTCAAACCCTATCCAGGATATTACTTTACAGGAGATACTGTCAGTCGAGATAAGGATGGATACCATTTCATCATTGGAAGAATGGATGACGTTAGTAAGTATAAACACTCCCCACCGCGAGTTGTGGCAAGACGGTTTTCGCTATTCGTGATGAGATTGTTCAAGTGGCTCACTCTTCCCCCCGTCTTCCGTCCAACACTATTTCAGTCAACGTAAGTGGTCATCGAATTGGAACTGCGGAAGTCGAATCCGCTTTGGTAGGCCACCCTTCGGTTGCTCAAGCTGCTGTGGTGGGTAAGCCTCATGATATCAAGGGTCAATCGATTTGTGCCTTTGTCATGTTAAAGGTCGGACATGAGGAAAGTCCAACATTGTTGAAGGAATTAAAGTTATGTGTCCGTGCCGATATTGGTGCCTTTTGTACACCGGATTTAATCGTCGTCGCACCAACGTTGCCCATGACACGTAGTGGTAAGATTATGCGTCGGATCCTTCGGAAGATTGTCTGTGGTGAAACCGATTCCTTGGGTGATACATCGACTTTGGCAGACCCTTCCATCGTGGACATCTTGATTGAACTGGTCGGAAAGAATTAAGAATGGTTTATTGTTTCTATTTAATGATTCTAAATCTTGAAAAACTCACAGAGACTACTACTATCTAGAGATTGTTATCAGTAGAGTATGTTTACGCTGGCATAGAAACAAACTATTCCAATTGGTTGCCAGGGCAAAAGGCACCAAGGCAACCATGTCGTTTTAGGAGGCACCACCCAACAGACCCACCAATCTTCCTTTTAGCATTTGAATTGTACAGGATCATTTCGTTGCACGGGAAGTCGATCTTTTTCTGCCTGACATGCTGGCCATAGGACGCCCTCTGCTCGTTCGGCAAGGGCTGCGACTAGGGCATGAGCGACTCCGCCATCGGGTAATATTCCTTCCTGTAATGGATTATCAGGTAAATCTGATCGTCGTCGATACCAGGAATATAAATCGGATGCCTTGGCGACAACCTCTCGAAGTCTTTGAATTTCGGTTGCTGGTATATTTTCAATAATGGTCTGTATCCCATGATCGTTCGAACCCTCGATGACTAATTGACAAGTTTTGGGATTGTGTCGTTCGGTAGTAAAATTTTGTGCATCCAATCGAATTGAAAATTCCGATGGTTCTAACCATCTCGAAGTTTTCGTAACTTGATCGTCATTCGTATTGATATCAAATTCTCGTGTGAGTGGCCATACGAAATCTTCTGAAATGACAAGGGGGATACATCCTCCATGGATCGTATCATACATCCGTTTTGCAGATGGTGAATCCCCCCCAGGACATGGACAAAAGGTAGACTGTCGATATCCTCTAGAATAATCCATCTTGGTCTCTGTCGTGAATTTTCCGGATGGTGTACAGGCATAATCCTGCTTCATGATACTACGATGGTGTTGACATGTCCCATGCATCCCAAAGCGTGAAAACTGAGCCAGTGGCTTTGGTTGTTTTCGGAATTCTTCCAGATTATGAATGTAACCGGGTTTGTTCTTGTTCTTATTGTTGTTGTTGTTGAGTAATTGACGTTCAGCATCCAGTTGTGCATCGGGTGGGATTTGTGTCTTATTGTCCATTTGGGCTTCTATATCGAATCGTCCATTAAACCATCTTCCATCTGTATTCGGATAGGGTAGGAGTATATTCTTCCTTGAACAATTGGGATACATTTGAATGAAGGATGTTGATAATTCGACTGAAATAGCGATCGGTGGTTCCAATTGTTTTTGAGAATGGAGGAAATGGAAATTCCCCCGTCGTGATCTTGGATGCCATAATCCATGAAGTGGTTCACTAAAGACTAATATATGATCACTTCCATTCCTTCGTTTCCAATAATCTGCCGTGACACCGAATAATTGTTCCCACCCGGAATATCTCGATTCATCGTTAGATTCCGATTTCAAAAGATCTAAAATGGCTTGTCCATAGGGACTTGTATCATAACTTCCGGGTATACCTGTCCCATTATGGAATTCAGCAGATGGCATATAGGGTACATAAAAGAGTGTTGCCTGTTCTGGATCATCCGTCGTCAAACATGAGGAAGGATGCGTCATGAGTTGCTTGACCAGGATTTCTGTATTATACTGTTGGGAAGGGGGGGGGGGAGGTAGTCGGTAAGGACATCATACACGCTCAAAAGAGGGTTGGTGGGACACCTTCACACACGTCCACACACCCCGCACACCACCTTACCTGCATAAGTTCACTTTTCAAATCATATCCACATTTCGTTTGTTGTTTACATATAAGATCATTTTTTTCCCATGGGAAGAATGGTGCTGATGGATTCGTAATATGAATATTTGTCGTTCGATTGACAAAGGCATTCGATCCTGGTGATGGATAGACATAAATTTTTCGATATAATGGTGAATTTCGGAACATACAATTGACATCAGGATCATCTAGGAAGGGAAGAAAGACGACAGATGTCACTAAATCCATGCCTGAATTCTGTAGGAATACTAGCATGAAGCCAGAGAGTAATAAAATACCCTGAAATTGAAATTGTTGTGTCGTACATCGATTCCTACTACCACAACCGGTAGTACAAAGACGGTTCCCCGTAGGGGAGGAATGGACTTTTCCAGGACTCGCAGTAGTAGTAGTACTACTACTGCCACTTCCACTGCCACCGACGAGACTTTCTTGTCTTGGTCGATATTGGAATCTCATTCGTCGTGGCGCGGTAACCATCACTTTGTTACAGGTTCGGTAGGGATATACCCGTAGATACAAAGACAGATACAGTTACAAGATCACACTGGCTTTTGAGTCTGGCAGTGTTGTAATGAAATAAAGCAACTATAGTTGACAGGCATGGAACCGTAATCGCATTTCCCGGCGATGATTACCGGTATAAACTGTATGTCATAGTCATTTCTGGGAAAGTGTGGAAGGGCGAGGACCGAGGTATCATATGTACAGTATGAGTCCATCTGGCCGTCATACGTATATGGTATGTAGGTACCGTACTGTTTTCTCGTACGGTATGTATGTACACATGGAAAGGAAGATCCACGTTGGTGACGTCAAAACGCGGCGGGGAATGTATATAATGGTATACATGAACAAATATAAATTTCTATGTCTTCCCTCCTTTCCTCACTCCCTCCAAGAGCGCCGTTGAGTTTCCAATGGCTCCCGTCGTTGAAAAAAAGACGCCAAACAAGCGCAGCTAAGAGCTTCGGCCATGGTTCCTGCCTTCATACCGTATCTCTTGGATACACCACCATTCTCTCAGTACATAGTCTTCACTTCGGGATATCCATATCTTGACATCTTGACAGGACTCTGATATCCTTCAATTCGAAACGGATAGTTCAGTTGCCATCTATCGGCTCAGTTCGGCTCAGTTCGGCTCAGTTCTAATCACTTCAGTTGGCACGTGTTGACCTCGTGGGCTGTCATTGTCCGGTGTATCTTGCCCGTACTGTCCCCCATGCCGACACCCGATACAAGGAAGAGTGCTG
>Ga0194115_10004777_pt1 | contig 14383 bp, 14 predicted proteins | sample TA2MahsurfametaG_3_FD_148656 | JGI IMG/M metagenome (GOLD analysis project Ga0194115, IMG submission 148656) | Freshwater microbial communities from Lake Tanganyika, Tanzania - TA2015002 Mahale S4 surface | ecosystem: Environmental > Aquatic > Freshwater > Lake | place: Tanzania: Lake...
CAATGCGACTGGGCCCCTTGTGGGAGGGCTCGTTGCGATAGTGACTGGAGCGCTTGTGGCAGGGCTCGTTGTAGCGGCTGGAACCCTTGTGGGAGGGCTCGTTGCTGCAGGGACCGGAGCCCTTGTGGCAGGGGTCGACGTAGCGACTGGAGGCCTTGTGGGAGGGCTCGTCGCTGCGGGGACTGGAGCCCCTGTGGGAGGGCTCGTTGCAGCGACTGGAGCCCTTGTGGGAGGACTCGTTGCTGCAGGGACTGGAGCCCTTGTGGGTGGGCTCGTTGCTTTAGCAACAGGGGCCCGTGTGGGAGGGCTCGTTGCTTTAGCGACAGGGGCCCTTGTGGGAGGCCTAGTTGGGGAAGTGGCGGTAACAGAAATCCAATCTAGATTCGGGCCTGAACTTTCGTCCGCACGAATCATGATGCGATGCTCACCTTGTGGAAGACTGACGGTGACACTTTCGACGCTCCACTTATTCCACGTTCCCAATCCCTTGAAAGCAAAACTTCCTCTCCGCTCACCATTGACATATAGGTTACACTTTCTCGAGTTTGCTGCCCCATATCTAGCCCTTACAACATATTGGGATGTCGTCGGGACCTTGACCAGCCAAGTAGCGAATCCACCGACGCCCCCGTAGTCCGCGTACCCTCTTCCAGAATATCCGCTATAGGTTGTGGCAATCTCGACTTTCGTCGATGAAACCGCAGCCTCTGCTTCATACACGACAGTTGCAGAACGACTGCTGGTGGGGCTCAATGCTAGGGCTTGTTTATCAATCATGCGAGGTGGAGCATCATCGCTGGAGGACACCGAGAGATAATCGACACAAGGTCTCTTGTGCGGTGCCTCGAGGAGGAGAACATGACTCCCCCTCTCAACAGGTATCGCAACCCTCTCCACTCTCCAGCTACCCCATGCGCCGGTATCGTTGCAAGCAAATTGATGTCCTAGGACGCTATCAACGTACAGACCCATGGGACGATCATCGATAGAGGAATATCGGAGCGTGATCTCCACTTCCCCGCTCGATTCGGCGGAATAAGCCCACTGAATGCTACCTCCGTCATCTTGGTCGTCATTGTGGTCGGCATATCCAGAACCTCCATACCCAGGATAATCGCTTTTGATACTCACATTGGTGAGCAAACCATCCTCGGCTTGAAGAACTCTCAACTCAGCACCGACGAATGAGGTTGGGACCATTAGTAGATACCAAAAAACACTCGTCATCCAGAGTTTGATAGAGAATGTTCGATGGTGGCGTTCATACGGGATACTCATCGTTGGCATCAAATTCGGTGACACTCCGACACGAAAATGAGGAAAAGGGCATGGGGAGAAGATGCTGCGGAGTTGGGGAGATTTTGTCGATTGGTAAGTCTTGTGTCCCTTGATCCGCCCGTTGGAACGTATTTACATCTAGAAAGGTCACATCGTCCACTCAATAGGTTTCTTGGTTCTAGTGGGACCTGTCCAGTTCCAACAAAAAGTCGACCTTAACAATAGAAATGAAAAGGATTAACCCCTCCCGATCCTTCGTGTTAATGTGTCTCTTCCATTTGGAGTCCCGTTGCACTAGAGGTGCTACCGCGGAGTCGACATTGCTCGGCCGCTACTGCGTAATCTTTGGACTATATACATCCGTACTGACACGACGCAACGTCAGCCTCTTCCATAAGAAGAAGAATCCCAAAGACAATCTTTTCAAATTTGGTGATCCTACAGCCCATCTCGTCGACGGTGGTCAACAGTCGAAATGCAAGGTAGTTGTCATGTGTCAGAATGAGCTCACTGTCACAGTCAAATTCTTCGTCATCGTGAATCGTGAGTCACGAATAGCAGCATCTGTCCTATGTACGGTAAAGGTTGCACGGTGCATGGAGCGCCACGTGGCGCTCCAACTCCCGTGCGAATTCTTGGATAGTTCCCGATCGTTATCTTGTCCACATACCTACCTACCTACGACCATCCACTTCACTATCACGGCGACGCAGGACGTATGTATGAAGCTATCGTACGACTAACAGTACACAGAGTAATTTCCTGTTTACTGTTACTGCAACTTGAGCGTGGACATTATGATCATTCCTCACATACGACTACCGTTTGCCATACACACACCTATTCCAGACGTCGATCTACTCACGAAATGATCCCATCGACTTTGTTGTTTTTGGTCCTTCAGCAAAACTACTACTACGGGTTAGGAAACGCGGTGGTTCAGTAGGACATTTCTGGATGCTATTGTTAGCTGCGCTAGCGCTAGCGCTAGACAGATTGGTCAAGCTTTCCAATACACTAGAAATCAGTTCACACAAATGGTGGTAACATACCATCTTCAAGTCTCCTTTACCGTAGAAGTGCCTGATTCACAACGTTACCAACGGAGGATCATGACGAAAACGAGGAAGATGCCAAGGAACAAATCGACCAAGCAGCGTATCCTAGCCTATCGACATATTGTGTGATTGACATTCCACAATGATCGTCCTCCTTCTAGAGTGCTAGGATAAAGGCGAATATGACAGCTGGAAATAAGTCTGTAAGCGGTGGTGATTACATAACATAGCCCCCACTTTCTGGTACCAGAGAAGGGCTAGTGTGACACCGAATTCATACGGTTGCCAACTGAGACCAAATAACGCGGAATTCAGAAGCGTATAGGAGATATATCATACATACCGTATGGGAAACTCGTGTCTGCTCAAATCATGGCCCCTTCCCCAACTTTCCCAAAAGCAATAATAACAACTCCTCCAAAAGTCAATAGTATTCATGAAGACAATCCAAATAATATCCATATCCTGAATCACTTGCCCAATGAGAAGAAGCTTCGACACCCGTACCTTCACCATGTTCATTGAACGTCACAATCAATTGGAATGGTTCCTTTCGCGCTATCATAGTCTGGACGTTCTCACAAAATTTCGTCTTAGTCAGACGAGGAAGTAGGGGTTTGGATCTATCGGCACGCCAAAATCCTGGTGCAATCGTCGTCGAGTATCCCGTGTAACTCAAAGGATTCCCATCACCAACTCCGTACTGATGCTATGTGTTTGTGTGGTCGTAGTCGTTGTTGTTAGCGTATGTTTTGACCCATTACAGTTAGCAAAAAATGAGAAAAAGAAATAGTTGCGTCGTGGAATGAGCAGTGTTGGCGGAGATCCCTTGTAGTACTTACCCAATGGTCAGGCTGGACGGTACAATTCCTGTAACCGGGAAAAAGTTTCGGGACGACGTACCATTCCTTGTTACTTGCTTCCATCCATCGCTTTGCAACATTGCAATCATCCCTGTTGTAGACGAAAATGACTGGACGATTGTTCATGTGAGCAAAGGCAGGATGCCATGCAAACCATGCCTTCAAATAATCAAGGTCCTTCTTGATGCTGGTTGACGAGGGACGTTGGTCCCGTTCCCGTTCATAATAAATGGCTAGCCGCATTTTGGATCCAGAAGCGATCATCGCATCCATCAACATCGTGATTCGGCCACGATCTAAATTCGAGTCTGGACCAAACCAAGAGCAAATAATGAGATCTGTCCGTGCATACTCTAGGGCGTCAATGTGAAAAGCAATCACAGCTGGATCCGAACTAGAATAGAGACCAAGATCAGGAACGAAGCGGACTATCGTGCCATTCACAGTCCATGTTTGAGGAAACCACTATTTCGAAAAATCTGACAGATCAGAGACTAGCGGATATCATGATTATACCTGAAGCGCTGAATGACGTACCGGATAGTAGAAGATTCCCCGGATGGGAAAGACGAGATTGGCGTTCGGTCTTCCCGTATAGACTCCCCGTGGAATTCCTTGGAACCAAATAGCAAGTGTTCCGTCGACGATAGCAATCCGACCACCATCATCGATGACCAACTGAGCACCAGGATTACCATTCGTCTTCGCGGTCCAGACGACGTCATAATTGGAGTTTCGCAGTATCACATTACCATCGGGTTGAACGAACAATCGGAATCCACGGTTTGCGACTCCAGCACTCCAGATAGTCGTTCCATTCTTGCGTTGAAGTACGAAATCGCCTTGATTAGTCAATCCAGCCTTAAACTCTCCATTGGCTAAATCATGTGACGAAAAGAAAAGTCACAACAATGAGATCAACCAAATGATACAGGACGTTTTCGCAAGATCGACTTGTATACTTACGCGAATATATGAATTCACCCTTGTTCATCCGTTTGTTGGAGCCCAAAATGACTCGTGAGGGAGGGAACGCTGCAGAGCCAGGATCGGGCGTGACTGAAATCCAATCTATATGTGGGCCAGAACTTTCGTCCGCACGAATCATAATACGATTTTCCCCTCGCGGAAGACTGACGGTGATACTTTCAGAGCTCCACTTATTCCAAGCTCCCAAACCTTTGAAAGCAAAACTTCCTTTCCGGTCGCCATTGACGTAAAGGTTGCACTTTCTCGAGGTGGATGCACCGTATCTAGCCTTGATGACGTAGCGGGATGTCGTAGAGACCTTGACGACCCAAGTAGCGAATCCACCGACACCGCCGTAATTTGCGTACCCCTTTCCAGAGTATCCGCTAACAGAACTAGAAATCCCGACTTTGTTCAATGACACTGCAGCCTCGCCCTGATAGACAACCGTTGAAGAACGACTCTCGGTGGGTAGCGATACTAGGGCTTGCTCATCACTCATTGAAGGTGGAGCATCATCGCTGGAGGACACCGAGAGATAATCGACACAAGGGCTCTCGTAGGGTGCCTCGAGGCGGAGAACATGATTGCCAGTCTCAAGATTTAAGACAACACTCTCCATACCCCAGTTACCCCAGGCGCCTGTTCCGTTGCACGCGAATTCATGTCCTGCGACGTCATCAACGTACAGATCCATGGGACGATCATCGATAGACGAATAACGGAGGGTAATCTCCACTTTTCCGCTCGATTTGGCAGAATAGGACCACTGAATAGTACCTTCTTCATCTTGGTCGTCGTTGTGATCGGCATATCCAGTACCTTCATAACCAGGATAGTCATTCGTGATACTCACATTCGTGAGCAAACCATCCTCAGCTTGAAAGACTGTCAACTCGGCACCGACGAATGAGGTTGGGGCCACTAGTAGATACCAAAAAAAGACCTTCATCCAGTGGGGGGTAGAGAAAGTTCCATGATGGCGATCGTAAACGATACTCATTTCGAAAAAATCTTGTTCGGAGACGTACCGAGCCGAGAAAAATGAGAGAAAAAGGCCGGACAAGGTGAATGATGGAGGAGAAGATGCTGTGGAATGGGGGGGATCTTGTCAATTTCCAAGTCTTATGGCCCTTGATGTGAGCGTTGGGAGGTATTCAAACTCAGAAAGAGTCACATCGTCCGATCACGAGAGGGAGTTTCTTGGTCTCGAGTGTTGGAAGTTGTCCCATTCTAACAACAAGTCAACCGTTGCAATAGAAATGGAACGGCCCCTTTCGCTTCCCGTAGATGTGTCTCTTCCATTCGGAGTCTCGTAACAATAGAGGTGCCAAAGCGGAGTAGACTGGAAATAGGACCACTTGTAGGCGTGCGTCACACGATAATTATCCTTATCCAGCATTCCTACCCATGAAACGGAAAGGGACGCAACACAAGCGTCATCCTTTTCTAAAAGAAGAAATGCAAAGAGAGAGAGAGAGAGAGAGAGAGAGAGAGAGAGAGGAGATCAGAGCTCTTCATGCCATGAACCGTGAATGTGGATCTCGGTCTTCCGACGACACCTTACTACTGGAGCGGTCGTCCGAGTCGGCCTTCTGAACCGGGATTCATGTCTATGCGTGATCAAACTGTTCCACCGGACCCGTACCCTACACCTTGTGACTGTGACATTCCACCTCCTGGTGGTTGTCCAATTTTGCGTTACATCGGCGGAATGAGACGAAGAAATTTGACAAAGTATAACACTTATACACAAAAGGCATATTCCTAAAGGAAAACACATACGGGTACTACTATGAGAGGAAGAATAGATTTATGTTGGTGGGTAGAAAGGAAGACTCCTCTTCTCCCTCCCATACAACATTTTTCGTCAAAAAAATACATCCATCTTCCTCAAGTACCGAATGAAGAGAAGAAATCATCACCAAAGTCATCATTATCCTTGGAAAGTTTTCGAGCAGGTGCAGGTGCCGTACCGACCATACCGGAATTACTGGATGATCGTTGTGCTGACGGGGGAACACCAAATCCACCCGAAGAAGCTGTAGGAGGAGGTGCCTGTTGTGATAGAACCATACCTCTCCCTCCTCCCATGGTATTGCTATTACCCGAGGATGGAGCCAGCCATGATGGCGAAGGAGACGATGACGACGCTGAACTTAATCCACCTCCACCAAATTTAGCCGCCATCCTTGCCTTGGCTTCTTCACGGAGGCGAGTCTGTCTTGCGACGTACTGTTGATCCGATTCGCCCGTCAATCGCCCCACACCATTTCGATCCTCACCGGGTAGGCCGGGAGCTTCATGGACTGGTTGACTACTACTGTTAGTAGTTGGTGGCATCGATGTTGGTGCAGTATGGACAGCGGCGGATGATGATGATGAAGCCGAGCTTAATCCGCCTCCACCAAATTTAGCCGCCATCCGTGCCTTAGCTTCTTCACGGAGACGAGTTTGTCTGGCAATATATTGCTGGTCTGACTCACCGGAAAGACGACCAACGCCATTACGGTCTTCGCCGGGTAGACCAGGAGCCTCTTGCACTGCAAACGACGACGATGGCGCAGCCGCAGGTGCGGGTGCCCCGACACCAAATCCATCAAAGAAGGATTGACCACTTGGTGGCGGTGGGGCTGGAGCCGATCCGAAACCAGCATACTTCGACTGCATGGGCTTATTCTGTGCGAATTGACGTTGGAGGGATTCCAATCCATCCTCTTCTCCGGGTTGTGTCATCGCTGTCGCCACTTGCCCTGCCGCAGAACTTAGACTATCCCAAAAACTACCGGCAGTCGCACCCAAGGTAGAAAGCGTAGATTGAGGATTGGAATCGGTCGCAATACTTCGAATGGAAGAGCCAACTGTTGTTGCTGCTCCACCAACCAGTGACAAACCAGAAGAGAAGACAGTCGAAACTCCACTCATAACGTCGTCAAGGCCAGAACCACCATAGCCAGCATTTGGATTATAACCTGGATTACTACCAACTCCGCCCATACGGCTTGTATTCCCGAATTTAGCCTGCATCCGTTGTCTCGCCTCTTCTCGTAGTCGTGTTTGCCGAGCGACGTAGGCCTGTTCCGATTCTCCCGCCAATCGTTCCATACCGTTGGGATCACTACCGCCGCCACCAACACCACCGCCACTAGATATACCGTTCATGGGTCGATTCATACTGGAGGGAGCCGAATGAGACTTGACAGCTGGTTTGGGAAGGGATGTCGGTTCTGGTCGGCCCTCGACTCGGGCCTTCAATACCTCCTTGTATAACTGTGCGGCATCGCTTTCATACTTTTGTTTAATCGGAGCTCGGGGATCAATCCCCTTACTTTTCAAGTATTGATTACACTTATCATTTCCTCCACCTTTCATAATCGCTAATTGCTTATCACTCCAAGAATCCATGGCGATAGACCGAACAAAGGAAATATGAACTCCCAGAGATCTGAAAATGATGGACGCATACAAAGGTTTGAACCCAAAGCAACAGGATTTCACCAAACACATATGGGATGAGAGGAGAGCAGAAGCCAGGGATACTGACATCGGCAGCACCGACGACGCCAAGAACCATTTCCTATTTCTTTTCTTTCGAGAACGTACCGATGAACTCCACTGCAATCAAGACAAAAGACATTTCCGAAACTCACACTCGCCCATTGTGGATTTTTCATTCCACAATCACAACAAATCAAATTTCCTGGTAGAAAACGGACTGTCGCCTGATCGGCAGGTGTCATTTGCGTCATCGTTGTTGTTGTTGTTGTTGTTGCTTCTTCTTGGAATGACCAAAAAATAACAGATCAGGGGAAATTTCAAAAACTCCAACAAAGCGACGGGAAGGAATATCTCTGTACAACCAACAATACTAAGGCGTTCCGATAAAGATTTCTGTAATCGAAAGCTTGATTCCGACCTTGTATGGAACCTAGATATGTCGAATTTTTGTTTGTCGAGATTAGATTCGTCCTCCACAACAAACACACACACCTAATCACCGACTTGACTTGTGATAACTGTAAACTCAGGTCCGACGAAAAAATTCTCGTTTTTGCGGAAAAACCTGTCTGTGACCCGACTTTTCTACATACGGTTGGGTAGGCTGCTCACCGGTGTAACAAAAGTCACATCCGCGTCTTGCCGGTCCCGTAATGCGAGCCAGCATAGCCGTGAAAGAAACGGACTGTGACAGGGAGAAATGACCGGTCATTCGGGAACTGATCAACGCTGTCCTGCGGACATGGAAGCAGCCCATTCGACAGATCAACGGACAGACCGGGACAGACCGATTGATTATTCGGACTAGTCGATTATCGCGTTACCGTAACTTGAGACCTCCCACCAAGGTTATCAGTCACCAAGATATCAACGTTTTACTCACAGTCAAGTACTTGTCACAAGGGTGTTGTCCGATTTGACATGCCTTCATCAAATTCTTGCTTGGGTTTGAATCCCATGGAAGTTCACTGTCAACAGAGCGTTTGTTTGGTCGTATCCGAATAGGCGGAACTACCATGGCGTCCAAGACGTGGATTCGTGGTACCACATCATTCCTACTAACCAGACGGGCAGTCTATTCCAGGCATCCCTTGTCCTACTACTACTCCCTGTCCGATCATTTCCAGTGGTCGGCCTCAAGGATCCCTCCTACGACTGCTACGGCAATGAGTACGACGAACAGTAGTAGTATCCGTGCAATGTCCATCATATCATTCCCTCGTCTTGAATCGGCTACAGGAAGAGCTCGAAAACGACGACGACGAATAGAACAAGTCAACCGGGTCAAAATGATGAACGAGAATAACGATGATCCGCATATTGAAAATGAAACTGAGAGAACAAATTCCACGACGACGACGACGAGCAGGAGGAAGAGTACGACGAGAAAAATTCCGCAGAATGGGAAAGAGGAGGAAGAGGATGTTGTTTTCATCGTCGTACCACCCTATCCCAAGGGTCAACCATGGAGGATATTGTGGCCGACTGACGTTGATGAGGAACATGGATCAACATCATCATCGGTCAAGAAGGAGAAACGACGTATCTTTCCCACGTGGAGCGAACTCCGACAGGGTTGGACAAAATATATGGAAACCTGGGAAGATGGACTTCGAGGTGAACCATCGGCGGAGAAATTAAAGGAACGTCAAGAGGCGAAGGAACGAGCACTCCAAATGACGAAGAAAGACAGTGACCACAAAGACGAAAAGAGCATCGGTGATAAAGATGATCTCCTCACTATCTCAACCGATACTATTCAAGAGAATGCCTATAGGAATGTAAGGGATATGAAAGAAACTGCTGAAGAAATGTTGGACCAGGCCAAGACGTCCAAAGATGATTTACAACGAATGGCAAGTGATTCAATGAAATTAGCTACCGAATGTCTCAAGGAATTCATGTCCGGTTATCGACAGGGACGAGATCAAGAAATTGATAAAATGTTAAATGAATACTTTCAAGATCCAACAACAACGACGACAACAACCAATACCAACAATGATACCCCAACAGAGAAAGGAAAAGAATCACGACGACGAAGAAAGAAGAAACGGGCCAATTTGCGATAGATTTCTTTTCTCCTCATGGTTGAAGGACTACATACTAAGGAATCATGGAAACCTGATCCAGGGTGCATGGTGGGGCCCATCGACAATGGCTTGGGAATGGCTAGGAAATGATTTTGGTGTCGTCGTCTCCACGCAAGAGTCGACTAGTCTAGTAGGACCTAACAGTTCGTGCTCATTGGCCCTTCATCGAGAAACATGAGGACTAAGAAGGTTTGACGCAAAGTATTCGTCCTTACGGTGTATCGTAGTTTTACAGTCATGTCATACACGAAGCGATGGCTTGACTCGTCCGAGCATTCTACCTATGATACGTTTCGGAACCATGATTCTATCCAAAACAACGCACACATCACGTCGCGCGACGGTGCGCGGATACCGCTGACGCACAAATCTCACGGTTGTCGAGAGGGTTGCTTGTTTGACAACCAAACAAACTACCGCTAGTGCCAACACACGCAGAACGAACGGCTTTTGGGGGGCTTGGCTTCGGGACGATTGAGAATAGAAATCATCTCGAGGATCTTACTTCATCTACGATCGAAGTAAAGCCTTAATCGTAAGTGAGTACGAAAAAGGGCTGTCGCTCTCTGGGTCCCCTTTTCTGGATCTCGAAAGACGACTACATTGGGTTGATCAAAACGCCCATCATTCACAAAGCTTTTTGCAGAAAAGAATAGAATGAACAGTTTCTTGAGAATCATGATGGTTCTACTCTCGGCTACTTCGCTGAGGAGACAAGTCGGTGTCATGGCTTTTAACTTACAGCGACATGGACCTGTCGCTTCTTCATTTTCTACAGCATTACGGGCTAAAGGTAAGGTCGCCCCTCGTAATCTGCGTGATGGGTGTCCTTGTTTCACAGCCTGTGTCTGACTAAATTTCCCTCGTTCTTCGGTTCCGTTGGACTGTTGCGTTTCGTTATCAAAACAGGCAAGGGTGGCCGTGGTGGTGGTGATGGCGATGAAAAGAAACCTGTCAATCCTTTCGCATCGACTATTCTTCTTCCAGAGACTGGATTTAGTCAACGTGCCAACGCTGTCGTACGGGAACCAGAAATCCAAAAATTTTGGAAGGAACAGGATCTATACAACAAACTATCTACATCTGCTTCAGGAGAACGATTTGTCTTACATGATGGACCTCCCTATGCGAATGGTGACTTACATTGTGGTCATGCCTTGAATAAAATTCTGAAGGATTTCATCAACCGGAAACAGGCCCTGAATGGGAAACAGGTCCACTACGTACCAGGATGGGATTGTCATGGTCTTCCGATTGAATTGAAAGTTCTTCAAATGATGAATTCCAAAGAACGACAAGGTCTTACTCCAGTCGCCCTTCGTGAAAAGGCAACAAACTATGCCAAACAAACTGTGGAAGCTCAATCAATAAGTTTCCAACGCTATGGTATCTTTGGAGACTTTGAACACCCATACATGACACTTCAACCTGAGTTTGAATCAGCCCAGATCCGTGTATTTGGTGAAATGTTTAAGAAGGGATTTATTTTCCGTGGGAGAAAGCCTGTTCACTGGTCTCCCTCGTCGAAGACAGCCTTGGCAGAAGCAGAGTTGGAATATCCCGAGGGTCACATCTCGAAGAGTATCTACGTTGCCTTTGAGGTGACGGAACCATCAAAGGCGCTTGCCGAATACCACAGTGAATCTGATCCTATCAAGGTTGCGGTATGGACGACGACGCCTTGGACGATGCCCGCAAACTTGGCAGTTGCGGTCAACCCAGAATTATCATACTCTGTGGTCACATCTCCAAAGACTGGAAAACTCATCGTTGCAACGGAGCTTGCTGGAGTTGTTGGGGTAAGTCATGCGGTTGAATCTGATCCCAATGTATACGTGCTGACCTCATCGACGATATTTTTTCCGATGGACGTAGAAAAAAGTAGGATTCCAGGAGGGAGAAAGTTTTGATATCCTTTGCACACTCAAGGGTGAAGACGTGATTGGTACTTCATACAAACATCCCCTGTACGAGAGGACGTCACCTGTTTTGGCCGGTGGTGACTACATTACGACAGAGTCAGGTACTGGACTTGTCCATACAGCTCCAGGACATGGTCAAGAGGATTATCAAACTGGATTGAAGAATGGTCTGGCATTGTTGAGTCCAGTCGATGATGCTGGCAAGTTCACAATCGAAGCAGGAGAACGTTTTGTCGGGATGAATGTTTTGAATGATGGTAACCAAGCAATTATTGACGCTCTCAGTGAAGCAGGTGCCTTATTGAAGGCAGAAGACTACGGCCACAAATACCCCTACGATTGGCGTACCAAGAAACCGACGATCTTCCGGGCGACGGATCAATGGTTTGCAAGTGTGGAGGGTTTCCGAGATTCCGCCCTCAAGGCTATTGATGAAGTAAGTTGGTATTGAATCGAGTGTCTCACCTTGTTCCGCATAACTGAATTCTGGCGGATGAAGAGCATTTCAATTATCCTGAGGGTCTGAATGCACACTGTTGCTTGATGCTACATATTGAAACCGAGCTTTTTAACCCTGACGCCTTTGAAGAAAACTATCAAATGTCTTTTCTGTTTGTTTTTTGTTATGTTGTGCGACCCATCTAATACATTCTATTCGTCTTTTTTTGTGTCCAGGTCCAATGGGTGCCTGAAGTGGGAAGGAATCGTATCACATCGTTTGTTTCGGGACGTGGTGACTGGTGTATTTCACGTCAACGATCGTGGGGAGTTCCTATCCCCGTTTTTTACGATAAGGCTACTGGCAAAGAAGTCCTACTGGATGACAATACTTTGAATCATATTGAAAAACTTTTTTCAGAGCAAGGAAGTGATGCTTGGTGGAAACTTGACGAAAAAGACCTCCTTCCAGAGTGTTACAAGGCGGATGCCGAGAAATGGAAGAAGGGAACTGATACTATGGATGTATGGTTCGATTCTGGGTCAAGCTGGGCCGGAGTTGCTAGTTCTCGCGGTGAATTGAGGTATCCTGCAGATCTGTACCTCGAGGGTAGTGACCAACACCGTGGATGGTTCCAGAGCTCTTTGTTGACAAGTGTAGCTGTCAACGATCAAGCCCCATACAAGAGTGTGCTTACCCATGGTTTCGTCCTCGATGAAAAGGGATTCAAAATGTCGAAATCTCTTGGGAATGTCATCAACCCTCTTCAAGTCATTGAGGGTGGAAAGGACAAGAAACTTGAACCTGCCTATGGTGCCGATGTACTTCGATTATGGGTCGCATCAGTGGATTACTCTGGTGACGTGAATATTGGACCCAACATTATGAAACAGACTTTCGAAAGCTATCGAAAGCTCCGAAATACCGCTCGATATCTGATTGGGAATCTGGCAGATTTCGTCCCCGAGGGGCAGGAGGGAAGTACGGCTGTCCCATACGAGGATCTTCCCTCGTTGGACAAGTGGATGCTTGGACGGTTGGGTGCGGTCATGAGGGAAGCTGACGAGGCCATGGATGCGTATCAATTCCAACGGGCGATTCAAGAGATTATTCGATTTTCGACCGCAGAAATGTCGAATTTCTATCTCGATGTAGCAAAGGATCGATTGTACATTTCGGCAATCGATGATAGGCGAAGACGGAGCTGCCAGACTGTGATCCATGCCCTATTGGAGGGTCTCGCAAAGGCTGTCGCCCCAATACTTCCACATATGGCGGAAGATATTTGGCAAAATCTTCCCTACACGAAATCCACCGAAAGTGTCTTTGAGGGAGGTTGGCCAAAAGATCTGGCTACATTCCCGGAATATGACAATGAGAAATGGGATTTTGTTCGTCTAGTTCGAGACGATGTGAATAAGATGCTAGAGGTAGCTCGGACAGACAAACTTGTTGGAGCGTCACTCGATGCAGCGGCATATATTTATTGCCCCGATGAAGAAAAGCGTTCTGTCTTGAAGGGATTGTCTGGAGATGAACATTTAATCGTCCCCCCTGTGAAGACGAATGGAGTGGATGAACTTCGTACAGTATTAATGCTATCACAGATCCATGTCGTAGATAGTCCCGAGGAGGTTATGGCAGGTTGTGAGGAAAAGTATGTCTACCCGACAAAGACATCCAGTGGATGCGTCGTCGGTGTCCTCAAGGCAGCAGGGACGAAATGTGGTCGATGTTGGTTTTATGATACGAATGTAGGCACACAAGAAACAGGAGAAGTTCATGAACATTCCGATGTCTGTCAAAGATGCAATCATGCTATTAAGGCATGGGAAGAATCGACTGGAAATACCTTTACACGACCAAATGTTGAAACGGCACAACCGGAACAACAACCCGTGGCGTAGATAGTTAAAAAGAATATTCGAAACTTCTCTTTCCTTTTTCGCTTTCTTCCTTCCCTCCCTTCGTTGTCCTAACATTTCGTCTACCGCTCTCTACGACGGAGGACGATCCATTTTGAATTTCTGAACCTATCGGGTCAGCCGTTTTTCACCATCAGGTACTTTGTACCTACGATCTTGAATGTTTCATTGTGATTTCCGTAATGTTTCGCAAGGATTATGTGGCGGTAGGGTGACCCATAGAAAAAAGCTCACATGTCTTGATTCCCTCTATCGTACCTATTCCATATCGTTATCCTAGATATTCTTACTCGAAGTAGTCAACGACAATCCATACAGCGGTCTATGTACGATATGTG
>Ga0194115_10004779_pt1 | contig 14382 bp, 10 predicted proteins | sample TA2MahsurfametaG_3_FD_148656 | JGI IMG/M metagenome (GOLD analysis project Ga0194115, IMG submission 148656) | Freshwater microbial communities from Lake Tanganyika, Tanzania - TA2015002 Mahale S4 surface | ecosystem: Environmental > Aquatic > Freshwater > Lake | place: Tanzania: Lake...
ACCAAATCGTACAACGATTTCTGCTTCCGATTTTCGTCCGAAACCAAATATTTCTTTGTCGGAAATAAATGATGTCTCAACTGCTGGCGTTGAAGATGGATTTTCTTTAGTGTATGACTCTGCAAATAATAGATTTGAGATGAAATTTGCCAGCCCTATTTTGGAAAATCTTGACGGTGGAACATTCTAAGAATCACAAATGTCAAATACAGTAGTTCAGATAAAACGTTCTCTAACAACGAACACTCCAATATCTTTAAATATTGGAGAACCTGCTTATTCGTATAGTAGTAATACGTTGTTTATTGGAACTCCTAATGAAACAGGTTCAATTCCAATTGGTGGTTATGATAGTTATATTCGCACGAATAGTGCATACATTCATGCTAATGCTGCATTTGATTTAGCAAATACCATTGTTTCCTCTTCAATAGATAGTCTGGCACGTGCGACGGCAAACTCTGCTGCGATATATGCAAATGGTGCTTTTGCTGCTGCTAATGCTGTCGATAGCAAAGCAACTTCTGCTGGTGTATATGCTAATGGTGCATATCTTCATGCCAACGCCGCTTTTGCTGCTGCTAACAATGTATTTCCACAAGTACAGCCAGCATTTAATACTGCTAATGCTGCATTCATTCAAGCAAATGCATCTTTCATTCATGCAAATGCTGCATTTTCTGCTGCTAACAATGTATTTCCACAAGTGCAGCCAGCATTTAATACCGCTAATGCGGCATTCGATACAGGTAACTCAGCGTTCATTTACGCTAATTCGTCGTTTGATCACGCAAATGTTGCCTTTGCAAATGCTAATGGTGCTTTTGCAAAAGCAAATGCTGCATACGATCATGCTAACTCTAGTTTCATTCATGCCAATTCATCGTTCGATCATGCGAATGCTGCATATGTTCGTGCGAACAACTCTCTGAATGCAAACGTTGGTGGTCTAGTTACAGGTAATATTTCTGTTGGCGGAAATATAACTCCAAATGCAGACATCACTTGGAATCTAGGTAATACACAATATCGTTGGCACTCACTCTTTCTTGGTCCTGGTTCTCTAGACGTTGGTGGATTAGTTCTGAGTAACGTCAATGGAGTTGCAACTTTTAGTGGTAATGTAACCGATCTTACAATATCAAATATTGAACTTCCTACATATTCTGGTTCTGTTATTCGTACCAACTCAGCATTTATTCATGCTAATTCATCACACATTTATGCGAACGCTGCATTTGATAAAGCAAACAATGCAGACGCCAATGCTTTATCCGCTGGAGCATATGCTAATGCTGCTCTTGCTGCTGCGAATAATGTAACGTCACAAGTACAACCGTCATTTGATACCGCTAATGCTGCGTTCTTACAGGCTAATGCAGCATTTATTACCGTCAACTCAGCATACGCTGATTTGAACACAGTGTCAATTTATGCTAATACACCAAGTTATGTTGCCAACTCTGCTGCCATTTATGCTAACGGTGCATTTAATGCTGCTAATTCTGCTATTGCAACAAATTTAATACAAAACAATAGTATTGCTGCATCCTTTGCTCATGCAAATGCTGCATTTACTTTTGCCAATACTTTAACAGGAGGCATTGCAACTGATGGCGTTGCACGTGAATTAGCAAACTCAGCGGCAGTCTATGCGAATCTTGCATTCGTTCAAGCAAATGCTGCTTTCGATTTAGTAAATGTAGTTGCTATTTTTGCAAATACACCATCACATGTTGCCAATTCAGCAGCATTCTATGCAAATGGTGCTTTTATTGCTGCGAACACGGCTGATGCTAAAGCGACATCTGCTGGAGTATATGCTAATGGTGCTTTTGTTCAAGCAAATGCATCCTTTGATACTGCTAATTCAGCATTCATCAAAGCAAATACACCATCACACGTAGCGAACTCTGCTGCCATTTATGCCAATGGCGCATTCATTGCAGCAAACACTGCCGATAACAAAGGCACTTCTGCTGGTGTCTATGCTAATGGTGCATTTATACACGCTAACGCTGGATTTGATCTAGCAAACTCTGCGGCAATTGCAGCAAATACTTCATCACACGTAGCAAATTCTGCTGCAATTTATGCCAATGGAGCATTTGTTCGTGCTAACAATTCATTGGATGCTAACGTAGGTGGTACTGTAACAGGTGATGTTCGTATTACAGGCAATTTGACTGTAACCGGAACAACTACTTACGTCAACACATCTACAGTTCTTGTTGCCGATAATATTATTACGCTTAATGCAGCAATCGATCAGTCATCTGCACCAACTGTAGACGCTGGATTAGAAGTTGATCGTGGCTCTTCAGCGAATGTTTATATACTCTGGAATGAAGCAACAGATAAATGGACATTTACAAATGATGGCACAGCATACAATGAAATTGGATCTGCATCTTCAGCATCATATGCCAACTCCGCATTTAATGTTGCAAACTCAGCATTCATTCAAACAAATGCTGCATTTGATCTAGCAAACTCTGCTGCAATTGCTGCTAACACACCTTCAAGTGTCGCTAATTCGGCGTTTGATCATGCCAATGGAGCATTTGGTGCTGCTAATACTGCTGATGATAAGGCAACTTCTGCTGGAATTTATGCAAACGGCGCATTCACATACGCTAATTCAGCATTTGATTTGGCAAATAGTTCTTCTATTGCAGCAAATACGCCTTCAAATGTAGCAAACTCTGCTGCAATTTATGCTAACGGTGCTTTTGCTGCCGCAAATACTGCTGACAGCAAAGCAACTTCTGCTGGCACTTATGCTAACGGTGCGTTCATTGCCGCAAACACGCCATCACATGTAGCAAACTCTGCTGCAATTTATGCTAACGGCTCATTTATTGCTGCAAACACCGCAGATAACAAAGCAACCTCTGCTGGTGTATATGCTAATGGTGCATTTGATGCTGCTAACACTGCTGACGGTAAAGCAATATCAGCGGGTGTATATGCAAACGGTGCTTTTGCTGCCGCAAATACTGCCGACATCAAAGCAACTTCTTCTGGCATTTATGCTAACGGTGCATTTGATAAAGCAAACAGTGCAGCAATCGCAGCAAACACATCTTCACACGTAGCAAACTCTGCTGCAATTTATGCTAACGGTGCGTTCATTGCCGCAAACACCGCTGACACTAAAGCAACATCGGCAGGTGTTTATGCTAACGGTGCATTTGATGCTGCTAACACTGCTGACGGTAAAGCAATATCAGCGGGTGTATATGCAAACGGTGCATTTTTTCAAGCAAATGCTTCGTTTATTCATGTCAATGCAGCATTTAATCTAGCGAATTCTTCTTCAATTGCTGCTAACACACCATCTTACACTGCAAATTCGGGATTTATTCATGCAAATTCTGCTTATGCTGATTTAAACACAGTTTCAATTTATGCAAACACATCAAGTGACAAAGCAAATTCAGCAGCAATTTATGCCAATGGTGCGTTCAATCAAGCAAACTCTGTTTATTTACCGTCAGTTACTCGTTTAAGTGTAACAAACAGTGGTGCCGCTGCGTATCTGTTTGATCAATATTCTGGTAACAATCCAACTCTTTATGTTTCTGGTGGAGAGACGATAGCGTTTGCTCTAAATGTTAGTGGTCACCCATTTATGATTCGTGTTTCATCTGGTGGATCAAACTATGATACTGGTTTAACTCATGTGGCATCAGATGGAACTGTTAGCACAGATTCTGGAGCACAAGGACAAGTAGCAGGAACATTATATTGGAAAGTTCCTTTTGACATAGTTGGTTCAACTTATGTTTATCAATGCAGTATACATGGTGGTATGGTTGGAAATATTGTTATTCAACAACCTGCCTCTCTTGTTGCTGCAAACACTCAATTTGCTTTTAATCAATCCAATGCTGCATTTATTCAAGCAAACTCAGCATTTATTGCAGGTAACGGCACAGCAATTGCCGCAAATACACCGTCGCATGTAGCAAACTCTGCTGCAATCTATGCAAATGCTGCTTTTGCTGCTGCGAATAATGTAGCACCACAAGTACAACCATCGTTTAATACTGCTAATGCTGCTTTCTTACAAGCAAACGCAGCATTTATTCATGCGAACTCTGGGTTTATTCAAGCCAACGCAGCATTCGTACATGCTAATAGTGCCTATCAATCACAAAATGCTACTGGTCAATATGCAAATGCAGCGTTTATAAGAGCAAACAATTCCGTTGATGCAAACAACGGTGGCACAATTACTGGTAATTTGACAATCACCAAGAATCTGTTTGTTGGTAATGTATTCGTTACGGGTCAAACATTTAGTATCAGTGCTGGTACACTTGTTTCAAATGATACAGTTATTATATTGGGTGAAGGCAACTATTATAGTGATACGAAAGATTTAGGTTTTGCTGGTCATTACAATGATGGCACAAATGCACATTCGGGTTTTATTCGTGATTCTGTAACAAAAGAATGGTATCTGTTCAAAGGGTACACACCAGAAGTTGGAACAAACAATAACATTGATATCAACGATGCTTCGTTCAATATTGATACACTGAATGCTAATTTACGTTCAACATACATTCTGGCAAAAGGTATTGACATACTGCCAAGAACAAACATCATTTTTGATTCGGTAAATGCATCATTCATTCATGCTAACTCTGGATTTGATCATGCCAATGCTGCGTTTATTTCACAGAATGCTTCTGGTCAATACGCTAATGCAGCATTTACGGTTGCTAATAGCGCATTCATTCACGCTAATGCTGCTTATATAAGTCAAAATGCCACTGGCCAATATGCTAATGCTGCATTTATTCATGCTAATTCTTCTTTTGCATATGCAAACACATTAGCAGGTGGTGCAGCAATTGATAATGTTGCACGTGATGCAGCAAACTCTGCTGGCATTTATGCTAACGGCGCACAAGTTCTTGCAAACACTGCTGACAGTAAAACAGTATCGGCTGGTAGTTATGCAAACTCAGCATTCATTCAAGCAAATGCAGCATACTCCGATCTAAACACAGTAGCAATCTATGCTAACACACCGAGTTACACGGCAAACTCTGCTGCAATCTATGCAAATGGTGCATTCACTGCTGCAAATGTAGCAGATGCTAAAGCAGTTACATCGGGTGTATATGCAAACTCTGCTTTTGCTAATGCCAATGGTGCTTTTGCTAAATCAAATGCAGCGTATAATCAAGCAAATAGTGCATTTAGTCAAGCAAACTCCGTTTATTTACCATCAGTTACTCGTTTAAGTGTAACGAATAGTGGAGCTTCTGCATATTTGTTTGATCAATATTCTGGTAACAATCCAACTCTTTACGTTTCTGGCGGAGAAACAATATCGTTTGCTTTGAATGTCAGTGGTCACCCGTTTATGATTCGTATTTCATCTGGTGGAGCAAATTATGATGTAGGTCTGACTCATGTTGCAACAGATGGAACTGTAGTTACAGATTCTAGTGCCCAAGGAAAAGTCAGTGGAACACTATATTGGAAAGTTCCTTTTGATTTAGTTGGTTCCACCTATGTTTATCAATGCAGTATACACGGTGGTATGGTTGGAAATATTGTTATTCAACAACCAGCCTCTCTTGTTGCTGCAAACACTCAATTTGCTTTTAATCAATCCAATGCAGCATTTATTCAAGCAAACTCAGCATTTATTGCAGGTAACGGCACAGCAATTGCCGCAAATACACCGTCGCATGTAGCAAACTCTGCTGCAATCTATGCAAATGGTGCATTTGCTGCTGCGAATGCTGCATTCATTCATGCTAATTCATCGTTTGATAAAGCAAACAATGCCGATGCGAATGTTTTGTCAGCGGGTTCATATGCCAATGCGGCATTTAATCATGCCAACGCTGCTTTTAATGCAGCAAATACCGCAGGTGGTGCTGATCAAGTTGCTCGTAATACAGCAAACGCTTCCTTTATTCGTGCGAATAACTCAATTAATGCTAATACTGGTGGCACAATTACTGGCAATGTAATTGTAGTTGGTAACGTATCTTCAAATATTGTAACGTTCTTTTCAGAGTATGACAACGGCAACTCTGGTGCTTCAATAACAATTAATTTTGGCAGAGGTCAGAAACAAAAACTTACCCTTACGGCAAATACGACGTTGACACTTAATGCTCCACCAGGAGTGGGTAATTTTTTATTAAAGCTGGTACAAGATGGAACAGGCGGAAGATTGATCACATGGCCAGCATCCGTGAAGTGGACACTAAACACTTCACCAACTCTTTCATCTAATGCCAATTCTGTTGATATCGCTACATTTTATTATGACGGAACAAACTACTATGGTGTAGCAAGTTTAAACTTTGCTTAATTTATTATGTCTGTAGTTACTCTACCTTATGTTTTTTCGACACCTAATGTACAAGCGGAAACGTGGGTATATAACTTCAATATCGGTTCTTTGGCTTTTGTTAATACGGCAGTTGTTGACACGGATATTACAACCACAATAAACTCTCTTAAAGGCAGAATTGCCAATATTACAGTTTTATCAGTAACAACAATAACTCGTTCTGGAACCGACCCAGGTTCTTTCACGTATACGGCAGCACCTTCTTTGAAGTTTACTTGTAACGGTGTAGACTTTACATACTTTTCAACGTCAGGTTCGGTTGCTGTTTTAGGAAATGGAACTCAAACAATTACATTCTCCTCAACTTTTAATATAGAGATACCAGCATCATTTATTGGTCAATTGTGGACAGCAACACATTTTGTACAAGTAAATGAAACTAACACAGCAAGAGTTGATACTGGGACATTAACAAGTTCTTCTTTTCGTATACCAGCCGGCGATAGCGCAATATTTTTTGGATCTAATTTTTAATGGATTACAGTGATAAGATTTTTATCTTTTATAATAAACAAACCCTAGAAATAATTTTTATACAAGAACCGCTAAAAACAAATCTGACACCAGAGAAATTTTTAGATGAAAGGTATTTGATTGAAAAAAAATGTATAGGATTGCCTAAAGATAATTTTGATGTAATTATAAGTGACCGAGAATCATATCGCAGAGTTCTAAAGGATATGAGTTCATATTACCTTAGAATTGATGATGTAAAAAATGATATTGAATATGTTCTTAAAAAACGAGCCGTTTCTAATCCAACATACAATGTTCAAGATATTAAAAGAGTTTTTACAACTGAGCAAATAGTTGAGATGTATCATGAAGATTACATCAATTTTAATTTAAAAAACTTTTTAAAATCTGGTTACGCTGAAGCAGTATTTTTCCCTTTGAGTGAAATCAATATACGACTTCATATGTTAACCAAAAATTGGAACTATTTTCACAACGACCGGTTTCTTTCTGATTCACATGAAGATAAAAGACTTTTGGGTCAAGACATTTATAAAAATGGCACTTATTGGCCAATCATTGTTTCACCTTTATATGGCCACAATCCAAGATATCTTTATGCTTATGAAGGCACTCATAGATTAATTTCTCTTAAATTAAATCAGAGAGAAGGCCTTATACCACCAGATTATAAAATACTTTGTATAAAGTATAACGAATGTTATGACGTTCTTGTGAACTCTCAAAGATTCATGCCTCTATCGAAATCTTATAAGGCACGTAGTTTGATTGAGATACTTTACGGTAATAATGTAATACTTGACGAACAAAAGTACAAAGAATCGGTAGAAGATTGTTTATCGAATAACGGTAAACTGAAAGATGATATTACACTAGAATGGACTGTTAAATCAATCGGTGATAGTATCTTTGCTCTACAAACTTATCCCCATTGGTTAAGAGACTTAATATACCCGATTACGGATGAGATTAAACCAAGTTGCATACTTAATGATGAAAAACTTTTTATGAAATGGTTAAATGAGTAGTTTAAGTCACATAAGACGAGTTGATATTGAACTTCAATCTTTTTGTAATAGAACTTGTGATTGGTGTCCGAATAAAGACTACTTACGCAATAAGAGTATTGCTCTAGATGATGTTTATTACACAAAAATCTTAACTGAATTAAATCAATTTGGTTTTGCTCCCGACAGAAAGTTTCCTACAGTAGCAACAAATCTAGACATGGTATCTTTTAATGGTGATTTTGCCAGAGGACAACCCACAGTTTCATTCATGGGGTTTCAAGAGCCTATGGCAGACATTAAACTTCTAAAAAGAAGGGTGCTTGAAGCTAAAGAAACATTACCATCATATGTTGTTTTAAGTACGAATACAAATGGTGATTACTTTACTAAGAAAAACTTAGATGGTCTGTTTCTTACAATTTTAAATGTCATGGATTATGATTGTAAAGGTAAAGATTTTTGGATTAAAACCTTAGAAGAAAATGGCTGTATGGTTATTGATGATCCCGGTAGACAGTATCAGGGAATCTTGGCTGTACACAAAAACATCAATTTAATTAAAGTTGTTTATGATTGGCCTAAGCAGGCTCTATTGGAAAATAGAGCAGGTGTTTTGAGTAAAGAAGAACAATCTTTGAAATTGATTAGATGGAAGAACGACAGCAACAAAAGAGTTGTACCCTGTCCTGAACCATCATATTATATTAACATTACTTTTGATGGTAGCGTTATGCCGTGTTGTCATATTCGTTCTGACATATCAATACATAAAGACTACATTTTAGGTAATGTAAAAGAAAATACCCTAGAAGAAATATTAAACTCACCTAAAGCAGTTGAGTTCAGACAAAGACTAACTGTAGAGAATGGTGATTACCCCGATCCATGTAAGTATTGTCAAAAGATAAGAACCAACATTTGTACTGGTGCGCCAAATGGTTTTAATTATATTGGTAAAAGATATATGGACAATAAAGTAAATGAGAATGTGAGATTTTTAAATGACTTTAAGCCAAATCAATAATCTCAAACTAGTAGAAATAGAGATATACAATTACTGTAACCGCCGATGTGATTTTTGTCCAAACTCATCAGTGCCATCAAGGCAAAATAAAAAAAGTCCTACAATAATGGACTTTGAAGTTTTCAAAAAAACAATTGATGATTTATTAAACTTGAGTTATAATGGTGTAATTTCTTTTTCGAGATACAACGAACCATTAGCATTTGATACTTTGACCAAACAATATGTTGAGTATATCAAAAGTAAATCTACAATCAAAGTTGTTGCCAACACAAATGGAGATTTTTTAAACTCAAACAATATTGAAATCTTTGATGAACTTACCATCATGGATTATTCGAGTAAAGGTGCAAAATGGTGGCAAAAAAGATTAGAGAAGTTGAGTTGTGAAATAATTTTAGAAAATAGTAATAACGAGTTTTTATTTTTTAAGACGCCTCAGAACAAAGATGTATTAGTTTTTTTAAACTTTAAAACAAATGCTACCGTAGAAGATCGTGGTGGCATAATCAAGACTTCAGTTGTCAAGTTTAAAAATGATCGAACGAAAAGAATTGTACCTTGTTTAGAACCGCAAAAGTTTTTAGGTATTGATTACAACGGTCAAGTAATGATATGTTGTAACATGAACTCAGAATTTCATTTAGATCATTCAATAGGTAACATAAAGAATGATTCAATTGAAAATATAATACTATCTGAAAAGAGAAAAAAGTATATTGAAATTATGGCTTCAAATGATAACACAATATTTCTTAGTCCTTGTGAGTTTTGTCAAAAGGAACCCGGCCGATATACAAGAGATAATCCGGGAATATTTTATAATGGTGAACGCAAATGAAACAGATAGGTATTTTTATTCCAGGTCGTTTGAAAAGTGAACGGCTTCCCAATAAATTAATATTACCTTTAGGTGAATCTAATCTATGGGATATGGCTTGTAAAAAATTAAATCAATTACCTAATCAGTTTAACAAATATGTTCTTTGTTACGATGACGAACTTATTCAGATTGCCGGCAAGTATTCCAACTTGAAAGTAATTGTACGTGACAAGTCTACAACTGAAGTTGATGGACCACTTACATACATATTTAAAGAGTTAAAAGAATTACCAGATGACTATTTAATGTTTTTAAATCCTTGTCTTAGTTTTTTAAAAGAAGATACGATATTAAAGTCATTACTTCAATTTCAGAACTCATTTAAAGAATATGCCACAAGTGTTAAAGAGTATAAGAACTGGCTGTGGAACAGTGATATAGAAAACTTAACACCAATAGATTATGAAGCTTTGTCCACAAAAACCATACCCGTTCATTATGAAGCAGCACATTGTTTTCATATTTTTAATCAAAAAATGTTTTTTGAAAATGGGAAAATGTTAGATAAAGACTTAGAACTTATTCAAGTGTCGAAATTAGAATTAATTGATGTTGATGATCAATCGGATTACCAATATGCTCAGTATACCCACAACAATCAAAAAAATTAACTTTGAAGAATTATATTGCTTTGAACTTTTGCCTAATTTATTGAGAGAAGAAAGAAAACCTTTTCGAAATCTTGGAATGATTTTTCAAGATTTTACGCAAACTCTTGTTGATGATATTGAATCCGAATTTGAAAAGAACTCGGTAAATGTCACACATATGTACAATAATATGCCAGTTCGTGGTGAATTAATAAGTGACAGAATTAAGCTTAAAATTGTTGATTATTTTTCAGAAGTTTTCAAAATGAACGTATTTAAACCGGTTGTTTACAGAAACTATTCAACAGAAATGCCATCGACTTTAATAATGAACGATTTGACCCCTAATGATTATTGGATATCAGAGTTTTGGCATTCTGATAACGAACCCGATCATGTAACCAGATTGATCATTTATTTGGATGATGTTCTGAATGATGGTGATGCTCCGTTTGAATGGTATGATGACCCAGAAAACAGTGTATGTAAGTTCTATTATGATTTAAAATACGCTGATCAGGGATGGAAAAAAACTAGATTTTTTGATTTACAAGAGGAAAGAAAAAACAAAGTATTTGGTAAAAAACACACAAGTTTTTTATTTCAACCTAACATGATTCACAAAGGAAACTTTGCCAGAAATAAAAAAAGAGATGTGATCAGTTTAAACCTTCAAAAACTTCCTTAGTGAAAAATATTTCTTTTTATTTTCAACACGGTGCTTCTGTAAGTGTTGAGTATGATGGTAGTTATTATGTTTTTGAATTGGAAAGAATAACAAGAAAAAGATACTTTAGTCTTTTAACTTGTTCAATTGGGGAAACGATCACCCTATTAAATAAAGTTTTGAATATTCTAGAAAAAGAGTACAACATAAAAAACAACTTTGATATATGTGTATTTCCTGGCCATACTTTAGCAACTCAAAAAAAGACAACTTTTATTATTCATCAAATAAAAAAAATTATTAACGCCAAAAAAACTGTTATTTTAGATCACCATTTATCACACGCTTCTTGTTCTGCTTATCAATCACCATATAGGGAGGGCATTGTGGTTTCTTTTGACGGTGCTGGTAATGATGGATATTTTAACATTTATAATTATGATGAAAAAATTAGATTGCTAAAAAAATTAGATGTTCAATCTTTTGGTAAATGCTACAGACATGTCGCTTTTATACTTAAAGATATTGTAAAGTCTAGTAATGGTGTTCGCAAACCACTTGTTGGTTATGCTGGTAAACTCATGGGATTAGTTGCTTATGGAAAAATAAAAGAAGAATGGGTGCCCGCCTTTGAAGACTTTTATATTACCCGAGATGTTTCTCTTCTAGACAAAGTTACAGGTCTTAAACATCTGACCGAAGAACAGTTTAAAAATTGCGTTGATAACAATATATTTTTTGAAGAATATGAGGAACAGATAGCATATGATCTTGCTGCTACGAATCAATTTGTTTTTGAAAAACTCTTTTTTAAATTAGTAGATCCATTTATAGAATCAAACAAATCAATTTTACTTTCTGGTGGTTGTTCTTTAAATGTTTTGTTAAATGAACAAGTCAGATTAAAATATGGTAATAGAGTTTTTATACCACCAAACCCAGATGACAGTGGGATATCTTTGGGCCAGTTGTTTCTTGTAAATCCCCCTAAGACACAAGTTGATGTAACTTATTCAGGTCTACCTATTTTAGATTTGAAAGATAAGCAAGAATTACTTAATTCATATAATACCACACATTTTTCAATTAAAGGAGTAGCGACATTACTTAAAGATGGAAATATAATTGGTGTGTTAAAAGGCAATTCGGAAGTCGGTCCCAGAGCATTGGGTAATAGAAGCATCTTATGTGATCCCGCTTTTACTGGTATGAAAGACAAGTTAAATAAAATAAAAAACAGAGAGTGGTTTAGACCCTTTGCTTCAGTGGTTAAATATGAGGATGTGGAAAAGAATTTTAATTTTGATCACGAATCTAGATTCATGTCCTTTTCACCTACAGCTAAAGACCATGTTATTGATAAATATCCATCGATAGCACACGTGGATAAGACGGCAAGAGTTCAGACGGTAAAAAAAGAACAAAACGAGTTTCTTTATGGCTTACTGAATGAGATGAACGGACCCCTATTAAATACATCATTAAATATAGATGGTGAGCCTATGGTGAGTACCATAGAACAAGCATTAAACATTCTTAAAAATACTTCTTTAAATTACTTAATCGTTGAGGACATTTTAGTCAAATGTTAAACACAAAAAATATTCTAGAAACATATAATTGGAACAAAATAAATTTTTGTGAGTGGGAGTATTATAAATTTTTACCTAATGATTTTAAAGAATTTCCGTTAGTGTATAAGGATCTTTATTTTTTTGAGGATCTTAAAAATTACATTAATGATATTTGTAACAATTTGAATACTAAAACAGATTTAAATATTAAACAAAGTTTTAATAATAAGCCTATACGAGTAGAACTTAACAACACAGATTCAATTAATCGTATAGTAAATTTTTTTGAAAATTACTTTCAACACAAATCTTTAAAATCTCAAGTTACCAGAAGTTATCCTTCTGATTCTCCAATTTATACCAACACAGATCAGTGTTCAAAAGAGAATTATTGGATTTCTCAATTTTGGCACATTGACAATTTAAAACATTTTTGTGTAGGTATTTACTTGAATGATGTGGTTTTAGGTGAAGGAGATTTTCAATTTATAGGACAACCAGAAAATAATTTTTATAACATTATAAGTTCAAAAACAAAACCTGGTTATACATGGAAAGACACAAGGTTTAATGATCTTCAACCAAACGATAATGAAATTAATAGTATAGAAGGAGAAAGGGGATTTGTTTTCTTTTTTGTTCCAAATTTTATTCATAGGGGAACTTTTCCCAAAACGACAACAAGAGATTTTTTAAGAATTGATTTTAAAATGAGGTAATATGAACAAGATTTTAGTTATTGGTGAAATTGGCATTAATCACAATGGTAGTTTAGAAACTGCTATAGATTTGATTAACGAATGTAAAAATGCTGGTGTTGATGTCGTGAAGTTTCAAAAAAGAAACCCAGACATATGTGTACCTGAAGATCAAAAATCTAAGCTCAGAGATACTCCTTGGGGTAAAATGTCATACTTGGAGTACAAAAAGAAAATAGAGTTTGAACAGAGAGAATATAATTTTATTGAGGCTCATTGTAAAAAAATAGGTATCCAATGGACAGCCAGTGTGTGGGATATACCTAGCTTTCACTTTATCAATTCATATAATGTTCCATACATTAAAATTCCAAGTGCTTGTATTACAGACAAAGAGTTGTTGTCAGAGATGAATAAAAAAAGCACCAAACCTATTATGATTTCTACTGGTATGAGTACGCTAGAAGAGGTCAAACAATGTGTATCTTTACTTGAAAGCAAAATAGATTCAATGCTTCTTTGTAATAGTTCTTATCCCTCAGACTATTTTGAGATAGATTTAAACGCTTTATCTCTTTTGAAAGACCTTTTCCCAAGTTTAAAAATTGGATATAGCGGTCATGAAACGGATATCTTACCTTCTGTCTTAGCTTGCGGCGCTGGGTCTCAGATCATCGAAAGACATGTTACGCTAGACAAAAACATGTGGGGAACTGATCACAAGTCTAGTCTAGATATACCTCAACTAAAAGAACTAGTTTCCAACATTCGAAAAGCTGAAATTATCATGGGTGAACGAAAACTTGTGGTGTATGAGAAAGAAAAAGAGATGGCAAAGAAGCTCAGAAAAGAAAACTGAAATAAGATAAATAGGTCTATAGTTGAATCGGGTCGAATACAGTATTAGCAGCAAACTCTAATTTCCAAAAAGCAGCAAATCAGAATCCATAAAATATGGTAACTATAAACACAAGACAACAATTTAAAGATTACTGTTTGCGCCGACTTGGTTGGCCTGTAATCGAAATTAACGTAGACGATGATCAAGTAGATGATCGTATTGATGAT
>Ga0194115_10004780_pt1 | contig 14380 bp, 8 predicted proteins | sample TA2MahsurfametaG_3_FD_148656 | JGI IMG/M metagenome (GOLD analysis project Ga0194115, IMG submission 148656) | Freshwater microbial communities from Lake Tanganyika, Tanzania - TA2015002 Mahale S4 surface | ecosystem: Environmental > Aquatic > Freshwater > Lake | place: Tanzania: Lake Tanganyika...
AATTGATTCTGCAGTGCTGTCACTTGTGCTTGTAAAGATGTGACCTGTGACTGAAGATTAGCGATTGTGACCGCATCAGCAGCAATCTGTGCCTGAGCAGCAGCCAATGCAGATTGTGCTTGTGCCAGTGCTGCTTGAGCAGCAGACAGTTGAGATTGTAGGGAAGCGATCTGTGCCTGAAGTAAAGTTATCTGACCGGTATCTTCTGCTACAACTTGCTCAACTGTCTCATTAGGAATACCTGACATTGGATGACCACCAATAGCCGACTGAATTGATCTTACAGAAGATGTAGATTTCAGAGGGCTACGATAAGTCATCAGCTTTCCTTGGCGATAAATATGACGCTATTCTTGATATCAATCATCGACTTGTTCTGATTGTAGATCCTTAAGTTTTCTGATCTCTTTCTGAATCTGTCTGTCATAAGCTTCCACCTGGGTGGGAGGTTTAACAGCTCTGCCTCTCGCTATCATATAGAGCAATCCTGGTGTCAGCTTTATTCCTTCAGCCTGAACGCCTTCAAACTGAGGATTTTCAGGGTAGTAGCGAGCGAGATAAGCACCTTCAGGTGCTGCACCACTTGCGACCAGTGCATTTGTGTAGTCATTCAAAGTTCTGTTCCAACCTGCTACAGTTAGAAGGAACATGAAGGAGATGTATTTGCTCTTGCCTGCCTTTGTCTTAAAACGATATTGCTTGCCATCGAATGTAGGTTCGCCTCGTCTCATCCCTGTCAGTGGCACCTCTTCAATATCAAAGTTTGACTGAGCACTTTCCCACATATCTAAGCTCTTAGCCAGAGCAATCTGTCTGGCAGGAACAAATGACTTATCATAGACACCAGCGAGATCAGTTAGTAATCCAATGTAAGGTGAATATCCCAATTCGTCAAACTGAGAAAGTAGTAATTCACCGGCTCCTCCACCTCCGTTGAGGAAGAATGTCAAGTTCTCAACCATATTCCCCATCCAGAATATCTGACCAAAGATAGGATCTCTGAAGTAAGTGTATGTGGCAGGTTTATCACCAATCTCTCGCTGTTGCTCGACATAGAGCGCCTCAAGTTCTGATTGACCAGGAGCATAGACACCGCTGCGTTTTGCCATATCATTGTGAAAACGCGCCATTCTAAGAATGTTCTCAGCAGTTTCTTCTCTTGTCACCGCCTTTAGAATTGCAGCTGACATTGAGGTGGCAAAGCTGAGGAACATAAATGGTGCTTTAAGTGCTTTCATCTGATCAGGTAAGATGCGATCTATTAGAGAATAATCAAGCAGCGTCTCACGAGCGATAGTTGCTGCCTCTTCAGGTGTCTTACCGCGTTTAAGTGCCTCTTTGAAAAGTGCCTGTCTAAATGCCATATCAGTGTTTTGTGCCACTGTCATTGGAACTGAAGCAGTTTGAAGAGGGAGAACATCTTTGAAACGACGACTTGCTTCTTTCAGAAATATGTTCTCTGCCCCTGCTAACTGTGCCAACTGCTTTAGTTGTGCCACCGACTTAGGACGAAGAACTGTTTCTGCTTGACCTGCTCCGATTCTTGCCTCGGTGAATAGTTGCCATAATCTGGCATTTGTGATCTGCTCACCTTGAGGTGTGATAAATGCGATCTTATTTGGATATTTAAGTGCAGGTTCATAGAGATCTGCGGTGTAAGCACCAAATCTACCGAAGCGAGCACCTGTCTGACCTACTACTGTTTCTAATGCCATAGGGAGAACGCTTTTTAGAACTTGTCCGATGTATTGAGGATTAGTGACAGCTGCGATTAGAGGTGCAGTAAAGACGTTTTCTGAGAGATAAGTGACGTTTGGAATGACCTTACCTGCCAACATACCTTCAACAATATTTTTGTGCATGTATCCTGCTAAAGAGGCAAGATCACCAAACACCCTTGACATTATTCCAGGTGACTGACGCTCAACTTCGTTTATTGTTGCAATGACACGAGATGCCTTGACAGGATCTCTACCCAGAATCTTTAAGTTCTCATTGATAACTTTGATGTCACCTTTAAGCGCATCAGGAAGGAAGGCAAGCACACCTGGTTCAATCTCTTGCAGTTTTAGATTAAGTCGTCTTAGAACTTCAGCACCATCTGCACTTTCAAAACCGTGTGTTGCTCTAAGGACATCAACATAATAGTCATTTATTGTCTTGATAAAGACATCTCCAAGTTCCTCAATACCAAAATCACTAACACCTGAATCTTTGATTGCTTTTAAGATGTCTGCACTATCACTTAATCCGTTAAGGCGTGCTTGCAAACCTGCACTAATACCATCTATAATTTCTTCTTTTTTGATGCCAGTTCTTCTATCAAAGAAAGCAACAGCACTATTGTCGTAGATTGCATTTCTATTTCTCTTGATAATATCTTTCAAGATCTTATCTTGTGTGATCTTAGTTGAATGTGCCAGAATAGTATCAGGAAGTGAATCTCTACCTACTATTCTGGCACCAATCGACTGTGCGACTACTTCTTGATCTTTCAGTTCAGGAAATCTTCTAACAATATCATCTCTTAGTTCCTGAGCTTTTTTTAAGAATGTTTTAGCATTATCAGCGGGATCGATCAAAGATAATCTTGCCTTTTCACGAGACATTTCATCGATTGCCTTACCTTTAGGTGAATCAGGAGCGACACCGAACTGAATGCGCATAATGTCTCTTAGAGATTTTCGAGCAGCTGCATTTGACATCGGCTTGACAACATCAGTCACAGTTGCTGCACCCTGAGGTTCTGTTAAAGCTCTATTTAAAAATTCACCGAAGATCTGATCTTCTTTGAAACCTTTTTTGCCTAATGCTGAGATAGTTCTGGAGAACTGTGCTGGTAAAGTTTCAAGAGCACCAGTGTAAGTATTTATAATGTCTGAGACATAACGCTTAACAGGAGCATCTCTGAAAGATCTTCTAAATAACTTTCCGACAACCGGTGCCACATAATCTTCGCTAAGCTGTTTAGAGAACTGAATCAGTGTAGAACGCAGTTCAGTAGGTTCAGATGCAGATTTGTAAGCACGACCTGTGCCCTCAGTTTTAAATGCACCTAACTGTTGAGCCCGTGTGGCTTTGCCTACTTCTGCTTCTGAAACTAAGTTATGCAAAGCTCTGTATTGCTCAGGTGATAGAGATGAACCTCTTGAAGTTCCTCTAAAAAGTTCCTGGTAGAAATCTTTTCTATCAGGCCTTGAGAACACAAGAGAATCTTTTAGAAGTTTATCTAAGTCGATATCCTTTTTAAGTTGAAATGTTGCAATTCCACCTTTAGGAACAGTATCAACTAAGTCATCAATGGCAGCTTTTGTTCTATTAGAAAGTTCTTGAACAACTGTGTTCTTTGTTCCTGAAAATCTTGACTTAGCAGTTTTTGTTGATATGACAATGTTAGGTGTGATAAACGACCATTGACCTAACAATGTGTTGGATAAACTTTCTTGAAGTGAAGTTCTTACTGCTCCTCTTACCTTCGATAGTTCTTGTTCTGTAAATGAAGTCACAAATCCTTCACCAACAGATGAATCTGCTATTTTAGCAGCATCTCTTGTCACTGTGTTTTTTGAAGACATTGCATTGTCTAAAACTTTTCTGGCAAGAACTTTGGCATTCACACCATCCGCTTCGAGCGCTTTAACAATGTCAGGTGCAATTTCCCGAAGTCGTGCAACTTGTGCAGTATAAAGAGGATTAGTCATAAGATCATCTGGTGATTTTGCAACAGTGGCAAGAACTGCATATCTGTCACCAGCATTTGCTGCTTCAATGATTGAAACGCGGTTGCTATCCACAAGTGCATCTGCAAGTTTAGATGACTTACGAATCTCGTCTGCTGTTGAGATGCCACCTTTTTTAGCAGCTTCAACCAGCGGCTTGTAGAGATTTTTATCTATTCTGTAAGCATTGATAAGGCCAGGAACAGCTGATAGAGGATCTTCAGCAAGTTCTGACCCTTTAATAATAGTGCTGACATAGGGCATATCTGCAAATCTTGTCGCCTTAGCAGCACGACCTGCCGTTCCTGCAACTTTTCCAGGAACTGAGAAGATATTGATTGGTAGAGCAACTTCTGCTAAGATGCCTAATCCGCGATAAGCATTTTCTGATTCAGGCCTTACTACTTGCTGAGCAGCAAGGTCATCACCAAGTGACCGACCAGTGGCAATCTCAACAGCGATCTCTCTGGCTTGATCAGTAAATATATCACCTGAAGGTGTAGCAATGTATGTCTTGCCCCAAGCACGCTCTTCTTTTGCACCTGATCTCTCACGAGGAAGAAAGCCATATTCTTCAGGATTAATCATCTTGTCAGTGCCAGGTTCGATATCATACATGACTACGTCAAGAAGAGGATTGAAAACAAATCGACTTAAACCACCTAAATCTCTGACAAAGGTCATCGGTAGTGATTCAACAACAGCATCAGTTCGTGGTGTGATACCTGCCTTTACTTTCAGATCTTTATAAACTTCAGGATCGTATTTGTCAGATGTTAAGAAACCAAATGCAACTTCAGCTGCCTTAGGAGCATACACTTGTTCCACTGCAGCTTTAGGTGAAGAAGCACTACCTGCAATACCGAATGCAGCCTCATCTTCGTCTCTTGTAATTTCAGACACATATTCTTGAGGCAGATTCTGTTCTAAATACTGAAGATAGTTCTTTCTTGCAAGCCTTTTCCATTCTTCCTTGTCAGGTTCTGTTAAACCTATCTCAGTTGTGGCTTGTGTTAAGAAGTCATCTTGAAGTTGTGCCAGAATCTGTTTTCTGGCTTCTTCCTTTCTCTTGTTGAACTGCGCTGCAGTTTCACCTGGGATGACTTTAGATAGAGCGAGAGCATTTGCTGATGAATCAAGTTGTTCTTGATTCTGCTTTGCAGTTTGTCGAGCAGCAGTTTGTGCAGGTGTCTCAAGTTCCTGAGGTAGAAGTGCTTGACCAATCGCTTCAAACCCGCTCATAGTTGCAACTTGCTCAGGTGCTTTTGCCAAAGTTGAGGGCTGAGCAATAGGAGGTTTCTGCTCAAAACCAACAGTTAGTGGCTGACGAGCAGGAGCAACAGCACGCATCGCCACCTTTTCAGCATAATCTGATTTATCAAGTTCTTCTTTCATTCTCTTGTTGAACTGCGCTGCAGTTTCACCAAAAGGTTGAAGCCCTTCTGCCTGTAAGTCACTTGCAATCTGAACTGAAACCTGTGACTTTGTAGGAACACCTGACTTCTTAGCTTTAGCTGTCTGAGCTTCTAAAGCTTTGTATTCCTCAGTTGTGACATCCTCAAGAGATGGCATCACCGCAAATTCTCCAGCACCTAATCTTGCTGCCATCTCTGTTGGTGTTGGAAACTGTGTAGGTGGAGGCTGAGGAGGTTGTGGTTTTGGAGGTTGAGGCTTTCTAACTTTAGGTTGATTTGACACACCTTCTGTGATCATCGTGTCAAATGGTTGAGCAGTAGCAGGTGCTGCTGTGGTGTCAATACCCATCTCTTTCGTGTATTTGTCATACCACGCATCTGCTTCTACTTCACCTGAAAGTGTCTTTTTTTTCTCATAATGTGCTTGACTTGCAGGTGGCAGCTTTGAAAGATCACGAGCCATATCTTCTCCTTTGTGGAACTTATTCTACATTAAGTAGGCTGTTCGTGTCTTACTTATTCAGTTCTACCTTCTTGAACTTTTATTTTCATTTCTTCTATAGCTCTTTTTCTCGCGCTTTCCTTGATAAGCTCATCAAACGCTTCTGGTGACAAATTCGCATTTCTCATAATAAGCTCAGCTTCAAGAAGTTCAGCATCAGTTGGCTTACGCTTCAGCTTGCCTGAGAGCAGATCATAAACATCTGGAGGAGCACCGACCATGAGAGCTGTTTCTTCTGCAGGCGTCAAATACCTGGTTGCAAAATTCTGCAATCTTTCTTTGCGTTCTCCAGGTTTGATGTCACTTCTAAATAAGTCAGCAAGAGAAGGTAGATTTAACTTGTAGTATTCGCTAGCTGTTGGAAGGGGACGGGTGTCAGGTGCTGGAGCCCCCATAAGAGCTGCCTGCTCAGCACGAGCAAGCTCTCTTCCACCAGGTCGAGGTTCAAGTTCAGCAGGACGACGCTGAAAATCAACACGACCGGTGTCAGGAATAGTTTCAGCAGGAGGTTCTCTCAACAGTTCTGCAGGTGGTTGAGGCGTAGGTAGAACTTCAGATTCACCTGTTCTACCTCTTGCTTTCTCAAGTTCAACCTGATGAAATGCGATGAGGAATTCATCTCTCTTGTTAGTATCGCCCCCAAAACCCGCACCATATTCAGCAGCTTTGTCGAGAATAGCTTTTCTCCTATCAGCTTTTGATGTTCCAATTACAGGTTTCAGATTGTCTGAATACATCTTTGCTGCCCTATAGACATCATCTGAAGAACTGTAAGGAGAAGATTTAGCAGCCTGTATCGCATCATAGTGAAGCAACTTGTCTTGGTCAGTTCCAAGCGTATCTCTTTCGAACTGAGATCTTAAGAACTTTGCTGCCTCAAAACCATATTTCTCGTCTGCTCTCTGACGAACTGCTGCTTCTGAAGGAAATTCAGGTGTAGGTGCTTTTGCAAGTTCATCTTGAATTTTTTCAAGTTGTTCTGTAAGTGGCTGAAGTTCTTCTGCAGATGCTGCTTTTGCCTCTTTTTGTTTTTCAGGATCTTGTAAATCCTTTAGCTTTTTCTCAAGCTCAGTTAATCTACTAATTCCATATGCTCCACCTTCTTTTTTCAAGAGGTCATCTATTTCTCTTTGCAGTAGAACATCTTGTGCCTCATCTAAAAGAAACTGACCGCTAATTCCACCGATATTGACTTGAGCTAATCCAAATGAATCTTCTATTTTTTGTCTAATCGCTTGACTATCAGTAGTGCTGAGCTTACTAAACTGAGGTGAATTTGAAAGTTGTTTGTAAAGAGATTGTGCAGTTGATGCAGCGCTTCTTGTGCCACCTCTAACAGTTCCAGCAACTTCACCAATGCTTGCTTCCATAAATGCTTTGATACCAGGAGGATCAGTGATCAGAGCACCTGAAGTGGCTAATGCTTCACCACGCTCATCAAGTTTTCTTTGAGCAGCTTCAGGAACTGTTAGTTCTTTTTTAAGATTTTCCTGAATACCAAGACGCTGACGACGAGCTTCTTCTTGAGCTTCAATCTTAAGAGCAGCAATTTCTTTTTCTAATCTTAGCATATCTAAAGAAGTTAAACCTGCGCCTTGTGCTTTTTTAAGCGCTTCAATTCCTTTGATGTAAGCTTGCTCTCTTGCAGCAAGTTCATCTCTGTGTTCTTGTGCAGTTTTGATTCCAGCTAAAAATTCATTGTATGATTCTTCTCTAAGCTTTTCATATCTTTCACCGTGCGACTGCATGTAAATTTCGTATAATCTTTGTGCTTCTGTTGGCATTTCAATCTCCGAGAATATCTTTTTGGTAGTTGCTCTCAACATTGCCGGTGGTTCTTCCAGTTGTTTCACGAAGGCGTCTTGTCTTCAGCATTGAACCGAAGAGCGTTGTGCCGAAATCTGCAACACCACCTAAAAGTGCTGCACGACGATTTGCCTTTGCTGTGTCTTCAGCTTGTTGAAGAGCTAAAATCTCAGCCTCTTGTTTCTGACGCTTTAACAAGTCAGCTTCAGCTATTTTTGCTGCTGCTGCAGCAATTCTTCTCTGCTCTGCTTCTTGATTTGCAAGCATTGATTGGAATCCTGCGCCACCTGTAGCGCCACCCATTCCTGCCATCAAAGCTCTCTGCTCAATGTTTTGCTGACGAGCAAGTGCCTGAACAGGAGATAACATCTGACGAGATAGAACATCTTCCTCAGCTGAAGTTAAGCCAAGTGTTCCCATTGCTGCTTTTCTCTCAAGTTCAGCAAGACGCTCTTTCTCTGTCTGACGAAAGCCCTCTCCTGCCTTGATAACATTTGCACCAGTTTCAAACAGGGTCAAACCTGCAGGTGCGAATTGTGCGTAATTTACTGCCATAACTGATCTCCTGTGATAAGTATTTTAGAGGTAATGTGCTTCAATTGTAAAGCTTAAGTTCTTGATGAAGAAAGCCTGTGCATCTGAATTTCCTGCCAAAGAGACAGTGTGTTCTCCAGCAGACAGATTAAAAAGCGCAAAGTGTCCATTGTAAGATCGTCTTCTTTCCCAACTGGGAATGAGGCCGCCTGCAACACTTGCGCCCCAATCAAGTTCTTCAGAGAAAACATACTTTGTCACACCATAAAACACACCATCAATATCAATAAATATGTTTGAGTAATTGACTGAGAAAGGTGTAGCAATTTCAGATTCATAACCTTTGACAAAAGCATCAAATCGGATCACAATGTGTGCAGGCTGTTTTAAGTAGAATGTGGTGCCAGTTCTGGGAATAGTTTTAGGCGTTTTGCCTGTTGAACCCCAGTATCGTGGAAGAGCACCTACAAGCATTCTTGGAAGTTCTTGAGGCCCTATCTCGTGACCGCTTGTCATATCATAGTCGATATTGGTCGGAAGATATTCACCATGCATGATGTGCTGAAGGTCAATGCCAGCAGGTGATGCAATGTCAGCTGCGTTTATTCCACCATTGCATTGATTTTTGATTGCTTCATTGTTTTCTTCAATCGAAGAAGCATTGATAGGAGCACCTGGAAAGAAAACATTTGGAATTGCTAATGTCATTTATGCTCCTATCAAACTGTAGTATTTCTGTAGATTTCTACCATTATGTAGGCTCTCTCTATCCCAACTTGACCACTAACACCATACTTTGCAATTGAATTATCGCAAATAACATCTTCTAAGAATAGTGCAGGCCCGGGAGGAACAAGGCCGTCAGTGTCCATTCTCCACGCACCGCTGAAGAATAGTTGAGCACCATAAAGTGTTTGACCACCAGAAGGAACTTCCATAATATGTTCGCCTTGATAAGCACAATCTGCCAAGAATCCAGGATAAGTTCCGGTTGCATAGGCACCAATTGCATTTCCAGCAGTCATTATGAAGTGAGGAATCATAGATGTGTGATCAAAAGCACCACCAAAGCACTTAACAGCACCACCGATGCCAGGTGTCTCATTAGGTGGATCAACAGCAACCAAACCACTAATAGCACTAACTGGAACAAAGTTTGCATCGAGAAGTGCAGCCGAGGTGATGTTGTATTTAGGATAGACAAGAGAACACCATTCTCCTACACCGCTGCCGTTTCCTCCACCTTGAGGACGAGCACCAATAAAGATAAGTGTTGAACTATGATCAGCTGCAGTTGAAAAGTTATCAGTCAAACCTGTGTTAAAAACATTGACCCACCATCTACAACGAATAATATCACCTGTGACCAGTGGCACACCGATTGGAAGTTTTGTGCCTTGACTTACGTTTGTATTTGTTGCACCTGTTGAATCATGATTGACTGGGAATTCTGCAACACCAGGCCCCTTTGGTGGCACAGTCGATGTGTAAAAGGGATAGTTTGCAGCAGCGCTTACTGGCCCTGGAAAAACGATGTTATATCCGTTTTCTTGACCTCCAATAAACTGAATCATTGATGGGCCGATAACATTTCTGGTGTCAATACCTTCAGATCGAACGTTGGTGTTGTCTATAGCATTCGAACCTAAGAATGAAGTGTAGTTAGCATTGACAGCAGCTGCTGATGTCACTGGGTTTGAAGGGTAAAAATCTTGTGTTGTAATCTTTGACATTATCTTCTCCGGTTAAAAGCGTGGATTTGTCCTCCGACAAATGATAGGATAACCTGAACATCAGCATCTTGTCTCTGAGGTAGAACTTCAACGCCTATTTCTATCAATCCAGTGCCTGTGGGAACCGGAAAAGTTGCTGTGTGTGTTCTTGTCATCCACATATGATATTCATAATCTCCTTCGAAGACAACTACACCATTGTATCGAATGTAGATTTTAAATGCCTTTTTAGCGACTGTTTCTGGGCCGACACCGCTTGCATAAAAAAATGTCCAGTATTTAGGTATGTAGGATGACTGAGTGTAAGTCAAAGTCATCATGCCTTCCTCGACACCTGTTATTTGTCCTGCTTTCCAGTAAGCAACACCACCACCACCGTTAATAAGATCACTATCATATCGTAATCCAATAATAAAGTTTCCTCGTGGATTGTTTGCACCTGCAGCAAACAGGGCATCGCCATTAAGAAATTCAGCGGTAGGAACACAGTTTCCAATAATAAAGTGTTTTCCACTATTTCCTGGAGCTGCTCTACTAGAATCTTTTAGATTGATAAAGTCAGTTGGTAAGTTTTCACGGTCAATACCACCGTTGAATGTGTCAGCAAATTTATCTAATGCAACATCAAATTCTCTGCTCTGAACAATATTACTATTCTGTAAAGTTTTAGCGCTCCAGGTGTATGACATATTATTCCCCTTACTGCTTCTTGCTTGCGATGGTTTCTTGTGCTGAGGTATTCAGTTCGATAGCATACCCGGTAAATATGACTGGCACATCAGTTTCAAATTCAAATGCAAAGTCACTGCAGCCAAACTGACCTACATCGACACGAACTTGTGTTAAAAGTTTGTCTTGCCATCTTGTGAAATTCCACTGAGCACCCGGGAGGGTTGTGCCATAGACAGGTTGATCTGGATGGTCAGCACGCTGAATGGTGATGAAAGGTGATGTTGTAGAACTAACAGGTTCCCAACTTCTGTCACGATACCAACTGACTTGTAGCGATTGATTTCCAGTTGTCCAGAAGTAGAGGTAGATGTATTTGACATGCTTCTTCAGTGCTGGATAACCAAAGTCATGCCATCTACTTTTAAAAGAACACTTAAGCGGGCCTTCAGTTGATATTGCAGCCTGAGGATTGACACCTGCTACATATCCACTGTTGCGTAATCCACTGAACACCATCAAACCGTTCTCAACAAGATCACCTGCAGCAGCTGTTGGAACACCGTAAGAAGATCCTATGATAGTGTTTCCCAGTGCATCAACAGTGAGGGCTGACACCCTCACACCTGTTCTTGTGCTCCAAGCACCATTTTCGTGTCTAACAATACCAAGTGTTAGTAGAGAATCGCCACCAACTGAGACATAACATTGCCATTCTTTCCACAGATGATTGTATGCAGCCACGCACTTAGGTAGTTGTGACTTGTTTATCCGCTCAAAGATCTCATCGATTGGGCCGCTAATCTTATTGATCTCAAGACGCAATGCTTGGAAGTTTCCGCTGATAAGATAGACACCATCTTCAGCGAGGAAGCAAACACCTTGATTTGGTATGACTGAGATTGTGCTTGGTGATCTTGTTCCGACACTATCAATGAAAGGTGCGATTGTGAATCCATTGACAGGATCACCTGTCACAATTTCAATTGCTCTCTCTCTGAAGACGAGCAAGACATTGTAGTAAGAAAAGAGGCCAGTTATTGCTCCACCTGTGGATCTTGCAGTTCCAACATCAAAGTAGTCAAATGCACCGAATGTGTCAAGTTGTAGAGGTTTGCTGTAGAAGATTCTGTTTGGATTGCTTTTTCCACCGTCTAAAAACAAGCATCCTTTAAAGTTTGCACACACCTGAGCAGTAGGTGCAGGAAATGGAATTGATTCTGTTTCATCAGGAGCAAGCGCACCAAGGTTATCATCACCGATATAATCTACATACTTTGTCTCTTTATTTCCTGTGACAGTATTGCAGAAAAAGAAAGTTGAACCATTGCGTTTTGTGCGATAGATCTTACGATATGATGTTCCTGGAGGGCCGAGGTAAATGTTGTCTAAAAGAACAGCAGTTCTTGATGTGACACCACCTGTGTCTTTAGCGATTGTGTTTGTTTCCCACCTAACAGGTGCAGATATGCTTGACAGTGGGCTTTCAGAACCTGCTTCATTTACTGCTGAGACACGGTAGTAGTATTCGTTTTCGTCATTTGCGGTCAAACTTCCAAGGCACTTAAATTCCTGATCCTGAGCCGCACCTACACCGAGAGAACCGATATTAGGTTGAATATAATCTGCAGGTGACTGAATGAAGTATTCGTTTCCAATAAGTGGTAAAGTGCTTTCAGGTTCAAATGCTGTAGGTTCTGCTGTCTTAAATGACCACCCAAGAGGTTGAACTTGTCCGCCTCTAAACTTAAAAGCTGGGAATCTGCCACCGCCTACAACAACAACATAAGGCCCAAATTCACAGAACTGAGCAGGTGGTTGATTTTCAACAGGAGGTTTAACAGCAGTTAGTAAGTTTTCATATCCCTCAGTTGAGCCATTGACAAAACCGATAGTTCCACCTTGCTCAAAGATGTAGAACTGCTGAGCACCTTGATGACGCTTGTAGCAGTAGAGAGAATCAACTTTACCTGTAGGTGAAGTGGGCATTGTTGTTCTGTTGCTGAAGAACTTCTCAACGCCCCAGTGGTTATGCCACGCTTTTGTCTGGTCATCATAGATCCAGTTGTCAAGTCGATTAGAACTATCTTCAGGGCTTGGATATCCGAGATAAAGCCCACTGAGAATGGGAACTTGTGCCTTGCGATCTGTCTTCATATTATCCTCAGGGTTTATAGATGAGCTTTTGGAAGAAATCTCCTCTCATAGGCCCTCCACTGTAAGTTCCCTTTACATATGGCCCGGCTCTTGTAGTGAGCCAACGACGACGAGCACCAGTCAGTTCATCATTCATCTTCTTTGTGTAGAAGAGAGCCTGTTGCTCTTCTTTATGCTTCTGAAAGAGCTCAACACAAGATGCATAGACGATGTAGCGATGAACATCGGGTGGCATCTGAGGTGTATCAACATCGTTCTCAAGTGGATAGAAGCGCTTGTTGTATCGTAATCTGACAGGATAGCCGATTAAACCAGTTGTTTTTGATCTACCGGGTGGGCCTACCTGTGCAGGGATCTCAAAAGTGCTTCCACTTGGATGTGGATTGAGACGAATCATCCAGTTATGACCGTCATTGAATGGCGCTCTGGGAAGAGATTTAAGGTAAGACAGTGTGGGCAGCAAACCTGCTGTTGTGTTTGGATAGTCAAAACTTGTGTTGTCATCTTCGATGATTATGAATGGAATGTTTCTGGTGCCTAAATCGCCCAGGATGACACCTGTGTTGTCATCAGGAAGGATTGTTCCGCCTAAATCACGGAAGTGAGCGTCACTATAACCGCCAACTGCTTTTAATCTAAAGTATATCTTCTTTCTGATGCCGAACTGACCCCCTTCAGTTGTGTTTCTTGTAGCAAATCTGAGATTTGAAGCCACGCCTGCGATGGTGAATTCTTGTGCCTCAGATAGTGGCCCTTCTTGTCCTCTCCAGACATGACAAAACTTAAATTCGTATGTTCCTTGTGGCCAGGGTGTTCCAATACCTGCAGCAATCTCAGTAATAGTAAGATCTGAGATAAATGCAGGAAAATCAGCAACAGTAAGAACTTTTTCTGGGTAGTGAGCATAAGGTATCCATTCAGCAGGTTGTCCTACAATATCTAATCTGTTGTTCATCTCTTCATCAGCACGCTTGTTAAGCTGATAGAAGTGAATAAATCCATCACTACCGGCCTCAACAGTGTTTCTACAACCTGCTGAGATAGGCTCATTACAGTCAGCAGGAAGAGGAAGATAACGCTGAAGAGCTTTTGCTTTTGCAGCATTCGATGTTGCGTGCCAACCAGCGATTCTATTTCCTACTTTTGAGAGCTTAGAGACAAATGTCTTATTTGTGATGCTGTCAAAATCACACTTATCAATGACATATTCACCGTTGTCACGGGCGTCAGCACAATCTGTCAGTGTTAAGACACTGCCTTCGTGTCGATAGGTGAGCAAGTTTGCAGTATTTGGAATGAAGTTCTGTAAGGTTGTTGATAATGCAGTAAATGCAACTGTTCCCAGATCGATATCAGGAACCGTGTAGAGATCAATCTCGCTCTGTGACCACTGCCAGGGATGCATTCCATAGAAGTCATCTATCACTTGATTTACGATTCGATTGACTTCTGATTTGTAGCTATCGACCTGAGGATCATAATCAATAATCGATCCAATCATCTCTCTTATTTCTTTCAGATTCATAATGTCTCCAAGAATTTTGCAGGATGCATTCTGTTTGATTCTGTTCCCTACACCTATGGAATATCAAACTTCACAGGAGGAGGGAACAGAGACAAACAGAGAACCTCTGGCAAGGTGTGTTGGGGGCAAGCGAAAACCTACCCCCAACACACAGTTGGATCAGAAAGTTTTATAGACGATGACAGGAGCGACGTTAGCAACGTCAGCTGCCAGTGCGACACCGCACACGTGAATGTCACCAGTCACAGCAATGTGGGCACGACCAGGGGTCGTATCGACTGTCAGAGGTGATCCAGCAACAACAGCACCATCAACATCAG
>Ga0194115_10004783_pt1 | contig 14377 bp, 15 predicted proteins | sample TA2MahsurfametaG_3_FD_148656 | JGI IMG/M metagenome (GOLD analysis project Ga0194115, IMG submission 148656) | Freshwater microbial communities from Lake Tanganyika, Tanzania - TA2015002 Mahale S4 surface | ecosystem: Environmental > Aquatic > Freshwater > Lake | place: Tanzania: Lake...
CCTAACACAATTTGTTTTGTAGTAAGACCAGTCATCTCGCGGATGTACAAATAAATAGCTTTTTTATTAAAAATTTCAATGCTTTCGGGATCTTTTAGTAGTAATTTAATAGATTCATAGACTTTTTTTTCATTATTTTTTAGTGCTGTTGAATCCCAAGTGTCTATTTCGTTCATTAAAGCTAGCCAAAACTCTTTGTTTTCTCTTAAATTATCATAAGAATTTAAAATAAAAAGGTGTTCTTCTTCAAATTCTTGGGAAATGTCTTCTAGAGAAACTTCCCTACCGTTGCTATTTTTTTTAACTTTATGGATAAACCAGTTTTTTGTGATAACACTAAAATAACTAAAGGCTTTAGACCCTTTTGAAACGTCAAACTTATCAAGAATAGTTGTAAGCCAAATCTTGCACTCTTCTTTTAAATCTTCAATGTTTGGTAAACTAATGAACTTATAAGTAAAAACTATTTTATCAACCATCTCGTTAAATGCTGGTTGGATAAGCGTGACATAAAGAACTGATTTTTCTTGTTTATTTTCGCTAGTGGCGTACTTTAAAATAGCTTCTTCGTGAATTTTTGTAAAATATTCATTTTTTTTAGCTATTTTTTTAATTACTTTTTTAATTGGTTGCGCATTTGTAATGCTAGCAACCGGTTTAGTTTGGATCTCTGATGACTCTTTTGTAGTTTGCTGCGTCTTGGGTGACTTTCTCACCCTCTTTGAGACTGATAACTTCTTCTTTTTTTTCTTGACCGGGGATTTCTTCGATAACTTCTTCTTCACTATCGCTTTCGGCTTCTTCGATGGTGCCTTTTTCAAGGATTTCTTTAAATTCTTCGCACGCTTGGACGACGAACTTTGTTTGCGCGATTGCTTTTTTAAGGGTTTCTTCGCCATAAAATTCTTCCAATTTGTAAATTGCGGTTAAGGATTCTTCATATTGAATAATCATGTTACTAAAACTTTTTCTTGCTTCGATATCATACCAGTATTTTGTTAAAATTTTACGAACATACCAAATTAAAACACCGTTAGCGGCTAATGATAAAATTAAAAATAAATAAATCATTTATAATCTTTCCTAGATTCTTTCATTTGTTCCTGTAGTACTTCTCTACTTTCTTCAATAAACTTTTCAACTCTTGAACCGGCAGAGTTTTTTTTAGATGGCAAAGCGACGGTAAGATTTGGAATTTTTTTAGTTATGTTTACAGATTTACAGATAATACATTTTTTTTCTAGTTCATCCGGTGAATGAAATGCTTTAAATGTTTTGTTACAGTCTTTGCAATCATAAGAATAAAAAGGCATTATTCACTCACAAATTGGCCTTGGTGAGCCATAATTTGGGTTGGCGGGTTCAGAACTACTAGTTGTTCGCTCCCATCGGCTTGCACTTGAAGAATTAAATCAAAACCTTTTAATACGGGAACAATGTCGCTTTGTTCCATAAGCGACTTTTGTAATGCAACCATTACGCAACTAAGAGCTTGATCGGATAATGTCATTTTAAATTCTCCTGTGCAAAGCACTGTTTTAAACCGTCATTAAAACTAATTTTAGCATGCCAACCAATGTTTTTTAAAGCAGATGTGTCAGCGCAGCTGCTGTTTATGTCAGATTTTCTAGACTCTAAGTTAACAAATTTTACATCATGTTTAGTTAAAATATAATCTTTTATATAATTTAAAGAGTAGCTTTCACCGGTTCCAACGTCAAAAAATTGTTTATTTAATGCGTTTTTATAATTTGCAAAAAACAAATTACAATCTACTATGTCATCGACATGAATAAAATCTCTTGTTTGAAGACCGTCGCCATAAATGATTAAATCTTTTTTTTCTCTTATGCCCTTCATCCAAGCAGAAATAACTGTAGGGTATGAAGTGGTTGGAACTTGATCTTCCGAAAAAACATTAAAATATCTTAAACAAACAACGTCTAAACCATATAAATTTTTATAAAGTTCGCATTCCAATTCATTCTGTTTTTTATGCATAGCATAAGGACTTAATAAAAGCCCATTATTTCCATAAATGGCGGAAGAACTAGAAAAGATTACTTTTTTAATACCAGCCCTTTTAGCAAATTGAAGCACATTTGATGTTCCAAGAACATTGTGATAAAGAGTTTCAGCTGGGTTTTCTACGCTATATTGTACGGCTGGTATCGCCGCTAAATGAAAAAGCACATCAGCTGCAAACGATGTGCAATCTTCGTAATGACTAATGTAATTAATATCTCTTTTGTTTTCTTTTAAATCAACACCAATTACTTGGTAACCTAGTTGTTGACATTTTTTATAAAGTTTAGAGCCAATATAGCCTTTATGACCTGTTATTATAGCTTTCATCGTTACCTATAGTTTTGTGTTATTGGTGGTGGCAGTGAATAATCTACATAGTTTTTGTATTTATAAATGACATTATGAAAGACTTCACCACAAATCTCTGCCCATCTTAATGGATATTTGGAAACTGAACCATCATTTTTTAAACAATCTTTTGTATCCTGCGGAAAACTAGAAGGGCAGTCTCTTAAATCATCTAATTTAATGTCTAAAATTCTATTAATTTTGTCTAACCAATCTTGAGTAATAACACTTTGCGGTTTTGCCAAATAGCAACCGTTCCCAATTAGCTTATAAAAGTTTTGTTTCATTTCTAATTCTAAACTTTTATCCGTTTGCGGTGCTATGTGAGATGGATTTATTTCACTATAACCGCACATTAAAGCGTCTGATGCAAAAAAATTATCCCAAGCATTATCCCAGCAAATAGGACTAAGTTTAATATCGCTATATCCTCCACCATAATAGTGCATAAAATAGCATCTTAAATAATCAGCTTTGTGCGTTTCGGATAAAAATTGATAAGCTGGATGGTATGGGGAGTCTGGCAATTCATATCTTTTGATGTCTTCTTTATATAATAATTTAACTTTAAAATTGTGATTAACAACAGAAGTTCTAAGAAAGTTTAATTTTCTATTTTCTGTTATTGGATTATCCCCGGTCCAGAACATGTAGATAATTTTATCCATTTCTATTTACTTAATTAATTACAATTTTTAATAAACCAGTCACAAGTTTTTGTTAAGCCTTCTTTTAGACTAGTTTGCGCTTCAAAATTTAATAATCTTTTAGATTTTTCGATGTCTAAGCATCTTCTCGGCTGACCATCTGGTTTTGTTTTGTCGTATATAACTTCTCCGTTAAAGCCCATAATTTCGCAAATAGTATTGACTAATTCAGAAATTTTTATTTCTTTTCCTGTTCCAATATTTATTGGACTAGGAGAAACATCTTTTTCTATAGCAAGTTCAACTGCGTCTGCAAAATTTGGCGCATATAAAAACTCTCTAGAGGCTTCGCCTGTTCCCCAAACAATGATATTTTTTTCTTTATTATCTATTGCTTTTTTAATTTTTAAAATTAAGGCTGGGATTACATGGCTAGTCGTAAGATTAAAATGATCATATGGGCCATACATGTTAACTGGTATTAAATTAACTGACTTAAATCCATATTGTTGATTATAAACCTCTAATAGTTTCATGAGACTTTTTTTAGCAATACCATACGGTGCGTTTGTTTCTTCTGGGTAGCCATTCCATAGATCCTCTTCCTTGAATGGGACTTGAGTATATTTAGGGTAAGAGCAAACGGTGCCTAATAATATAAATTTTGGTATATTACAAGCCCGAGATGCTTCTATTATATTTGTTCCCATAGAGAGGTTGTCAAACATAAAAGTTGCAGGATTTTCTTTATTAGCGCCAATTCCTCCAACTTTTCCTGCTGCATGCACAACCACATCTGGTTTTATTTCTTGTATAAGTCTTTTGCAAACCAACTGATCTCTTAAATCATATTCTTTAGAACCTATGCCAATAACTTTATAATTATTTTTTAATTTTTCTATTATATTTTTTCCTACAAACCCAGTAGCGCCAGTTAATAAAACTTTTTTCATTATCATTCTTGATCCTTTGGCATGTTGGTAGTTTTTCCATCAATGCCAGAATATTCATTATATTTTGGTTTATAATCTTCTCCAAGCCAACCAACAGTTTCTGCCAATGTTTTATCGTTATTTGGAGATCCATCATATAGGGAAAAATTTTTTAATTTGTCACCATGCCCAAGATTTACAAGTTCTTCCCATAGTTCAGTGCCGGGAAAAGGCACACAATCACTAATTTGCCAATGTACCCTATTATTATTTTTTCTTCCAAGTTCTTCAAGCTGTTTAAGAATTTTTTGATCTTCTTCCCAACTTCCTTTAACTTCCCCCGGTAAATTTTTCATAGTAGTAAAGTGAAATTCCATATTATTAAAATTATTTACAATAAATTTTAAATTATCGTGTGCTTTAACAACGTTTAATCTTTTTTTAACGTTATCAGATAATTTTTGATTAAATGTTTCAACCCCAAATCTCATCCCAACACAACCAGAATCAACCATTTTTTTATAAAGTTCTGTTGAAGATGTATCAATCCTTCCCATCATTGTCCAAGGAAGCCCAATTTTTTTTAATCCATCACATAAAATTTCTATTCTTTTTTTTCCTAAATTCCAAGTATCATCATCAAAAAAAATACTGCGTATTTCTCCATTAAATAATTTTATTGTTTCTTCTATTTCATTAATTACTAATTCTGGTCTTCTCGCCCTATACTCGCCGTTATTGATTACCTTCGGCCACTGACAATAAGTACATTTAAATGGACATCCCCTTGAAGTACTTACCGTTAATTGAATTCTTGGGGTATTCATACTTGGATCATAATAATTTTGCAAATAAGAAACGTCTCGAAAAGCAGTAAAATTTTCCCCATTTGGCAGAGTATCAATATTAGCCAAATGTTCATAAATATACAGTTTTTTTGAATTATCTAATTTTTGACATATATCTAGCGCTGGGATATCAAACTCTCCAATAATGCAATTATCTATAAAATCCAACTTTAAGCATTCTTCCGCATAGACTTTCATATGGGGGCCACAAAAAACATTTCTAGAGTTTAAAAATTGCTTTGTCCAAAAAGCAATTTCACTATTTATTTCAAATGTTGGAGTCGAGACATCATAAAAAATGATGTCTGGTTTTATTTTTGCAATTGCTTCTTTCACTTGAAAAATATTACTATGTTTTAAAGCAACTCCATCGTAAAGATCTACATCAAATCCGTGAGATTGAACATATTTTGCAGCCCACGAAAGCCAAAACGGAAAAGGAGCATAATCATGAAAAGAAGAGCCGGAGGCGGTCCAAGGCCATCTTGAACCAGCGTTTGGACCTGTTTGCAACGAGCCATTTGAAAACTTTATAAAAGGGACATTTGCAAATAACACTTTCATATTTTTTTCTCCAACCAGTTTAACATATCATTCATTCTATGTTTGAATGTATGTTTTGATTTCACTAATTCTAAACCATTTTTTCTAAATTTTTCAATTTCTTTTGGATTATCTAAATAAAACTTAATTTTTTGTTTTAGATCTTCGCCACCTTCTGAAAACGCAACACAATCTTCAAAATCATATTCTAAAAATCTTGAAAAATCAGAAATTATAAATCCTCCACAGGCAAGAATATTAAAAATTCTAAAATTATAGGAACCATAAAAAAGATGCTCTTCTAAATGTGCATTAAGACAAATTTTTGACGAAGAATATAAAGTTGATTCATCTTCTAAAGAAATTTTTCCTTTGCAAATCTCCATGTTCCAACTGCTAGGATTTCCAAAAATTGCAAGACCCATATCTTTGGCGCATAAAAGATATTTTTCGTTTGTGTCGTCGTTTCTAATTTTATTTCCAACAAAACAGAGATTATAATCAAATTTTTTATTGTATTTTTTTGGGTGGAATAAGTCTAAATCTGTAGCAAATTGACAAACTAATCCATTTTTATTTTTGCAATCGTTTTTTAGGCCATCAGAAGGGAATATATAATTATCGTATTTATTCTTTACTTGATGAAACATACCCACTGTTCCCGGCCAATGTGGTTTAGGAAAACAGTTTTGCAAATATAAAATTTTGTAACCACCTGTAGATTCTAATAAAGGAGAAAAAGAAATTGAAACATCATAATCTTTTCTGTTTCCATTTAACTCTGCTAATGTAACTCTACTATCATTTTTTAAATTTTTTACCCATAATCTTGCAACAAGCTCGTCACCTTGGACATTGTTGCCGTCGTTATTGACGTTAATAGAAGACACTGATGGCGAGATAATATTAATTTTCATTTTGCTCTTTCAATAAATCGTAAAATCCGTCCGATATATTTGTTGGTTTTTTCTTATATAATCGTTGATATAAGTTGGTATTTAAAGAAATATTTTTTGGAATATTTAAATTACAGATAGTTTTTTTTAAAAGATTTAAATCAAGATTATAATTTCTTAAAACATTTTTATAAAGTTCATATCTATTCACAGCTTCTGGACCGCTCAGGTGCATTATCCCATTGTACTCTAGGCAATCCAAAATCATCTCTGCTAGATTGTTTATATACGTAGGCGAATTATAGATATCGTAAAAACATTCTACTTCTTTTTTATTTTTTATTTCTTGCAAAAGCCATTTTAGCCAAACATTGTTTTTGCCATATACTCCGGAAGTTCTAACAACTAAAGATTTTTGATAATTAAGGGTATAGTTTTCTCCCAATAATTTAGATTTTCCGTAAACAGTTTGAGGATTTGGCTTACTTGTTTCCTGATAATCACCAGAAGCGCCATCAAAAACATAATCTGTTGATATATAAATAAATTTTTGATTGTTTAAATTTTTAGTTAAATTTTTTACAGCGTTTGCATTTATTGCAAACGCTTCTTCTTTATTATTTTCGCAATATTTTACATCTTTTAAGCCGACACAATAAATTATATGCGTAAAATTATTATCTAAAAAGTGGTCGTTCAAAACATTAAACATACTCCTATCGTACAGAGTAACATTGTGTTTCAGTTTAAAATTGTTGTATAAATTTTTTCCTATAAAACCGTTTCCAAGCAATAAAATTTTTTTCATTTTATAATACTTTTATAAATTTTTTCCACCAATAAACATTTAATAAATCTAGATTTTTATTGGTTTTTATATTATGTTTGAGAAAATTTTCTGTTATTTGTTTATAAGAATCAACAAATAAAATAGGCAAATTTTCTAAATTTTTGTGTGTTATATGCCTTTCGACGACCGGAGTAACGCCAGAATATAACGCTTCCCATAATCTGTGTGTATCTATTCCGTTTCCTCTTGGGCAAAGAACAAATTCATGTTCATTTAATTCTTTTTCAAAATCAAGCAAGGAAAGTGTCGGCTGTCTTACAGTAGCCCAAGGCTTGTCTATAAAATAATCATAAATCCATTTTCTGCTTTGGGGGCGTGTTTCAATTCTATGATTTATGTATAGAAGCTTATTTTTTTGACTATTAGTATGTTTTATATTTTCAAATTTTAAAGTTTTTGTACAATTATTATTTGAAATTCCTAATGGAATTGGAATTAAGTCTTCGTGTTCAAAATCAATGTTAACAGCAAACCATTTTTTGATGCATTTTGGTTTTGATTTAAACAAAGATTCAGTTATCGAATAGTCAGATTCAGAGGTTATAATTTTTATGTTTACTTCAACATCTTTTAAAATTTTAAATAATTCGTTTATGTAATCAGTTTTTGAATAGATGACATCATTATTATCTAATACATTAACATTTATTGGATAAAAAACTGTTTTATTTAGATCATAGGTTGAAAATACATAATCGCTTATTTTAGCAAAATTATGCCCACTTAAAACTTTAAAGTCCATTTAATACATCACCCCATAATTTATAAATTTGTTCTTTTCTTTCCACATTTTTATAATTTATTTTATCTGAAATGTCAGCAAAGTTTAAATTTTTAAGTATATGATTTAAGTCGTTTTCGTTGTCAAAATAAGTTATATATGGCATAGATTCTAAATCATAAAAATCAGCTAAATCTAGATTGTCGGAAAATGTTGAAATGTTATTATAAACATTTGGATCACCAAATATATTTAGTGTACTTTCTGGCTGTTTATTAAAGACTTGCAAATAACTAATTTCTGTCATTGACAAATTTTCTAAAAATAATCTTGTTGTAAATTCTTTTGTAGGGAAAAGTAATGGTACGTTTGCCGTATATTGTTCAAAAATAGACATAGTTGAATAATTATAGGGAATATGAACAATTGATTTATAAGAAAATAAATCCTCCCAAGAATATCTCCCTAAAGATTCTTTATTTATTAGTTTTTCAAATTTCTTTTTTTTAGAAAACAATATTGATTGCGATTTGGTGCCAGTGTATTTGTTACCTATATAATCGCATAAACTAGGTATTAGTTTCCATTCTGTATCTGTAAAAATCTCGCAATAATTTTTATCAAATTTATTGTTAGAAATTTTAATAATATTTTTATTATTAATTAAAAACGAATTTAAGCTTTCCCACTTTTGTTTATCAAACGTATACGGATATTCATATCGTGTTGAAGCAACACAAATGATTGGTTTATTAAATTTTTCATAAAGTTTTGAAAAAACCGGAGTGTGAGTAACAATAAAACCATCATATTTGTCTAGCTCGTTTTTATACTCATTATAAAAAGCATTGCACATTTCATCATCAATTTGTTGCCAATTTGTTTGGTTGATAACTTTTGTTAAATTATTTTGTTGCCCAAAAACCCATGAATGCCCAGACAAAGATAGGGAATCAACTTGGTGTCCTAGGTTTTCAAAGATATTTTTTATATCTGCTATAACAGAAATGTGTAAATCAATGTTAAAAAATTTCATTAATATCCACCATTCATGCCATTACCAATGTTGTAAAAATAAACATTTTCATATAACAACATGGATTTATTAAAATGATAGTATACTTCATAATTAAAATCTTGATCTTCGGCAATCAAAAACTTATTTCTGTCTTCTTTCCATTTTATTTCTTCAAAAACTTTTTTACTTATTGTAATTGCACCATTATGGATTGGAAAATCCTGCGTAAGTTTTTTTCTTTTGTTTGGAACACCATAACACCCGCTTTGAAGATGAGAGATAAATTTATCAAAGAAAACTTCATCATAGATTTTATTCATTAAAAATAAATTCATGTTACTTATGTTTATCTTTTTAAAATGCAGCTCGTTAAATATTTTTGCTTTTGTAAATTCATAACTATGCGCTAAATGGCAAATATCATGCTGCTTAAAACAATGCTGAACCGCCTCAATTCTCTGCGGGTGGAACATATCATCCGCATCTTGAAATATTAAAAGTTCACCAGAAGCATTAGAAGCTAAAATATTTCTATTTTGTGCAGCATTTTTAGTTTCTTTGTGCAGAAGGAAGTTTGTTTTGATTCCTAAAGCAACAATTTGTTCATGTAAAATATCTAATTTATTATTTTCTTGATAGCTAGAGATAGAAAACAAAACCTCGTCTGGTTTAACAGACGAGGCAGATAAACAACTAATAATATTAGGAATAAAAACAGTGTGTTTATTGTGACATGGGATTAGGAAACTTGTTTTCATGTTGTTTTAGAATCTCTAAATGCTCTGGGGCTGTTACTTCGTTTTCATCAAAAACTTGACCGACAAATTCATAATTTTGTCTTGCCGTAGGAAATGGCTTTTTATCAAAAAATGGATCATGTACGAGACAATCATTATCTTTTATAAGAGGATAAAGAACATTTCCTAAAAAATTGTAATCTGTGCCATAACTATTACTAGCTTTATTAACTATAAATGATTCTAACATGTTTTTTAAATTAAATTTATCAGTTTTTTTAATTCCCCACATGCCACCCAAAATAGGGAATTGATGATAGGGATGATCCCTCATAACATGAAAAATTTTGTCGCTATTTAACCATTCGTCTACAGCATGTTTTTCTCTAAGAGAAATTCTTGAGTCCGTGTCTCTAAAAACTGCAACACTTGTTTTGCTATCGTAAGCTGCTTCAAACCTCCAAAACATTCCTGTCCAATCACCGGCAGTTTCTTTTACAACAATTTCAACACTTTCTATGTCTTCTAAGACATAAATTATTTGGCTTGGAACGCTTGATGCGACATAAAATCTAGTTTTCCAAGTGGGATAAACAGTTGCTGCAAGTTCTGCGTTTCTAATTGCACCCACTGTGTATTTTGGATTGTTTCCCCACAAAGAAAAAGAGATTATTTTATTCATTTTTTTGTCTTTCTTTGTGAATAGATAGATATTTTTTAAACACTTCTTTTTCTTCTTGACGTTTCCAAGAGTTATTTTCTGGATTGGTTGAAACGCCTCTTGGGTTAAAATAATAAAGACCTAGTGGTTTGTTAAGTTTAGAAAACTTAGAGCCTCCAAATGCACATCTAAGCCAAAACTCCCAATCACTTGCACTACGATATTTTTCTTCAAAATAGCCAAAACGTTCGTGAAGTGACTTTCTCCACATAGGCATGCAATGTGGCGGATTCCCTCTTAACATAGACTCAATGCTAAATTCTTCAGAAGGATAAATAGCATTTGAAGTGTTTTTATCCCAAGATTCATTTGGCTTGTTTGTAACTAGATTGTTAGAATAAACAACATCAACATCTTTTTCAATGTGTAAATGTGTAGCTAGTTCTTTCATAAAATTTGGAGCTTTTCTATCATCAATGTTGGCGTTTGTAAGAAAATCACCAGTAGCCATTTTAGCTGCAATGTTCCAGCAACCATAGACGCCGGGATCGCTTTCAAGTTTTTTATAAATTATGTTATTAGGGAACCTTTCTATAAATTCTTTAATAATTGGCTCTTCATTACCGGGCGAATTACCATTAACAATTATTAGTTCACATTTTTCTTTAAAAATTGTTTGATTTGTTATGTCCTCTAGGAAGTGGCGAATAAATTCATCACCATTAAAAACAGAAGTAAGAATTGAAATCTTTGGTAAAGATGCAACATCAACTTTAGTTACGGCTACTCCACTAAAAGCTTCAAGAAATTTATCTTCTACTTTTTCTTTAGAAAACTTTTTACTATTTAGATCAGAAATTTTCTTAGCCCAATTTTTAAATCTAGAATAATCTTTATAAACTTCACGCATTCTGCTTTTAATGCTAGAAACAACAGGGAAAGCCCACATAGTTTCTTTTTCCATTACTCCCGGCCAAACAGCAGTTGGCTGAATTTGCTTTAGTTCATGATCAATTTTGCCAAATAAATGCTTTTCTTCGCCATTTTTGTCTAGTCCAAACAAAAAGTCTAGATGCCCACTCCAATTAGTTGCAATAACTGGTAGCTCTTCGTTGACGGCTTCAAAAATAGGCAATCCAAATCCTTCACCGTGCGTTGAAGTAACAAAAGCTTTAATTTTTGGATGCTTGTAAAACCCATGAACTTCTTTTTCATCTAAAAATCCATGAACTAGATGAACTTTACACTTTTTTGGACCCTTAGAATCAACTAATTCTGCAAAAGCTGCTTCTACAAACAACTTATCCATTACTGAGTCTGCGCTTCTATTTGTTTTTACAACTAAGCCAACCTCTTCATTTCTAAATTCATCAATAAAAGCACTTACAAGACCTTCTATATTTTTTCTTGGCCCCCATTGATTAACAGTAAGAAAGTTAAAGTCGTATGGTAAATCAAGATTAATTTTAGCATCCTCAACTTGCTTAAAAGGAAAATGAACAACACTTATTGGAGTGGTAACACCAAACTGCTGACCAGATTCATTTTGAAAAACAGTGTTTTTAAAGGCAGCTTTTGCATGTTCACTTATAACAATAATTCTGTCCATTTGTTGGCTAGGTTCAAACCAAGCTGGTGAAATATGGGTTGTTTCAATCCCAGCTGTGTAGCCAACATTAACCTTAGCCATTTTTTTCCATTCATTAGGAATAGTTATCTGTAATGAAATGTCAAAATCTGGATTGCCGTTTGTTGACCGTAAATAACTTTCTGTTTTGATCCGTAGTTCTTGAATAAGCTTGAAGTTTTCATCTTCTTCAAAAAGATAACCAGTTTGCCCCCAGTTAATAACATTTACATAAAGATCAAATTCATGTTTATGTTGTTTTAAAACATCAAGTGCGAAACGAGACATTTCCCCATAGCCACTTCTGCTAGATAACGGTGCATTAATGATAACTTTTTTCATTTTAAAATTCCTTTACTGTCCAACGTGAATAATTTTTACGATTTTCCCAAGAACCATTTTTTTCAAGAAAGCTATCCATTGTTTTTTCCCAAATTTTTGCAAATTTTTCTAGATTATACTTTTCTAAAACATATTCGCGGGCCATTTTACCCATTTTTTGACGCTCTTCTTTGGGCGTGTTAAACATTTTTTCTAAAGCAGCAATAAAATCTTCTTTGCAAACTCTATCCTCATAGATATAGGGAACTTCTTGCGACCCTATAACAGCTTTAGAAGTTGGATTAATGCCAATTCCAAACCAATTGCCTTTTCCGTCTGTTACTTGTTCTTGCAAGCCTCCGGTCATGTTTACTATAATAGGGGTTTCACACGCCATACTTTCAATTGTGCCCATCCCAACACCCTCTGCATCGCTTATGTTTAAAATGCAATCGGCAGCATTATAAAATTTAGCTAGCTCTTGTGGAGGAACTTTAGCAACAGACAAGGCAAAATTATCTCTTTTAAGACCAAGTTCTCTTGCTATAGCTTCTAAATCTTGTCCGTGAGGATCTTTAGGGTCGGTGTGCATTACTAAAATAGCCTTATCGTGTCCAACTCGATCTAAAAATTCTTTAAACCACCAAACAATGCTCCCACTCATTTTACGACGGGCATTTCTATTATTCCAAAAAAACATAAATTTATCTTTTGGTTTTAAACTAGCCCATTCGTTTTCTGGTAATTTTTTAAAAATGTCAACATTAACGCAGAGGGGGATGTAAAGCTCATCAATTTCAGGAGCTACTGTTTTAACAATGTCACTAGAAACTTCAGACATTGTTACTACCATGTCATTTGACAAGTAATAAGGCTTGTTAAACTTAGGATAAGGATAGTTGTCCCACACATGATAATAAATCATTGGAACGTTTGGACGAATTTCTTGCTCCATAGCCCACAACCATGTCCAAAAACGTGGATCAGTCATAAACCAAATAGCATCAACTTTATGGACATGAATTATGTCTCTAATAACTTGTGGAGTTCCATAACCATCAACAGGGAAAATAATTAAATCATCTCCCCATTCTTGGGTTTTTGTTGGTCTATAATCTTGGTGTTTAACCGCTCCCCCAAGACAAATAAAAGAATATTTTCCTGTTTTTAGTAACGATTGAATAAAGTAATTTGTTTGCGTACCAACCCCGCTTGGAGAAAATGGATGATCGGCTAACACTAAAATTTTTTTCTTATCTGACATTTGCGGTTTCCTTTGCTAGGTCGGAATAATACATTATTTCTGCTAATTTTTTAGCATCTGTTTGTGCTTCCCAGCCTAATTTATTTTTTGCTTTTGAGGGATCAGATAGCAACAGTGGAACTTCACTAGGACGTTTCCACTTGTCGTCAACGATTACATAATCCATAAGATTAAAACCGGCTATTTCGGCAACAAACTGTAAAAATTCTTTGATGGAATATGTTTTTCCAGTCCCAATAACATAATCATCTGGAGCTTCTTGCTGTAACATAAGCCACATTGCCTCAACATATTCTTTGGCATAACCCCAGTCGCGTTTAGCATCAAGATTACCAAGGCGTAGTTCTTTCTGTAAGCCCAGTTTAATGCGTGCAGCAGCCTTAGTTATCTTGCGAGTAACAAATTGTTCACCACGACGTTCGCTTTCGTGATTAAAAAGAATGCCGCTGCATGCAAAAAGTCCATAAGCTTTGCGATAATTAATCACAAGATTATGGGCTGCTACCTTGCCGCAAGCATAGGGTGAAACTGGTTGCAGGACTGTAGTTTCGCTTTGCGGAGCCTGTGTGTTATCACCAAACATTTCGCTAGTGCTTGCTTGATAAAACTTAGTTTTTGGGGAAACTGTTCTAATAGCCTCTAAACAGTTAAGAACGCCTGTAGCATTTATTTCAAATGTACTTTCAGGGCTGGTAAACGAAACACCAACATGACTTTGGGCTGCAAGATTGTAGAATTCATCTGGCTTGTACTGCTGAACTAATCGCCAGATAGAGGCGCTGTCTGTTAGATCGCCGTTTTCTAAGATTAGATTTGCATTTTTTAGTAGATGCTCTATGTTTACCAACTTTTTATCTTCCATAGCAGAGCGTCTTACCATCCCAACTACTCTATAGCCTTTATCAAGTAGCAATTCTGCTAGGTAACTACCGTCTT
>Ga0194115_10004787_pt1 | contig 14373 bp, 10 predicted proteins | sample TA2MahsurfametaG_3_FD_148656 | JGI IMG/M metagenome (GOLD analysis project Ga0194115, IMG submission 148656) | Freshwater microbial communities from Lake Tanganyika, Tanzania - TA2015002 Mahale S4 surface | ecosystem: Environmental > Aquatic > Freshwater > Lake | place: Tanzania: Lake...
TCACATAGCGACATCGTCACAAAGAATGGATATAGCTCGATTTCATTCTCGGTCTGCATCTGGGCCCGCCCCCCACGTTTGTGTGGGCTAGAACTGGCTGCATAGGGGACGACAGTCCGATGAATTGGCGGACCGCCATCGTACCATGCCTGGAGGGCAGACCAGGCAAGGGGAGCAATAATTTCATAGTCCTGTCGCCACTTGATATCCACCCGAAGAGCGAGACTTCCACCATCTCGAAGCAAATCACGGTTGGCGATCTTGTCCAATCTTCTAGGACCACATTTTTCATTTTCTCTGTCACGCAGATCTTGATCATCCTCTGGCGTGGAACTAACCTTTTCGACCATCGTCGTCCATGATCGGTACCAAAAGTCGTCAATCATATACCAGACTGTCCCCCGTGGACCACGTCTACTGACCTGTGTTTGTGGATACTTTTGTCTGTGCCGACGGTGAATTTCTTCTACTAGACCGTGTTCGAGGCTTGCTCGTTTCGGTGGAACGCCAAAGAGGACACTCGCAATTAGTTGAAGTTCCGTAAGGAAGGCCCCAAGTCTTTGCTGAGAATCCCTTGCTCGTCGCTGCCACGACAGGAGTTGCTCCAAAGTGACCGTACTTCCAGCGCCAACCTGATCCATCACATTTTCGACGACGAGTTTAAGCGGAACATGGGTATTCTGGTGACCGTTGCTCGCTGGAAGCAAACCAAGCATCCTCGCAGCTTCGGCGTCGACTTGTTCCCCCTGTTCTGGGTCATCATCGTCATCATCACTATCGTGCCCTGTCTGTTCCATAGCTGGTCTATCCGCCTCGATTCGAAAGGCCATATGTTCACAAACAATCTGCAAAAGTTCCCCAATGTGCGTTGATGTCATCGACGGTTTGGTCTTTGTACCACCCAACGAATCTGCCGATGGTAATACCATTTTCAAAATCCATCGAACGAGTGCTTCCTCGTCTGGAGATCGGACACACATACCGCCGAAAGACAGAATATGGGTTAAATCCCAATAGGGTTCTGGTTTTCCCTTTGATGCCTCAAGAGACTGTGCCATTGAGTCAAAGATACGTTCTGCCAACTTTACCGGTAGGTACCCCCCATGACCCTGATCCACCGAAGAATGGCATACTGCTTGGATGAAGACAGATGTCAAGATGACATTCTTCGGTGTCGGGATGGATATGGAAGAACTTTGTGTCCCATCGATAGCGATCCCATCCCCATTCATCGGATCACCTTGAATAATATTCGTCGTCGTTTCGACGAGGGAATGAAAACGTCTCTTAATTTCATATAATCGATGTTCTGCCAATGCACATTGATCTAGGGTTTGGTGTAACCAACGAGATTGTCGATCAATCGTCTGTAAGAAGACTTGTGTCGATTCGGCGGCTGGGAGACGGGGTTGTAAAGCTTGGCCTAATCCAGCCATCCAATCCAGGAGGAGATGAGATGGACGTGGCGAACAGACCAGTGTATCAGTAATTGATTGAGTGAATTCCCGACTTGTCAATTGCGTCGATGGTTGGAAGAAGGCATCAAGTAGGTTCTTCACGGCAGGTGTTTGGAAGGAATTTTCACCATGAATATCACCCAAGAATCTATGAATCGTCTCTCGACTCACTAATCCATTCTTCTCATATCCATCATAGACCAAAAACATCCATTGACTCATCGTTAGGATGGTCGGATGTTCACTAGAGAAACTGACAATCCCACTGCTATCTTCGGGGTCATTCTCCTGAAGGAGCCAATAACTTTGGCAAATCCCCAGAAAGATCAATACATCCGGAATACTCACAACATTTACACCTGCCGATGATCCATTACTGGTAGAGGATAATCGACTCTTTGGTTTACCCTGTAGTGCATACAGGAGGCAATCAAAGAGAGCCATATGGCCATTGATCCCCGTAAGAGGTTTGAAACTTTGGGGGATGAAGAAATTAAAAAAGGTCATCCTATCCAGGAGTAGTGGACGTGAATTCAATCGTTTCCATGCATCATGGATTGTGGGTGGAATATCAGCATCTTGGGGTGTCGTCGATGGACCCTTATGACCACTACGGGAGGTATATAACATCGATGCTACTAACATCGTCGCCTCCTCGTCGATATCAACCTCTGTCGACTTTGGTAGACGTGATTTCAATAGGCAGACCATCATTCCTGTGACGGATTCTTCCCCAATGAAGGATACCGCCTGAGCGACTGGCATCAGATGCGATAGTTGTGTCTTGAGACTCATTGTTTCCCTTTTTTTCTTCCCCGATACTAGATTTGAAGGTACCCTATAGTATGGAATTGATTCGTGACTGGACAGAGCGAAGAGGTTTTCCTACTCCTTCTCACCTCTTCACTCTCTTCGATCTATCGTTTTTCAAAATACGCCTCCGATATTTGATGTGGTGGAATGGAGATGATATGTAGTAGAAAAATTTTGACTTTATCGTTGAAAAATCCAAGTCGAGAATACTGTGACAATGATGAGATTCAACGAAAATGACTATGGTCGGTCATCCCCAAGTTGCAACAGGATTGGCGGCTTGTGTGGGAGAGAGAGCGAGAGGCGGATGCCTCCGCCGTCGCGGGTTGGTTGCACAATGCACACACAACCCCTACTTTCGTCGAACAAGAGAACCTTCGGATAAATGGACCGTATGTACGTCGTACGGTGCCATGTTTTTTCAAACGTCAAAGGGGGGGGGGTTCTCACGAAAGGGGAAAGATGTGTTCTCTCCCCCCTCTCCCCGAATGAAAATCGGACAGGCTCGTCGCATGTTCCGATTCAAATCCTGCTCTCTCTCCCCTTCTCACTCATATCATATGAAGAAGGCGATAGTCACTGGTGGTGTCATGCTAGTAGATGCTAGTCATTCTTTGTCTGGTGAATCCTTTCGTTTTTCTTCCATCATGATCCTTACGAGTCTTCTAATGTTATTGCCTTACATTGTGATTGTATTGTTCATTTTGGTAATTCGAATTGTGGTGGTTTTGAAGCAGATTCGTCGTCACAGTCATCAAGAAGACCAATCGACCCGTGATAGTAGACGTCGGATCGAACCAATATCGACTGTCATCGTTTTAGGATCGGGTGGACATACGACTGAAATGTTACAATTAATGAAAGGTTTGAATCCAGAACAATATACACCACTTATCTTCCTTGTGGCACAGACCGATACAACAAGTCTCCGTCGTGTAGAAGCGATGGACGTCCGACGTCCTGATCAAACCTATTTCATTCCAAGATCAAGAGAAGTTGGACAATCCTATTCTAGTTCCATTTTTACTACCATTTGGAGTCTGATTTATACATTAAGTCTGGTAATGAGGATCCGACCAGGTTTATTATTGTGTAATGGACCTGGAACATGCCTACCGATTGCCGTCTGGACCTTTGTGGGACGGATCTTGGGATCATGGGAAGGCAAGATTGTCTTTTGTGAATCCTTTTGTCGCGTCGAGACCTTATCCCTAACGGGGAAACTTCTATATCCCATTGTCGATCTATTCATCGTCCATTGGGAACAACTTCAAACTAAATTTCCAAGAAGTCATCTCGTGAGTACGTTTGTTCCCAGAACGACGAGGACTACGGCGACGACGGGGTAGCAATGCTACTAGCCCTCTTACGAGGAGTCCCTCTTGAAAGGATTCTTTTTGGGTGTGTGGAGTTGAGTTGATGGATCTATCTATCCGCTCGTCACCTTCCTGTCGAGAATGATTTGTGTGACTGCATGACGACTCGGGGTGTGCCCGCTGACGTGTGCCATATTCTATATCATACCCGTCAAACTCTGAAACATGACCGAACGATTCACTCTACTTCACTGTAGTGACATTGTCAACACAAACGCCTCCCTCGCGAACCGTCATATCTTCCCTGGACTACGACAAGGTAGTGGATGCCAGCCTAAGACTTTTCGATGGCAACTTCTTCCATCCCGCACGCTTGCGGATCGACAACATCACTCGTTTCATCTTCCATGTGATGACAGCGATCAGAAAAAACATTGATTGCAGCATATTTGCTCGACTCATTGGGATGAGTCGTATTGGCTCGACTCATTGGGATGAGTCGTAAAGGCCACGTCTTGCCTATTCCCGTATAAGGAAGGCCAGATACCTGCAGCGTCCGTATCGGACCTCGACCAAACGGGGAACTGTAGCAACACTTACGATCTCGTCAGCAGGAGCCCCCCCACAATTATCGGAGACACGGAGATAGGATCGGATCGTTCGATATCGTCACTAACTGTAGATCCTATTTTTTGTAGATGTGAAGAACTACGCACATTATGATTTGATGCTTTGTACATCGCGCTACTCAAGATACCTATTCCATGTTCTTTCAGTCGACAAAAGATATAAATCTAGAGCCGCCGGCATCTTCTTGTACTATGCCACGCACAGTTGCACCTTGCCTCCACCCTTGGATAAATGACTAGCACGAGTCCAAAGAGGAAAGAGTTCTCCTTATTAGGGAATTCACCGTCACTGTCAGTTCGTTGGTCGTTCCCACGAACTCGCACCTCACACAGCCTCACGTCATCATTGTTTGTTGTTCCGACACGCTTGCGCGCCCGCCAAGTCGGAATTCTTGCTGCCAATAGGATCCACAAGGGTTTCCCCCCGACCCCCGTCCATCCTCCCTCCCTTTGCCGTACTGACAGCGGAGACTCTGAACAACAACGACCATGGATGTCGCGGGTGACCTGTGATTTTCGTCTGGTGGAAACGAAACGGATTCGGGGACTCCCTCTTGAAACAATACACAAGTAGCTCCGTTTGTTTGGTACACATCGGGGCGCTAGTTGACTTCATTCTTACTGTGTACGTGCTATCATCATCCACTGCTCAGCCGGACAGAACTACCGTTGACTCGAGAGAGATTGGACTTGTTGACCAAGACGCTTTTTTTCAGCACATTCATCTACATCCCCATACAATAAATCACACAAAATGAGCGCTGCTATGGTGAAGAATCCTGTTGATACGGCAGCCGTCATGCCCCATAGTAATCCTACCTCACCTACCAATGCTCCGGCCTTACCTCCGTTGACGACGAATATGACCGCATCGACTTTGACAAGTGGGGGGAATGCAAGCTTGGATGAACAAATCGAACGTCTCAAAAGATGTGAATATCTTCGAGAAGGTGAAGTCAAGGCCTTATGTCTAAGAGCCCGAGAAATTCTTGTCGATGAGAGTAATGTGCAACGTGTCGATGCTCCCGTCACGGTAAGTTGTTTTTTTTGTGATGTTTTGAGGAGAGAACGGTTGAGACCTTGATATCGCACTTTTGACGAACCTCTGTTTGTCTCGTGTTTCACTCATTCTCGATTGGATTTTTTTTCCACCTCGTCAGATATGTGGGGATATCCATGGACAATTCTACGACTTGGTAGAACTTTTCAAAGTAGGGGGTGAATGTCCAGACAAGAACTATCTATTTTTGGGTGACTTCGTCGATCGAGGGTATTACAGTGTGGAAACATTTTTACTTTTATTGGCACTCAAGGTCCGTTATCCGGATCGGATAACCTTGATTCGTGGTAATCATGAAAGTCGTCAGATCACCCAGGTATATGGATTTTATGATGAATGTCTGCGAAAATATGGGAGTGTCAATGTGTGGAGATATTGTACCGAAATTTTTGATTACCTAAGTTTGAGTGCCATTATTGAAGACAAAATTTTTACCGTCCATGGTGGTCTCAGTCCCAGTATTAATACATTGGATCAAATTCGAGTCATTGATCGGAAACAGGAAGTCCCCCATGATGGTGCGATGTGTGATCTTATGTGGTCCGATCCTGAAGAAATTGATGGTTGGGGACTATCACCCCGCGGTGCAGGGTATCTGTTTGGGGGGGACATTGTAGGAATGTTCAACGAACGGAATGATCTTGACTTGATTGCCCGAGCTCATCAACTTGTTATGGAAGGTCATCGATCGATGTTTAATGATGCCCTGGTGACGGTGTGGAGTGCACCCAACTACTGTTACCGGTGTGGCAACGTTGCAGCAATTCTTGAACTAGATGAGAACCTCGAACGTTCGTTCAAGATCTTTGATGCAGCACCACAGGAAGCCCGAGGTGTTCCCATCAAAAATCCTCCACCGGATTACTTTCTGTAGACGTCCATAACCGCGTACCCAAAATCTAGGAAAGAATTCAAAATGCACTCTTGATGTTGCTACCCCGTCTTCACATCCTATCACAGACCAATTATTGCACATTTAGGGATGCATTACGATCAGACTTGGGGAGGCTCAAGCGAACCAATGAGGGAGGTAGTATATCCCATATGATCCCATTTTGCTGTGATTCCATATGCGGATGCTCACACCTTGAGCTGTTAAGGGCTCGTGACCTGGAAGAAGGGGGCATCCAACGAGTCAACCGCCTGCTCTCGAAGTCTTGCAGAGTTCCAATCAAGTCTCTTTGTTGAATCTTATACGCAGCCTCGCGTGGCACTGGGTATACTCTCCCTTATGGCATTTCGTTTTTCTATCCATAAGAGTCGATCTCTTCGATGCCAAGGATTCGGACGGCCTCTTCGTGCAAGAATCTAACAGCAGAAATCCAACAAGATTATCTTTGCGTGGCGCGATTCTATTGCACCGGAAGAGAGGGGAAGCTTGGTGGCTGTGAATGAATACATTACGGGTACATTGATTACGGTATTCCACCCTTGCCGATTGCCATGAATGGTTGGCATCATCGACGAGATTCGGCATAAACGACCCCCTTTTGGTCATTGTTATTGCCACCGTACGATAGTTTTCAATTATTTCCAAGGGTGGGGCATTTTTCCATTTTTCAGCCCGAGGAAACCTTCCCCATTTTTACCCTATATGTACGTGGGCCCCTCGCCTCCCCGTAAACCAAGAGGAAACCATCTCAATTTTTCATTTTCCCCCCATTTGAACACGTGCCAGGCACTTGTTTTTTTTGGTGACGTGTTATACAAGTAATTAGCGCTATTTTCTTTTTGTATATAGCCTATAGCAACAACAATTGAACGACCGCCGGAGGCACGTACATATTAATGACTCCGTGACTCTTGACGTCTATCAACAGTAAATGAAACGGACAGACCAATTAGCAACTGCAACCTTTCTCAGGGACAGAGGACTACAGGGCAACAGTAGTGAACGCTGTCGTGCAAAATTCAACGCAAAGATTTCAGAAGCTGGTGGGCAGCCATCACAAAATTTCTGTTCTCATCATCATGAAGCTGACTCTTCTAGCCACAGTTTTCCTAGTACCTCTTCTTCAATGGCCATTCTCGGCCTTTGCTGAGACCAATGTTACTCCAGATGTCGATCAGATCATTTTGTACCAACGCAATTCAAATGAAACGCCAGAAACCCCCAGCCAGAAGGGATTGGTCAAGACCAAGAGCTCGATGCAAAGTGGTTCCTGTCCTAGAACGGTAACCCAATGGGAGGACACAGTCGTTCTGGAACTACTATACGACCCTGGGAAATGTCTGTCTCCCAGCGAGATAAGTGCTCGCGATCTTGCCCCTTTACTAGTACTGCAGCAACTGCAGACATCCTTTGTTGAAACGTACCATTACATCCAGGGACGGTTATGTGACCCTTATGCACGTAGAGTAGTTGCGGTATCAATTGTTGACATGAAAAAAAGAAGCGCCACCGGTGTGCTTGCAGTCAAAATGAAAGTTACCTCCGTCTGCCAAGAAGGTTGTGAAGGATTGTCCCTGGGCGTATATGACCTTCCTGACGTGGGTACGGCAGGCAGCCAACCAACCGCTACTAGCAATTGTGCCTGTACCAGAAATTTTGATGGGCGGGCTGAGCGTGGACCATACAAATCAGATTTCTTTGTCCTATATCAACAGGTTGTGCAATCATCATTTGAGGACAACTGTGTGAATTTGGTATCCTCGTGCAGCTACGGAAGCCCGTTCAACGTGAGAATTACCATTCCAGTTGACTTTGATGGGACGTCGCTCAGTGCGGATGATATCAAAGTGGCCGCCCAAGCCTTCAAGACAGCCTCAAATGCCGGGTACGCTGCGACGAGTGGCGATTGCCAACCAGAGTTTTGACGTACTATTGAAACTGTCAGAGCCCAACAAGGGGGGACTGTAACGCGAAGCAATAGTCGCGATGATGACTCGGGACAAGCGAGATCTCCAGGGGATGCCACAATCCAGAATGAAGCAATACCTTTATTTCGGGCAAAGGTACATGCAACGCTTGCACCAACAAACCTCACGTCGGGAATCGAGCCGACGCCTTTAAGAGCCCAGTAAGGCCCACATCCCGACAGCAGCTACTAGTACAGGCAGCAGGCGCATGACGCGTCAAATTGCTTTTGCCCACTAGGATCGACGGTTTCGACGGAACCGCTGAGTCAGGATACCCTCATGTGGTCGTTGTTCCAACAAGAAGAAGAGCTCACGCGTCTTGGAAGTCCTACTATTTGGCATGTCGCCGATATGGTTGAAGGTAGTACTAGCCTTGACTCGAGAAGGAGGGATTGAGTTCGACGGCTTCAGGCTCCAATGCCTAGCACACGTACGCTTCAGAGTCTCCCCAATCCCGCTTCGGAATGTCCTATGGTAAAACTGGACTTCACAAATCTCCCCAATCCAATGGCGCCTTACTACGGCCAGGCCTCGACACTACGAGGAGGAGATTACTTGTTTGATCAACTCTGGTGGACTCATGGAGTCAAAGTGCCTGCTCGTATCCGAGACACTCAACATGTCAACAATGACGCTCTCTTCATTCCAAATTTCATTTGGGGGACTGGATGGGTCAATTGGAAAAATGACCACAAAGTTGATGATCATAACACAGGTGGAGCTATTGGCTTACTGCTGGATACAGGGCGGCCTTTGTTCAGTACTGACTCAAGATACAACCAACCACTTGTTTGCACTGACGCAAGCGGGGAGGGTGATGCTAATCTTGGCTCACTAAACCAGAATTGTCCCGGCGGAGGTCCTGCTGGTACGTATTCCTACTATTTTCGCGAGATGTGACTGGACTCACACACAGAAAATCATACTGACTCTGGGTTTCGAAACATAGGAGATGGCTGGTATGGTCGTCCAGGTGCCACAAAATCGAATTGCAACCCTCCTCTTGGCTTCTCCTGGTCTGCATCTTTCAAGAAAACGACAAGAAATGTCCTGACAATACCGTATTGGGCGGTTTTCTCACATTCGAGTTTTGTGAGCCAATCGAATTCGTCAAGCTGATCACGTTGTTTAATGTCAAGAAGGGCCCCGTGACTCCTGATGTAAAGGTAATCTTTGATGGGGGAAAGACAATTGCCATCGATATGCCCGATATGGGTGGTAATGGAGTTTATGCGCTTCCATTCAAAACAGATCTATACCAGAAGGTCACCCGGGTTGAAGTTCGTGTCGAAGGGTCGTCAGGAGCTATCAGCTCTTTGGAATACCCGTATTGTGCAAGGACTCCCACGACGACTATATCCGTAAAGAAGTACGCTGGTCCTCCCAATCTTTGTACTGCTTCAGGAATTCGAAGCATGAAAGATTCGTTGTACACAGTTCCCGACCGCGCAGAGTGGGCATACTGTTATGAGATTAGGATCCCCTCAAGTAGCAAAGAATGCCTGTATGGCATTACCCTAACCGATCCTGCGCCGATTGGTGGAAGAATTGGTACCAGAAATGTTATGGCAGTCAGTGAAACTTTGTGTAGTACAGGACAGGCAGTGTATATCGCTGGTCCCTCTAGGTCCTTCTCACAGGTGCCAGAACCACCTGTGGATGCCGTCATCCAAGAAGGTCATGGCTACCACTCAGGTAGCCTTGTGACCATTTGAGATTCTGCAGGTGCAATCCGGTAGTCTCCCATACGAAGGAAGATCCCCCGGGATCTATGTGGTAATAGAATAACACGTAAATCGAGTATTTTTTGCATGTGATAAACTTCTGTATCGGACTGCTTTTGTATCTGCTGGGATCTTCCAATCCACGCACCTATCAACCATCATCCCTCAATGACTACCAACATTGATCGGTTACCTGATTCGTGGGCCCTTTTTCTTTGTCCTTTCAAACGTTGTGCTTTCTCTATTCTCATACACGTCTGCAACCCATGTAAAGCCATAGTCACTTTCCTTCCTCGAGCCAGGAACATCATGGCCCTGTTCTGGTCGGGTAGACGGGAATGATTTCGTTGCAACTTCAGTGTTTTGATGTTATCTTTCAAGTTCCAGATAATATCGACGACAGATTTCGGTTCAGTGGTGACAGTTAGCTGGTTTCGATGAAATGAGCTGCTGATTGAGAATTGCTCTGGCTTGACAGGTCAAATCTTCCTTAGTCCAAAGAAAAGGTTTTGCATTCTGTAGGCAGACCAAGTTGACTTGTAAGGATGTGAGTCATGGGAGTCAGCACCATGATGTTTAGTTTTATGGTTATCCATGTTCTTCAATGTCGACTGTTTGACGATTTTGTCTGAACAGAATCGAGAGCATCCATGACAAGTGGAACGGCTTGATGGCGGCCATCCAATAGGCGTTGTAATGGAAACGCAAAATCTCAGTCAAGTTTGGGGATCGTTACCTACTTCCCAGTCAAATACAGTCTCGGCGTATTGTCAGAAGACGACGCGAAAAAATGCACTATTGTCCAAAGCAGTGGAGGGATGGAACCTTTGGACAAAATCCATAGGATGAGTCGGTTCATCTCTAGAGAGGAAGAAGAACGAGATGTGCAGGTACATAGTAATTTACAGATACAGTTAGAAGCTTGTGTAGAAGGATTCATACCGCGTACGATTGGAGTCCCCGCAGTTCAAATTCAAGGCACATGTAAAAAGGAATCCGTCAAAGCCAATCAGAACGGAAGGAGTCAAATGACTTTTGAAAATACCTCTCGACACGAGAATTCCGAATTCTTTTTTTGAGGGGGGCCCCTTCTTTGAAGCCGAATGGATCGTCATTTGATCCCCCTCCCCTATTTGTCCAAGTCGTTTTCTTCTTCGTCGTCTGGAAGTTTCCCGACGAAAATGGCCTACTCCAATTATAGGGTTTGAAAAGGGACACAACAGGTGGTGGTAGCCTGCCAGTAGGTCATTCCAACGTTTTCCAAAGCGCTCCGACCGTCGGGCTGCCCCTTTCTTGCTTGGCCCGTACCGCATCTACGACTACGGCAATATTATCGCATCTGAGTGATTTCTTAGCGCCACCATCCAACGAAGTTTGCCTTGGGGATCGTAGGACTCTTGATCGTCTTGAAAACAACTGAACCCAGAGCTGAAAGCATTCGTTTCTGCTCCTTCATTGCCCTGACTGTCATTGTCATCGTCACGGAAACCTCTTTCGCTTGTTTAACACGCCACACGAAAACATATCCATCATGAGTGCTGCCATGGTCGAGGCCGTTATGCCCAAGGGTACGATGTCACCTAAGAGTCGACAGGGTTTGCCTCCCTTGTCTATGAACATGGCTGCATTGATGAGCGGGGGGAATGCATGCCTGGATGAACAGATCGAACGCCTCACGCGGTGTGAGTATCTACGTGAAGAAGAAGTTCAGGCCTTATGCTTAAAGGCCCGTGAAATCCTCGTCGATGAGAGTAATGTGCAACGTGTGAATTCTCCAGTCACAGTAAGTCCCACGGGGAAGGCATGTTTCAATCGAATTGGTATCAGTTGTTCACCTTGCGCTGTTTCGCCCTTTCTTAGATTTGTGGAGATATTCATGGACAGTTCTATGACTTGATTGAACTTTTCAAAGTTGGCGGGGAATGCCCCGACTGTAACTATCTATTTTTGGGTGACTTTGTCGATAGAGGGTATTACAGTGTCGAGACTTTCTTACTTTTGTTGGCACTCAAGGTCCGTTATCCGGATCGGATAACCCTGATTCGTGGTAATCATGAAAGTCGTCAGATCACTCAGGTATATGGATTTTATGATGAATGTCTGCGAAAATATGGGAGTGTCAATGTATGGAGATACTGTACTGAAATTTTTGATTACCTTGCCCTGGCGGCTGTCATTGACGATAGGATCCTTACCGTCCATGGTGGTCTCAGTCCTAGCATCAATACCTTGGATGAAATTCGTGAACTTGATCGTAAGCAGGAAGTCCCCCATGAGGGTGCGATGTGTGACCTTATGTGGTCTGATCCTGAAGAAATTGATGGTTGGGGACTTTCTCCCCGTGGTGCTGGATTCGTCTTTGGGGGGGATATCGTCTCGACATTCAATAAGCGGAATGGGTTAGAGTTGATTGCCCGAGCTCATCAACTTGTCATGGAGGGTCATAAATCGATGTTCAATAATTCCTTGGTCACTGTTTGGAGTGCCCCCAACTACTGTTACCGATGTGGCAACGTCGCTGCGATTTTGGAAATCAACGAACATCTGGAACGTTCCTTCAAAATCTTTGATGCTGCACCACAAGATGCTCGAGGAGTTTCTATCAAGTTCCGTTCCCCCGATTACTTTCTATAGACATACCCATTTTCCAGGAGAAAAAAGAAAGAAAAGAGAGAGAGTCTGTGTATGCGTGTGGAAAAGGAAGAAGAAAAAATCTCGTTTTACTTCATTCATTTCTTTTGGCCGGGTTGGGGGGTGGGATAGTTCTATCGCGAAAAAGTCTTCCGTGACGGGTTACGAAAATCTTGACACCGACCTAATAATGTTATTTTAGCAATTATTGTCATCTGGGGGGTGTAATGTAAATGTGATCAGTCGTTTTGTTTCCCTAGCAGTCTTTCGGGTGTCGTTTTTATGATTTGTCATGACTCCTTTAGTAGTCCAAACCACGACCCGTTGGAGAATGTCGACTATCTCCACCTCGGAGTTTGGGTCCCTTTTTACTTCGACGTTTGAGATCTTCCATTGTTTTGGGGAATAATGCTAAAAAGTGATTCCCCGATGCTAATTGCCGACCAGGTGTTAAATCTGGAAATCTTGAATCGGCACTTAAAATATGTAAGGCACGATTCCGATCAAATTTCGGTGATCCGAAACATGCCATCCGTCGTAAGACGAATTCAGGTTGTTGTTGTTCTGGATTCTTGTTTTCTTCATTATTGTGATTGTGGTTATTCCTGGTCGTCGCTGCTGCTAATTCATATACATGAATCGGTCGTTGTAAGACGTTACATAATGCTACAATTTCTGGTCCACCACCCCAATAGGAATCTTGTCTCATTAGGTGACAATATTCCTCACCAGTTATCCCATATTGGGAAGCTGCCGCTTGGACTAAGTCATTCGCCTTTAAATATTCATGACCCTGTAGGAATAATAGTTGATGTTGTTGGGCTAAACATTCGACTGCCTGTTCTCGTAATCTTGCTGAATTCTTATATAACCAATGTAAATTGATAGGATCTGTCAAATCTAAATGTGTCCCATTCAAGGCATGTGCATAACATGTACTAATGGAATGGAAGAGACAATTCCCATCACCAGGTACCTGTCGGATTTGAGCCGGTGTTTGAACATCTATATTCTTCCGTTTTTTGTTTTGAAACCAACGAAATTCCTTTTCCCATTCACCAGGAATTCGTTGATAGGTCTTAACAAGGAATCCATGTTCATCAATATTCGGTGATGTATTCCATGGTGGATATCTTAAATTTTCTGCATTCGCTGGTGAACGATGGGTACTTCGTGGGATACTCCCCGTTGATGTACTACTACCATCACTCCGTGCCAAGATCGTTTGGACAGTGACTGTACCTGTTATGACAAAGAAGAGGAATGATGGGAAGACTACTAGTTGTCGTCTCAGAATCATGATGAAGGTGGAATAGAAAACGCTATAGGTATAGTAACTCCAGTGGGCTCGATAATCACACACAGACACAAGCTCCGAGAAGTGTTGTGTGTCTCATCACTGTCACTGCAATCCTCTCCTGTCGGCAACTCGGATCTTGACGGAAAAATTGGTTACTGTTAGCGATCGATCGTTGGTTCCCCTCTGGCACTTCTTGGCAACCCTTCAACACGTGGTCTTCCATCAACGATAGTACGCACACATACGCACATACGACTAGCCTAAGAACATACTCTACAGAAATACCTATTATCCCACCTAGTCTCAACTGTCGCTATTGGTGACGTCACATAAGCCTTCGCGCCACATCGGTATTCTATAGAAAATGCCGTCTGTCTTTTTTTTTGGATTCCGACCACGCAAGCAAAAGGTTAACTGGACGCTCTCCTTTTACCAAGGAAGAGCAGCTCCCGCAGATGGTCTAGTATCTTCTCTCGATCCATTCAAGTAATCGTCTAGTGGATCAACGAGTTAATCAATCATCATGGCTCCTGATGCTGATAAAGTTCGACAAAGAAGATTGGCAGTCAAGGATCCATCCACCG